>Ga0247611_10000013_pt1 | contig 306240 bp, 302 predicted proteins | sample 177DNAGHGhighgp2_FD_192422 | JGI IMG/M metagenome (GOLD analysis project Ga0247611, IMG submission 192422) | Sheep rumen microbial communities from Palmerston North, Manawatu-Wanganui, New Zealand - 1770 DNA GHGhigh gp2 | ecosystem: Host-associated > Mammals > Digestive system > Stomach >... | reverse complement strand
CCCAGTACCTGATTCCTTAATGGGGGTGGATTCTTCATACATAGCTGAGAAGGTTGGCGTGAATGTTTCTGGATTGTTGGGGATGGATATCATCTCCAGGTTAGGGATGAAGATTGACATTCCCGGAGGGAAACTTTCTCTCAATCCTTCGACTGACGGCATGACCCGCCTTCCTTCCAGGATGGGGATGGGCTATATGTCTGTGGATATGTTTCTGACCGGAAAGCCCGCCAAAATCATACTAGACACGGGTGCGCCGACATCGTACGTATCCGGGTCATTTACGGGAGGACTCAATCCGATTGGTCAGGTGACAGACTTCAATCCGTTGGTTCATGGAGATACCTTTGAAACACCTATATTCGAGTTCCCCGCCTCTTTCGCCGGGAATGATTTTACGATGAAGGCAGGACATCTTCCCGGTTCATTGCAGATGATGCTTTCCGTTATCGGTGTTGACGGCGTTGTCGGTATGGAGATCTTGAGACGGTTTCCCGTTACTATCTCCGATGGAAATATTTGGATTTAACTTGTTATGATATGAAAAAATTCGATTTCACGATTGAGATTTGTCTGGGTTATCACTGCAACGGCGTGGGCGAGTATGCCGAAGGAGAGGGGTGCGTGTCGCTGGAGGATAACCAGGTGGAGCAGCTCGTCGCTCTGATCAAGGAGAATGGAGGTGAGACCGACGTGGAGAAACTCGGCCTCAAAGAGAAGTGCCCGGAGATCTACCAGGCACTTGATTATGCGTCGTACGATGCCGCGAGCTATGCCAACTACAAGCACTGGCTTATTGAGGGGCATCTTTGCGGCTATTTCGAGATCCCGGAAGGGCAGCGTCGCCGTACCATCAAGAACTTCAACAAATTGAGCGAAGCCGAGAAGGTAGCCAGCATCGAGGCGTTGTACGGGGATGTGATGGAACAGGGAAGCCCGGGTGACTTCGACTACACCCCGGTCATCCCTCAAGGTATCATTGATCTTGCCATGGGGCAGTGAACGGTCTGAGTAGGGACGGGATGTGTGTAAGAAAGACATGAGTGGGGAGTATATATGGTTGCTATGAGACTGAACGACCTTACTCCCGACCGCATCGCTCGCGGCTCCGTCCTAATGGACGACCTGCTGAAAGACTCTCTCTATTACCCGGCCAGCCGTACCGACGGACGGCCCATCCGTTTGTGCAACACCCTTTGGCGGAGCCTGGGCATCAATAGCTTCGTGTACTGCGATTTCGACGTGTCGGAGGTGGAATACATCCGTGACACGAGGACGGTGCTGGGCTATCATGTACTTGGCCACCGCAGCCTCCGCCGGGAGGAGTACATCCCGGCCGACTGGCATCTGGAGATGGTTTCACCCGAGGCTCGTCCGGAGCCCATGGCCAGTCCCCACTACTGGGATTCCTTCCTTGGAACAAAGGACGGTCCTGCCCATTTCGCCCATTGGGTCGTGTTCGAGCGTAATGCCGACCGAGGCGAGGAACATGGTCCCGAGCGGTTCTCTTTGCTGTTCGTCTGCGGCGAGGGACTCGCTACGTTCCAGCAGCTCTACTGCAGCCGGGGTCTTGCCCCGAAGATGCTCTGCTTCATCCAGTGCTGGGGATTCGCAGGCAACTGGACCAACTTCACGGGTGTCGGGGCCCCGTTCCACCGGACACTGCGAAAGTACCGTGAATGCGTTCCGGAATGGCTCTGCCTAGGTGATGCCTGGCATATCGATGGAGCGCAGAAACTGCGTGACCTGGAGACTATCGGTGCGGACTGCTGCGGCTATCACTCCGTCAATGCCCTGAAGAATCGGTTCGGAGAGCCGCTGCGGGTCCATAATAACCCGGATAAGATGGTATGGGTTTTCCCGTTGACTGGACGTAGGTATGTGGCTATCAGCGTCTGCCACCAACTGACTCCTGTCCTCTATGACTTATCGGAGTTCCAGGGAGATCTGGATGCGTTCCTGAACGAAATCGTCATCCGTGACCCGAGCGGAAGGAGAGACAGACGTCAATGATAAAGGCAGGTCATCATCAGATGCCTGCCTTTTCAGTGCTTTGCGATTGTAGACCTTCTTGGACTTGTGGATAGCCCCCCGGAATGAAACCGGCCGGCCATGCGCTTCGATTTCCTCGATCCTCGCCGCCCTTCGGTTGGCCAGGAGGAAATCCCTCTCCGTAATCCGGAGTTTCTTCTGTTTCTTTTTAGGTTTCATTGTTCGTTTTGCTTTGTCCATTGAGATGATAAATTCAAATTTAATCATTTTTTGTCACTTAACCTTATCTATGTGCTTCACAACGCAGTTGTTCCATCGTTTCTGGCCTACTTTCCCGACATTGGATGTAGGCTCGCTGCAGTAGTAGGTTTCGCCATTGGAGCGTTTTGTATCCCTGGTTAATGGTTCTGTTAAGCTGACGGGTTATTCGTATTTGTTCGTATCAAAGTATCGCACTACGGGTTTATATGATTCAAATACTGTCGCTATGAAGTATGCGGCCGCATCGCTTCCGAAATCGGTAAGATCGATTCTGCACTCCTCCCTGCGGCTGAAAGACTTCTCCGGAGAGAAGAAATAGAGGAATACGTCTCCCTCGTCCGTCTCAGACAGATATAGGCTCGTATCTCCGACCTTCAGCTCATAGTTGGAACCAGGCATTTGGTTAACCTCCATTTTTGAGAGGCTCTTGTAGCAGGATGTAAAAGCGATGGTTGCTGCAGCTCCTTCGTTTGCTTCCATACAAGGATTGACATCATCCAGCACGGCACGTCCATAGCTTAGCCAGAGCCAGGAGATAGCATCGCTTCTGCGTGAGTTAAGCGCCAAAACAAGGTCCGAGTGGCTAATGACCTTTGCCGGGTCGTACTTCGTGAAGACCACCGGAGGCTTCTGAATCATCTGGAGACACATCGACATAGACTACTTGCCGATTGAGTTAAACGCCTCTGCTACACCGATTTCCTTGCACTTATCGAGCAGTGCCTGAGCATCTGTATCGCCCAGCTTGGCCGCAAAGTCAATGGCAAACATGGCCTGTTCGTCTCCAATGTATCCGTTCCTGAAGGCAGAAATGGTATTCTGCACCAGCTTGTCTGTGGGGAATTGGTCTTCGTTCTTCATAGTGTCCGTTTGTGTTATCGTCTACTTATACCGAAGACCGGATATATTCTTACACGGAATTAAGGAATAAGCATATTCTCGAGGTCGTCCTCGTCGTCTATAATAATCCCGGGTTCTTCCTCTGCCTGTAGTAACGCTTTAAAGGCATCGGCATCTTTCAGTTTGTCCATCATCTGGGCCAGAGGCATTTCCAAATGCGCGGTGAGGGTTTGAGAGATATCCATCGAGACCATGTCTCCTTCATCGAGTTTATAGCGTACGGAAAGTCCAATGGGTTTCAGGTATTGTTCTATGAGGGACCGAAGGACTTGTTCTTTCAACTCATTCTCCATCCTTCGCTTCCTTTCCTCCAACTCCCTCATCTTGAGGACCTCAATAATCTCCGGGATGCGAGAGACCATTTCCGGAATCTCTGCATCGAACTGAAGGATGAAATCCGCGAACATGGTTCCGGACATCAGAATCTCATATCGTTTCTCTGATGGCCACGGGCAGGCGTAAACCGCCCCTGATACGCCGAATGTATATGCCCGGTACTGGCTATTCTCAAGTTTCAGGCGGAACGAATCCTTCTTATAGATAATCTTGTCTTTGACGGCCCCCCTCTTCATGAGTTCCGATAAAGCCTTTTCTGCAACGAGAGGCTCAGCTTTCGCTTCCTGAGTATTTAACAGCCCTACTCCTTTTCCCCAGACCTTTCTTAGAAGCATCTCTCGAAGTGTTTCCGGAGAAATATCAACCTTGACCTGACGCCTGTTGAAGAAGCCGCCCGGTCGTTCCAGAGGAATACTGCTGATTTCCTTAACGGCTTCCGCCGTAATAGATTTGAAATCTAAGAGCTCCATGTTACCCATCTTTTCCAATCATTTGACATCTTCCAAACACTCACCTTCAGGTTTTTGCCAATCAGCAGATCCACCGCCTCTGCCACATCAGCTATAATGCCGGGGAGAAGTCCCCGTTTAATGTCAGAGTACTTAATTTCCTGCGTGCATGCAAGCGTATCGCTGATTTTGATAGTGACCACGACCTTGCTTTTCTGCCAGTCATAATGAAACATATAGCCCCTCGCCCTAAGTCCGGAGGTAATCTGTGCTTCATAGCTCGTCAGTTTAATCGATTCGATTTTCTGCTTTTTCATGCACTCATAAGCAAGAGCCCGGGCTCGCTGTTCCAGCTGCGGTTTTACCCGGCCGGTAATCTCCTTGAGTTCCAAAGCCTGTGACGGCTTTAGAATACGTCCGGGATATCTTACACTTCTCCATACGGGCTCAACAGCCTTGACGGCGCACTTGACACTTTCGTCGATGTCAAAATCGCTTCCTTTATGCTGTTTTGCGTATTCATTGACCGCCTTCAGAGCCTGATTGATTACCTCCTCATCAGTCATAGGGAACGGTCTTCTCAAGAATCTGAACATACTATCTTCCAAGTTTAATATCACCACCAATCCGGCACGCGGCATCCTTCAAGTCCAGAACCGCCCGGGTCACATTGGGCAGAGTGTCCTCCTGCTCAAGGGCCTTGAATCCCACATAGATACGAAGTGTGCGCCCGCCAAGGTCGATAATTACTTTAGCTCGATACCTCTGGCACTCTACGACTGCTTTCATTCCCACATCCTGAAAAGCCTTCTTGATGAGCGCTTCTGCCGAAGTCCCTTTGATCTTCCACAGGGTTTGCTCTTTAGTATAATGCAGTTGCACGGCACGAGCCCGCTCCTGCATCTGAGGCAGGAAATGATTGATGGTAATGTCAAGCTCCTGAACATCCTGGGGACTCAAGGAATCCCTCCTTCCCAGCCCGCGACTCCAGCGGAACAGCATCTTCAACTCACTGACCTGTCTGGCCATGCAATCCTCCAGAACGAATTCGCCGTGCTGCGGACGAATTCGCATCAGATAGTCATGAATAGCCGTAGCCACGTGATTGAGGACTTCCTCCTCGGTCATTTCCTGTATTTTCTTTCCATTCATCGCAGTTCAATTGTACAGACACGTCCGGATTTCTCCATCCAGTGATGGTGGGCCTCATAACAGTTCTTGTCCTGGCACACCCAGATGATCTTGCAGCGCATATTGTTAGGGATTATCGGCTCCGGAGCATAGCCATCAGTCAGGATCAGCAGGCCATCGTAGTCATTCTCGTGAGCATACTCGATGGGTTCCTGGAAACTGGTCCCGCCACGGCCGATGGCGATCACCTCACGCATCACCTTCTTGAGACTCTGAACCACGCGCACGCCACAATCGAATTGTATGACATCGATGGACTCGAAGCCGTAACGGAAAGCACTATTGATAACGCCGTAGAAGTAACTTAGGCTTTCACTGGAGATGGATCCGCTCACGTCCACCGCCACCAGCAGCTTGGTATCGAAACGACGGATAGAGCCCATGTTCTCAAACCCAGTGCGACGGTTCGGACGCATACGGGTAAGCTTGCGCTTGGAAGATAGAATGCTCGCCCTGAAGCCGCTGAAGACATTACGCCAATTAATCTTGGCCTTAGTGGAAGCCTTGAGCTGCTCAGCGAAGGCACCGGCAAGCGAGCCCCAGGATGTGCAGCCTTCAATCACTCCGTTAATCATGGCGACCGTCAGATCGTCCTCGTCCCAGAGTTCGGAAAGGTCCTGATTCTTGTCCGATGTTCTTTCAAACCGGTCATCCAGACTACCATTTCGCCCTTCCCCGGTTCCTTGTCCCGGCTTCTGGTTGTCATCTCCATCTTCCCCACCGTTACCCCCGGCGCCCGGAGGCAGCATGGATTGAATCTTTCTGGAGTACCATTCATAGGCCATTCCGGCAGGCAGATCGTAGTCCGCCGGCTTGTCGATCTTGAAGGCGGAATACTTGTAGTTGTCTCCTACTACGATATTGGACCCTATGGCGATAGCCTGCTGACTGCATCCGTCCGGCTTCCGCTCGTAAGGATGCTTGAGCAGAATGCGCACGGCCTCGGTGCGGAGAGCCTCTTCCAGTCCCTGGTCAGTCATCTCGAGGAGATACTCGGGATTATACTCGACGCGCCTCTTGCCGCTCCTGACAGGACACTCCATCAGCGTGTTGGATACAAGCTCGTGGGTACAGAGAACCTGGAAAAGCGCTGGCTCTTGTATGAACCAGTGCTCCAGGATAGTTGTAATGCGATCCCTCATTTACTTGATTCCTTTCACGTAGGAGATGAACATCATAGTCAGGACCTGACACTCCCTTGCGATGAACGCCACGGCGTTAGGGTACGTCTTTTGGACGAAGAGGTTGGCAAAGTGAGCTGCGGCCTCTTTCTTGGACTTTGTCAGATAACAGAAGTAGTCCTCAAGGTTCTTCTTGGCCGTTTCCTTGTCTTTAGCTGATACCTTCTCAACCTCAAGGAATCGGTAGATGCCGTCATTGACCACCGAGATCTGGTGAAGCTCATACTTGTCCAGTTTTTCCTTGACCTTAGGGAAGCCCAGGATCACCTCACGTCCGGAAACTATCTTCCGGCTGGAAACATTGCTGACGAAGGCACTGGCTGCCTTCGGGCCAACAACGGCAGAGATTGCCTTGGTAAGCAGCGGGCTCAGTTCCCCGGATTGCTTGAGAATATCCGAGACACGCTTCCAGCCGCGCCGGTCAGGGGTTTTGTCCAGGCCGGTATCTTCACCTTCCTTCGCATCGGGGTCTTTGTCCAACCAAATCTGGTTCTCCTGGATGAAGTCGATGACACGGCCATCCACATCGGCTTTGCGAGCCCAAAGCAACCACTCCTGCACGGTAGGACGGAAGTTCACGATATTGAAACGACTGACCAGCGCCGGGTCAAGATCCGTCAGCTGGTACTGGTCACCAGCATTCACAGCACTGATGATGCGGCTGCCCTCCGGGAGTTTGCGTCCGGCAAGTTTGCGGTTAAGCGCCAGGTCCATGATGGTCTGGAGGATTTCCGGCCTTGCGCGATTCAGTTCGTCAAGGAAGAGGACGATGGGCTTGCCATCCAGCGGAAACCAGTAAGGAGGCATAAAATCCGTCTTGCCGGTCTCTTCGTTCTTGTTGGGAATGCCTATGAGGTCACCCGGGTCGCTCATCTGGCCCAAGAAGAGCGCCACAACGGGCATGTCCTTCTTGGAGAAATAGTCTGTCAGAATCTCCGACTTGCCGATACCGTGCTTGCCCACCAGCATGAGATTGTGGTCGGCGGGAGTAATGTCGAGGAGCTGGATCAGCTCGGTTGTATTAACGTTGATATTTGCCATAGTGGTATTATATACAAGTTGTAATGAGGATTCTTTCGCCTAGAATCCGATTCGGTTGCGATTCTCCTTACGGTCTAGAATCTCCTCCTGGCAGTAACCCTCCAAGGACGAAAGTGTGGGCTCGTTCCCGGAAAGGACATATTCAACGGTGCTCTTCCGTGCGATGTTCTCGATGTTGCCGCCGGAGAAGGCATACTTGTCGGCAAGAACGGCCGCGTCCTCATCCGAGAGACCTGGAATCATGGACTTCCAAATCTTGGCACGGGAGTCTTTCTCGGGCATCTTGAACTCAACTTTGAAGATGAACCTGCGCTCGAAGGCAGGGTCCAGGTTGGAGAGGAGGTTGGTGGTGGCGATGAGGATGCCCTCGATGCTTTCCATCTCCTCCAGGATGATGTTCTGGATGGCGTTGTTCATCTGGTCGACGCTCTGCTCGACGTTCTCTATACGCTTTGTGAAGACAGCATCCGCCTCGTTGAAAAGCAGGATGGGAGCCTTTTCCTTGCCCTTGCACATAGCCCGGTAAATCTTGAACACACCACGAACCGCCTTCTCGCTATCACCAACCCACTTGCTCTTGAGCTTGGTCATGTCCACGCGGAAGATGTCCCTGCCGCTGCGACGGGCAAGTTCGTATACGCTGGCGGTCTTGCCAGTGCCCGGGGCACCGTAGAAGATGGCATTGAACCCCTTGCGCATTCCTGTAGAGAGAAGACGTCTCTGCACCTCCTTGAAATTCTCGGCGTCAAGGAGGTTCTCCAGGCGGGCTACCTGGGCGCTCTCCGCCTCGTTGAAGAAGAGCTCCTTCTCCTGGATGGTTTCAGCGCTGACGATATCGCGATGACGAACGGTTTCCTCCGGGGTCAAGACTACCTCGTTGAAGAACTCTGCCTTTACCTTGTCGGAAAGGGACAAGGAGCCCGTGTCCACGAATCCATCCTCGATGGCAAAGCTGACAAGGCCGCTACGCTGCATGGACATATGCTCGTTGGCGATGCGGCGTTTGATGCATTCGTCATCCTCCATGAACTCGGTGAAGTTCGTGAGAGTCTCGATATCCACGGATTTGCTCCCGTGTGTTACGTAGCGATGGCAGATGTAATAGAACATCCTGCGCTCCGTGTTGGTGCAATCGGAGTAGAGAGCAGACTCCAAAGCTTTCTTGCAGAAGGAAAGATGGTCGTTGTAGCTTACCAGGCTATCCAGCTCTTCCAGAAGCCGATCTGCATCTATAGTGTCGTTTCTGAACGATCCGAAGAACTTGCGGAAACGGGAGAAGAACTCCTCCGTCGTAAGTCCGGACATCTTTACCGGGCTGAACTCCCCGTTGCTCTCAACGGCCTTCAGCGTCTCCGGGCTCACCCTATAGCAACGACGGCCGCCACGACCTCCGCCAATCTGAATGATTCCCGCCTTGTCCATGTCGCGAAGCTTCTTGTGATAGCGGATGAACTCGATGTTCGTGCAGCCGAGATACATAGCCAGGTCCTCGTCGTCCATGAGGTTGTTGGTGGCCGACTTCTCGAGGATGGCGGCAAGAAGCACCGCTCCTTGGTTGTCGATATGGTAGCGCTCGGCGACGTAATCGATATCGTCACGGAGCTCCTGGATAGTATCGGCGGAAAGGCCGGTGGAATTTACCTTACGATAAATGCGGTTCAGGCATGCCGCCTGGGTCTGGACCGTCTCGTCCTCGGAAATGAAGTTCTTCTCTTCAAAGATGGTGGATTCTCTTTTGCTTCTCATATTCGTCAGTTCGTTTTCCTATTTATACCTATTGACGTCCGCTTTCTTGCATGTTCCCTTTAAGAAGCTCTCGCAGCGCCTTGCGGGCACGGCAGCAGCGAATGGTGGCTGCATTTGGGGAGCATCCCAGGATCTCGGCAATCTCCTGGGGACGCTTGCCTTCCGATAAGAGGGCAATAATATCTCTATATGCCTCGGGAAGCCTTTCTACGGCACGCTGGATAGCCTCGAGTCCTTCGTCCTCCATCATTAACGTGTCGGGAGACTTCTCGGCCATTACGTCGTTCTCCTGGGCAGGGGAGTCCTCCCGGGACTTGGCCCTGCGGATATGATCCAGCAGGGTGTTTCGTGCGATACGTCCGACCCAGGTCTGGAAAGAGGCCCGTACTGCGTCATAAGTTTCTCGGTGGCTCCACGCCTTGGCTACGGCCTCGGCGATTATCTCCTTCCTGTCCGATTCCTGAAGTTTGTACTTCCAGGCGGAGGTGAGGCCGATAACGGCGAGGGTGGCCGCTTTGAGCGCCGCTTCGGCGTCAAAGACAAAAGTCCGTCCGGTTTTGGCCATAGGCTCAGGCATTGGCGGATATCAGTCGGACATAGGCCTGTAAATGGTCAGAGGCGATGGTCTCGTAGACCTTGTCGTTATCAACAAGCCCCCACCAGGGGCGGGACTCGTCCCGATAGACCTCGGCCACGGGAGCTCCGCAGCAGATTCGGTCAAGACGGCTTTCCGTCTCGGCAGGAAGGACGCTCTTGAGAACAAAAGGGATAGTGGGGCGCGCAATCTGCGCGGCTACAGCGATGTTTGTCGTCATTGCAGATAGTTTTGGTTTTCTATTGATACTAGCGGGTAATGATCCACCGCGGCTGATTCCGCAGCTCGGTTGGCGTCACCGGACCGTGTCCGGCTACTCTACGACTGAAAGGCACCCTTTACCAATCAGAAGGCATGAGTATATACGCGCCACCCGACAGAAAGTTTCACTTTTCGACGTAAAAAGTCGGAAAAGTGTCGAGTGTTATCATGAGGCTACTTTTAACGGGAGTTTCATAGTTACTCATACTCGGGATATGACAGATTCTTTCAGCACTTTCAACAAATATTCGGAATTATCCCTTTTAGTGTTGTAAGAATTCTGGACTTTTAGGGTATATAGTCATAGATTTAGGTTAAAGGACTTGAACTATGACTATTTTTGATTTCCATAAGCGTTTCCCCACGGAGAAGTCGGCCATTGACTTCATCATCAAGGTTAAGTACAACGGTCCTTATGTCTGTCCGTTCTGCGGTTGTGTTCACAACATCTACCGTGACAGTGCCAACAATGGTAAGGATTTGTACTGCAACAACTGCAAATCCCATTTCTCCGTACTGAAGGGAACCATCTTTGAAAACACCCATCTTGACATCCGTATGTGGCTCTACGCCATCAACCTCGTTATGGTTGCCAAGAAGGGTATCTCCGCTTGTCAGTTGCAGAGGGAACTTGGTATGAAATCCTATAAGGGAGCATGGCGTATGCTTCATCTTATCCGTGAGATTATGGGCAAGGAGGAATACAAGGATTGCTTTGAAGCCATTGTTGAAGTGGATGAAACCTATGTGGGTGGCAAACCTCGCAAGGAGAATGTTCACTTTGAAAGGGAAACCAATGAGAAGTTCAATAAGCGTGGCAGGGGTTCATCCTCCAAAACACCTGTGATTGGTGTTAAAGAAAGGAATAGTGGCAGGGTACATTGTGTTGTGGCTACTGCAAATGCCAATGGGCAGAAACTGACGGGCAAACAGTTGTTGAAGGTACTTAACGATGCTTGCAAGGAAGGTACTACTGTTATGACTGACCAATATAGTGGCTATAATGTGATTGATGAAGGCAGGGTTGAGAATACGAAGAATTTCATTCGTATCATGGTGAACCATGAGGTTGAGTTCTCCAAGGGTGACGGAAAGCACACCAACGGTATTGAATCGTTTTGGGCAATCGTCAAGAGGGGTGTCTACGGAATCTACCACCATGTATCGGTTAAGCATATGCAGACTTATATGGATGAGTTCTGCTTCCGTATGAACCACCGCAAGGTTGAGGACGGATTTGCAAATCTCGTGAAACTTTCCGTTGCAGCATAGGGATGTTTGTGATTTTCAAACTATTTATAGTTGTAAAAACCAGCTATTTTTGGTATATTTGATAAAACTGTAATTGAATATGATTCTTGAAGAACAAATACTGAAAGAGGAAGCGTTAAGGAATGCAGAGTTGTTAACTGAAGAGGAAGAGAATGGTATTCTGTCAACCGAGGAAGTTCGCAAGTCAGTTTTATCAGAGTTCAATAAGCTTGCTGATAGAATTGATGATGAATGCTCGTAACGATTAACTTTCCTCCCAATGGTGCTATCAATACACTAATAGCGCAGAAATATGCCCATTTCTACAAGAATAGGGCAAAGAGGATTCGTTCCCCAAGAGCAAGAGCAATTCTCCGAACACAATTATCGTCAGAGGCTGTGACTGTGGCGTCCTTTCACGGGCAACAAGTCACATACGAAACTGATGTCAGGGGTTCATCTTATAATCCGTGGGAAGCGCACAAGTGGTTGGTAACAAAATACCGTCATTGGTATTTCGCTGGCGTTATCAAGAAAACACGAAAAGGTGGATATGTTTTCAATGTAAAAGATGCTCTCTATGAAGGAGATTACCACAATTCCCCAATTCCGCTTTGTGAAAGAAAAACAGTCACACTTTCAGAATCTGATTTAAGAATGATTGTTAAAGAATGTATTAGAAGGGTACTTGAAACATCTGCTGACAACGGAGTAAAGGTTTATAAGAAAACCGTTGTTGATAACAAAGGAGAAGTATGGCCTAACAATATGTCAGACCAAGATATAGAAATACAAAACGATTTCTTAAAGAAAAATCGTATTACCGATTCTTCTCAGCTGACAACTGCCTGGTTAGATTGTTTAAGGCGCGAACTGTGTTAATGTAATATGCATTATCTATACATCCGCACAAGTGGCCACAATCTGATACAACCATCTGAATCTCATGGTCAAACCCAATAGGTGTTACTGCATTTGACCTCACCGCCACCATTTGATTACAAATTGGGCATTTAATGCTATTCCCCATAACCGTATTTTAGTTTCTACAAAGATAACGAAAAACCGCAGAAGATAGAAGCCAACTGCGGTTCTTTTCTGACTTATTCACAACACACAAAGGGATAATTCCGTTTTTTATTTGTAAACATTAAACCCCGGTAGTTGTTCACACTATCCAATCATTGTCCAAATTCTTTTTTGAGTCGTTCATATTCGGCAAGCCTTTTGGCCTTCTCCCTTTCTTCCCTCTCCTTCTTTTTCTGCTCCTTTTTCCTGTCGTATTCCTCGTTTTCCTTCTTTACGATTTCAAGAAGTTCATCATCGGACATTGTAAGGAACTCGATATCGAAATAGCCACAATGCTTCTCATGTCCGCCATATGACCAATATTCGTCACCTTCCCACCAAACGCTATTGTCTTCGATGTTGAATCTGTCTGCATAAGAGATATTTTCACATTCTCCATGGCGTTTTTTGCTGCCATTTAAAATGTTACAAACACGGTTACAGTCTTCGATGAATTTATCATTCAGTCCCAAAAAGGTCTTCAGTTCTTCTTTTGTCATAATCAATTCCTCCTTTATTCTCCTTTCAGTTTCTTAAGTTCGTTTTCGAGCAGGGAAATCATCATCGACTTGTAATCGATTTTTTCTATGCCGAAAATGTTTTTGTTCGATTTTACATATGCTTCCATTTCAGGAACATCGACATCGGGACATACGGAAAGTGCTTCCACCATCCCCGATGACATCTGCAAGACCTGCTGCCTGACCAACGAAGAAATCATGGCGACCGCCGATTCGGCATCCGTGAATTCCTCCCTGAAGGTATATGGACCGTAGGGACAGATGATAGTTATTTTATCACTATCAATCCCATTTCTATCCACACTGAAGGAAATGGATGAGTTAATGCCAATCTCCTTTGAATATCGAACGGACCAATCGGCATGTACGGTCTTGAATCCCATTTTCTCGGTGAGGTACCAAACGACACGGTCTTCGACCACCGCCCCTTTCCTCAGCATCGGATTATATGTGTCCACCGGCCAAGGAAGAGTCTTTTCCCATTCGCGGAGAGCGGCGTCGAGGGCTTCTATCGTCGGATACTGAACTCCGTTGAAGACAGCCTTCCCATTTTTCAGGGAAATGTTTCCACAATATCCGAACCCCCTTTCATATTCCCCATGCTTTCTATAAAGGTAGATGTCATCATTTTTACCGATGATATTATACTTTTCCTGTAGGTCTTTTCTGTTCATAATATATTTGATATAAAGTTTTTTTCCTTTATCATAATATACAAAAACCGTGCCAAAAATAAAAATGATTTTGAACCCATCCGAATTTTTTGTATATTAAGTACTAACAACGATTAAAGGAATAAGGTATGTGTCTATCAAATGCAACAATAGAATACTGCGACACACCAATGAGGTGCTATAAACTGCTGCTTGATAACGGCAGGTCCATCGTCTCCCCATACCAAATGGGATATGTGTGGGACCTTAGAGAAGAAATGCACTACGCCTTGGGGGATGAAGAAGTGGTTTGCGAGAACGAAGAATTCATTGGACGGGATTTTCTCCTTAAGGACGAGGTTGACTGCCGTTATTATATAAAGCCAAGATACTGTGTCTCTTCTGGATTTATTCATTCCTGTTCAAGGCCGTCTTTCGCTGCGGAAAATGCCATTTATTTTTTTGACGAAACATTCTCGGGCCGCTTTACACCGTTGGTGGTGGAGTTTGAAATTCCCGAAGGGGACTTTTTCTTCATCGAAGGAAACGGGCGCGAAATGGCATCGAAGCGGCTTAAGTTCATCAGAGTCCTAAGCCCCGAAGAGGTTGTCAATGACGGAGACTTCGGCCTTCTTTCTTCATTCAACGTGAAAATAATAAAAGAAATATTTACAAACAATCCCGAAGGTTAACACCCTCGGGATTTTTTCCCATTAAAGCGATGAGTGATTTACATGTTATCCTTGTGAAAACAAAACGCATCCCCAAACAGGATGCGTTTCAATTTTTAGTTACCTTTATAGGTAGAAGCCACAACGCCAGTGTTTTCTTTTTCGCTTGCTGAAATCTGCAATGCGGGTCTGAGGTTATGTAGAGCGCTCACTTGATTGGCCAGTCCTTGATTGTTTGTAGCACTCGTCGGAAATAGGCACTGCAATGTGGCTTCCTTTTTCTATAAATATATTGTTTCTCTGGAAAGAGTCAAGAGCTTAGTGTAAACAAGTATATCGTTCCCTATTATTTAGTCATTGTATCCTCCATACATTTTAGTTCCTGTAATTTCAAAGTAAAGTTGCTCGAATTGAGATTGTGCATTTTTCCCAATTTCAGACAGATTTGCACGAACTATTTTAGCAAACTGTTCAGCGCCCCACTTATCTCCGGCGATAAAGCCAGCTCGTAGGTCGCGGTAATTATGACCATCGGAGACTTGTTTGCTGTATGTTATTGCCGCTTCCTCCTGACTCTTGTCGGGTTCTTTATCTCCCAACATTTCCCACCAATGGTCAGCAATACATTGTGCAATACCGGGGTCAATGGGTTTGCAGAAATCAATTACATCCAAACCTTTGCTTGGCTCTTCATCTGGTATCAATTCCACCTCATCAATAGAATACCTATCAAAGACATCATGGTCAATGAAGTGGTCAAAATGTCCCCTTCCATCATAGAATCCATCAATAACTTTCCCTGTTGCTTTGACTTTTACTTTCAAAACCGTATTGATGTCAATTCTGTCCCATTTTTGTATAAGTTTATTCAAGTTCTCTGACGGCTTTTCTTCTGGCAGGGAGTCAATGAAGGAAAGAAGTTTTTGCAGTTCGTCTTTCCGTAGAGCGGCCTTTGAATCGTAAATATCCACAATTTGTTCTTCCAGTTCTTTCTTTCGCCTTTCAATATATTGACGTATCTTCTCAATGTCGCTCATTTCTGTTCCTCCTTGTTTTTTAAGATGTCCCTGATGTCTGATAAGACTATCCATATTCCTCCCAGGGCGACTGCTATTGCCCATAATGCTGCTGTTGTCATTTCTTTTCCTCCTTTCTTGCGTTAAGAGTTCTTTCTAATGTTTTCTACCTTTCTGCGGAAGTCTTTATCCCAATAATGCCAATAGCACGGGACATCATTCTCCGGACAGAAATTTTCATCTGCATATCCATCGTGTTCAAGAATCGCATCACAAATCTCAAACAACACTTTTCGGTCTATTTTAACATATTGTTTCATTTCTTTCTTGCGTTACATTGTCCAAGTTCGAAGAAGTGCTCTATCATTCGCATTATCGACGGTGGTGTAAAATGCAAATCAGTATTACATTGCTCTGCCGTTTCCATTCCGGGCCAATATCCTTGAAAGTATTCTTCAACCTCCTTCTCCAAATCCACATCCGTCTGTTCCTTGCTGAGAGTATCAATGAGTTCAATAACCATTAAAAGAGCAGTAGAAAAAGAAACTTGCTCCTCATATGTCTTTGTTACTATATTAAGTTTCTTTACCTTACTTGCCAGTTTTTCTGCATCAATGTATTTAGTCATAACTAATCTTGTGTTACTTTAGGTAATCCATCATACCATTCTCTTGCAACATCAGGGTACATATAGAACATTCTTGCAGTAAAAGCCATTGTAGCTTTAATTGGAATATTGTCTGGATAGTTATATCTTGCTTTCCAATCTTTCATTTTTTCGGTAAACTCTTCAAGACTTATTTCTGAAGTTTCCTGCTGGAAAGAGTCAATATCAACATCAAGAATACAATCAATCTCATCAATACGTTGATTTGCATATTCTTTGTCAGTCCACCGTGCCAACTGCTTCTTTCTTTGTTCAAGCAAAGCAATCAGCTTTTCTGCATCAATATATTTAGTCATTGTAACCTCCATACATTTTATTTCCAGTAATTTCAAAGTAAAGTTGCTCAAACTTTTGTTGCACGTCTTTGTCTATTCCGATTAGATTCCCACGAACTATTCTTGCGAATCTTTCAGCAACACTTTCTTGCTCCTGCTCGAGAGAGTCGATGATACGAAGCACCCTATTATATGCATCATTCTCTCCATCATAAACAGAATCATCTCCTTTAATAAACATTGGTTCTATTGCATATTGAATCTTCTCAATTCTCTCACGGAGAAGTTCTACGTCAATGTATTTCATATCTTGTCCTCATTTTTTCAACCCATCCAAGGGCTTCCTCTTGTGTTTTAAAGATTTCATCATCAAGAACGTCCTTCAGCCATTCTTCCGTGTTGCAGAAGGGGCAGGGGTCATCACCGCCGATAGTATATGCTCCATCTTCATAGGAGTCCATATCATATAGATAACCATCTATACAATGAGCATCGGGATATGACGCACCAAAGTGTGGAAATTCTATGTTACACATGGCTAAAACTTTATTATCTGTTTTCTTATCTTACCACAGTCTTTACACCTTTGAATTTCTACATAGTGAAATTCAACTGGACGTTCTGTCTCGGCATCTGTCCTGGCATATACTTTAACAAGTTTGTTTTCAACTAACTCCCATTTATGTTTATGAAATAGTCTCATATCTTAATCAATTAAAAGGGTGCGTTGCATACTTTTACGGAGTAACCGTAATAAATCACGGTGTATGCAGTACGGCATGACCCGCTCCAATATTTCTATTATTCTACTTCGCACCCTATGGTTTTACATCAGTCTCTGGAGTTGTTCACAAAGGATTTCCAGTTCTTCGGATGCTTTTGCAGCCCTTGGAGCCAACACTTGAATGGCATAATTTAAGGCCTCCATTTGCTCCTCGTTGGGCTTCCAATGAGACTCATCAAGGACTTCAATCTCATCTTCATAAAAACCGTCATTACAGTCGTTATCCAGTCTAACGCCAATATGTCCCCACGGATTCCTTTTAGCATCCCATACATGGATTACCTCGCCAACTTTACCATCAAAGATAGCAATTGTATCTTTATCCCTATCATTCCGGCAATGAATTCTTACTTTATCCCCCTCTTTAATTGGCCGCTCTTGCTTTGGTTGGGGACGGAGGGATTTGAGATTATCTTCAATGCCTTCTACTTTGTTGTTGCACATACTAATGCCATTTACGATACCTTCAAAAAGAGCATTTCTATATATCATAAACTCTCTTTCAAAATTATCGTTACCAATGCCGGTCAAATGTAACTCATCGTTATCAATCTTCTGTTGAATATGGTCGTGAACGAAGTTTTCTATTTCTTCGATAGTAAAAACTTTACTTTTACTTTTGGTCCCTTCGTTAAAACCAAGTTCCATGCCTGTTCTAAGACCCCTATGCCAGATAATAGAATCGTGAACTTGTTTGAAAAATGAATTTGAATCTTTTTCAAGACGATTAATATCTACGTTATTTTCCGATTTTATTTCTTCCCGTGTCTTACCTACGCTTGGATAACCGGAATAGTCCAACTTTTTACCTTCCTTATACACTGTGTCTGGTAACTGAAGCATTGTGGTGTCAAAACATAACACTTGTCTTCCATCCTTGGCGATGTATTCCTGAAACAGTTCAACGATTTCATCAGTTATATCCACATATTTTTCGTCGGTAGCTATCAGAATGTCCCCATTCTTTTCAGTTATAATCTCTCTTACATAGAACTTTTTGTTCTCCCTATCGTAATACAATTCTCCCATAATTTAATCTTATATTAAAATCATTATGTTTAAAAGGGCAGAGACCATTAATACAAGGTAGGTAAATTTGCTAAAAATCATCCTTGTACCTCTGCCCTATGTTTTACATCAGTTTAATCATCCCACATATCAGCAAGTTTCCGTAATGCTTCTGCTACTTCATGATTGCCTACAAAATAGCCATGTTCTATAAGCCATATCCGTAAGGCTTCGTAATCTATTTCTCTCATATCAGTTTCTTAGGTTGTTTCTGTTATTCCCAATCTCGCATTAAAATAGGAATCAAATTTCGCGTTAAACCAATATTGAATACCGTTACACAGTTCATTTACAGATTCATCCATTTCAACATAATCTTGGAAAGGAACTTTGCTTCTCAAACAGAAAACACCGGTTGGGTGGGTGTCAGTTGAATCCACAAGTAACTCCCACTTCCCGTCAGAATAATTACGCTCAACACATCTTCCAAGTCGTGAGATTGTAATAATATCATTACAGAAAAACCATATAGAATACCTGTCTTTCAAATGCCCGCAGCAAGATTCAAATGTATCTATTGATGGGATGGAATTGAGAGTATTACAAAGCTTAATACATTCATTATCCATATTTCCATCATATTTTTGTTTCTCGGTGGGCTTCCAATCTTTGGCTTGTACAACATCTGCTAAAGCATCGAGAGACTCTCCGCTTGGCATCTCCATTGGCTCGTTTTTGACAATTTCAGTCGCAGGTATTGTAACGAACGGCTTCTGCCTTTCAAGGTAGGTAATCCACGGGGCAACCGTTTCATCAGTGACGTTTTCTTTGATGAACGAAGAACGAAGGAAGTTAATTAATCCTTTCCTTATCCGTTCATCCTTTTCGCTCCACTCTTGCTTTCCGACAACTTTTTCCCAAGCCATCGGCCACTCCGTCTTTATCCTATTAAGTACATCAACAGGGTCAAAGTTCTCAAGTTTTGAAGCATCAAGTTTATGCTTTTCAAGGTAAGATATAGCAATATCAAGAGCATTGACAAGGTCTTTTCTCGGCGTTGCTGGTGGGAATTTATCCATTGACCCGTCATAACTCCAAAAGTCTCGTTGTCGTTTTAATATCGCTATTGCCCTTTTACACATCATCTCATCATCGTCCCATTCCACTGGCTTCTGCTCTTTTTCGATTATTTCAAGAAGTTCCTTTTTATATTTTTTCGTATCTTCAATAATTTCAATGTCATCCTTCCGATTAGCGGCGGATTGGAGATAACGAAGCATACAAGACTCAATAGCATCACCGGATATAATATCGCGTATGGGCTTTTGCTCTTTCTGATTCCTCAAGCCTATTTCTAAACCTGTCTTGAATCCTTCCTCAAATTGATATGAATCACAAATATGTTCTTGCTCTTTCTGTTTTTCAGATTCCTTGCCCGCTTTAAATCCCAACTTATATTCAAGTGTGGATTCCACAGGAATTTCCTCATATCCTTCCTCTTCTTTCTGCTTTTCGAGGTAGTTCAAGACTGCATCTTTACCGACCCCACCGTAGAAGGCAAAGTTATTATTAGGACAATTACTTATATAGTCATACAACCATTTCCTTATCCTCTCGTCCTCATCTGTAAAAGAATCAGCACTTTCTTTACATGTTTCGGAAATATGTAAAGATTCTTTCTGCTTTTCTCCCGAATAAACATCTTGCAATATTCTAGCCATTTCACCAAGAGCGTCATCCCATCCACGGTAATACTTTTTGTCAGGGTTGGAATCCTTCATATCATGAGCATTGGCAAGATGTTCATCAATGTACTTGTCAATCCTATCTACCGCTTCTATTGCTTTACTTGCTTCTTTCTGTTTTTCTACACAAAGACAAGCACCTGACAAGTCAACGCTATTATTTTCGGTTTTAGGTCGCTCCCCGTTAAGTTTTATATCTTCGATTGGTCCGAACCCCATCGAGCCAATAAAAGTATAATTACCATCTGCGTGATAATAGTAACAACCTTCTCCATTTTTTGAAAATATCTCTTGCTTTTCAAGGTAGGCAAGCATCTTGTTTCTGGCTTCAAGTTTCGGGAGATAATACTCTCCAACCGTACTTACGAGGTTAATAAGCGCTTTTCTTATCCTCTCGTCCTCGGTCTCTTTGAGTTCGGGGATGAGTGTTTCAAGTGCTTCTCTTTGTCTTGGGGCTTCGATTCCCCACATCTTGATTTCTTTTATTGCTTCTTCTCTTGTCATAATTCTTACCTGTATTGTGTTTATAATTCAGCAATATATTTAAGAATTTGAGTTTTACTATATGGATAATCCTTTCTCCACACAAAACTTTCAATTAGCGAATAAAGCCACTGTTGAGCTTCTTTTTTCTTTGGGATTGTTATCGTTCCAATGTCACCCAAGGTTAATGTTGTTTTCATTTTTTCTCTTGTTATAATTCTTATTTATATAAAAATACAAAGATTTATTGGCAAAAACAAATGCAAAGCCTCGAAGGACTTCCTGAGAAGAGATACAGATTAAGTTTCTCTGTTGTTACTGTGTTGTCCATCTAAATCAAATTTTCAAGACAATACTTAATAGCCGATTCACAGGCTTCTTCTGGGGATGAAAAACCGCTGTTCTTCTCCGGATGATAATGTTTCACTAATTCTTCGTAATCGTATTCAACGGTTTCTTTGAGGCTAGTAATTTGGCAATACCATCCGAGGGCAAAATCATAATCAACAGCACAATGGAGATTATGCACTTCCCTCAACCACTTCATAGCCATTTGGAGGGTTGGGCATTCTATAGCACAATACCTTTCATAAGGTGTTATTCTATTCCAATAATCAACAAAACTAACAATCTTTTTATTTTCATAGAAATGACTGCCATCTCCATCAAACCCCTTTTCTTTCAGGAGTTTTGCCGTTTCAAAACTAACGTAGTCCTCAGTCATCATATTTTACTATTCCAATATTTAATGAATTCTTCTATAATATAATTCGACATATCATCAGGGTGATTAAGGCCTTTATTCATATTCATCATCTCATCTTTAAGTTCAGAACCGGTCCATAGTCCCCATTCATTCCTAATCCATCTACCCAATGAGTTATGCATTGAAATTGCACCGTTTTCGAGAAGGTAATCCCTGTCTTCTTTTGAAACTATCTTAGCCAAAGTTTTTACTGCCTCATCAACGGTTTTTGGGATGGGAATCTCACTCTCTTTTTCTGACTCTTCTTTATTATACATCCCCGGAGGTGCTTCAAGAGCAAAACCTTTTTCAATCAAGCCGCGATAGTCAAAATGATGTTCAAGAACATAATCAAGGGCTTCTTCATTACGAGGAAATAAGCCTTCATAACAATTTATTGCTCTATATTCATTTTCTTCTTCCTCCGTCATACTTGACATTGGGCGGAGATAGGGGATAAACTCGCATTTTTCTTTTCCATTAAATGATTCTTCCATCTCACCATATAGATGCGCGGTGATTTCACATATGGACAGGTTTTTAATATCGGTTCTGGCATATACCCCCTTCACCTTATAAGGCAACCTTGCAGATAAATCTATTAATAAAAGTTGTTTATCTTCTTGTTTCATATTTCTATCTCTATTATTTCTTTTTACTCATCTTTATAATTGGAATAAGTTCGTGCCGTATTCCTACCCATCCACAATCATGGCATCTCACACGATTCCTGTCTTTGTAATTTTCAGGATGTTCTTCATAGTAGGGATATGCCACCATTGTTGAAGAAAAATTCTCACTGTGACATATTGGGCAGCAAGCATGCTGTTTATCGTATTCATTTATAAAATTTTCGTAATCCATTTTTTTCTGTGTTTTATACTGCTTTATACATTCCTGCAGGTGCTTCAAGAGCAAGCCCCATTGGGATTAAACCACGATAGTCAAAGTAATGTTCGTTGAGCCAATCAGCTAAAACACTTGGATTATCGGGGGACATACCTCTTCCAACAGGGATATACTCTCTTTTCTCTTCCATTGTCATACTTGACATTGGACGGAGATATGGCTTGACTGTGTATCGATTTTCTCTTATATGTTTTATAACATCACAATCAAGTCTTCTATCATATGGTTCAATCTTATCATAAAACCACTCGTCTGTGATATGAACTTTTACTCCATAAGGTAGCCTCGCACTTAAATCAATCAGCAATAGTTGTTTTTCTTCCTGTGTCATATATTTCCCTATAAATCTTTAATAACTCGCAGTCCTTGCATTTTTCCTCCTGTGGCTTGCATTTCACGTAGCAATGATACATTGTTACATTATATTCCGCCTTGTCCATATCATTTACTGTTTATACATTCCCTCAGGTGCTTCAAGAGCGAGGCCCATAGGTATCAATCCACGATAATCAAAGTGATGCTCATTATAGAAATCAACCATTTCCCAATCAAAGGAGCCCCAAGCAGTCATTTTCTCATATTCCTCCTTTTCTGCTTTCGTCATACTTGACATTGGGCGGAGATAAGGCTTGAAATTTTCAATACTTATAAAATCACCATACCAATCAAAAAATGCAGATTGGATTTGTGGGTCTATTTTGACAAGAACGTCATCTTCTTCCGCTTCAACATCCTCACCAAAAGTTGTTTCGTTATTGAACGTATAACGTATTTTGCATTTAACCCCATAAGGCAACCTCGAACAAAGGTCCTTAAAGAGTAACTGTTTTTCTTCTTGTGTCATATCTAATCGGTATTTATTTCGTAATTTTTTTCGATAATCTGATAGTGTTCCTTGACATACGGAGCCCATATTTTCCTGCTCCAAACCTTCCTGTCAAACAACCAACAGTTGCCGTATTTGCTCCAATAGAAGAAACCTGTTGCCTTCATTTCTTCGCTAATGTCTTCCTTCGCATTGAGAAGTTGATAAGGCATCAGGAGCCTGTACCAATCATCACAACCTACAAGTGATTTCTTCGCGCCTTTCTCTGTCGTGTATCCCGTTGGATTCCCGAATTTTTCGCCGTCCCTATAAATGAAAAATGCTTTACTCATATCTAATCGTTTTTATACATACTTCTTTGGATACATCATCTGTGGGCTGTAACCAACAATAGAATTATCGATTTTCTCGAAGATTTCGTCTATATCACAAAGTGAAAACATTTTCGTAGAATCATCAGAATAATTTGGCTCGTGGCGATTGCCAGATGCCTGAGCATATGTCTCAAGCCTCATTTCTTTCCACATCTCTTTTGCGGTATGTACGAGCTTCTGTTGATACATATTTCTAATGCCCCGGCAAAATCTCTTGAAACCCTGTTCGTCGAATTGAATTTCATCGCCTTTGTTATATGAATCAGGATTGTTTACCTTATTGTATTTCCACCAATCATCAATCCATTCTTCAAAGGATTTATCATCTGCGGGCTTCTGCTTATAGCAAGTAGGATTCCCATCAACGCCTAAGATTTCTTCGGTTTGTGACCACTTATCGTCACTATCTAAAGTACCATATACAAAAGCATTTTTGTTGGGGAATTTCATTGGTAATTCTTTTAGCCATTCCCACAATTCGTCTCTACTATCTTTTGTTGCTGGATATTTTATATCAGCGAGTTCAAGTATATCTATTAGTTTGCCTCTACATCTTTCATCTTGACTTGTCCACTTAAAATTGTCTTCGCAAGCAAGTTTCTGCTCTTTCTGTCCCTCTTCTCGCCAATACTTTTGTTCTGCTTCATCAAGATATTCTATGCCCTTTGTACTACGAAATCTCTCAAGAACTTCTTTTCCGAATGATTCTTGGCCTATTCCATCACTGAAATCGTAGTGGACATTATTGATGATACCTTCAAGCTCAACTATATCTTTCCAAGTCAAATCTGTCCACTTGATTGGCTTCTGTTCTTTCTGCTTTTCAATCTCGGAAGCATAACACATTCTGCCGTCAGTCGTGTAAAACATTCCTGCCTTGTCAATATACGGCTTGTCGGGATTTTTCACATTATCACTTTTAAACCATTGAATCCCTGTTTCTTTCTGCTTTTCGAGGTAAGCAACCATCTGTTCTTGCGTGATACCATTCTTACAACGAATTTGTCTCACACCCTCAATCAACGCCTTTCTTATCCTCTCGTCCTCGTTCTCGCGGAGTTCGGGAATAAGGGTTTGAATCGCTTTCATGTCTTCATTATCCAAAGCCCATTTATCAAAACGAGCCTTAATTCTTTCTATTGCTTCTTCTTGTTTCATATATTATTTACTATTTTTTGCGATTTCAATCAAAATCTGTATCGCTTCAATATCCTTTTCAGATATATGATGAGAAGCATCATCCCAAAACTCGTACCACCCATCTATGGATTGTTCAAGTTGTTCTATTGCTTGTTCTTTAGTCATATCTAAATCAAATTTTCAAGACAATACTTAATAGCCTTTTCACAGGCGTCCTCAAAAGAATCCCCATCGCAGCAAGCCACGCAGCTATAGTCATCTACAGGCTCGGCATGGTATAAACTGTTCTTTTTTCTTACTCTGTACACATTAGCTGTTATCCAGTAGTAGTCGGTAAAGCTCAGTCTCGGTTCAACACCAATGAACAAGTGATGTACTTCTCTCAGCCACCTCATTGCCATTTGAAGAGTTGGGACATCAATGGAATCATCTGTATGTTCAGCACTTCCTCTTGAAACGAGGGAATATTCTCCTTTATATTTCAAATACCACTTTGAAGTAACTTCATCAAACCCCTTTTCCTTAAGGAGTTTTGCAATTTCAAAGGAAACGTAATCTTCTGTAATCATATTCTTATTTTTGAGGTGTTCTTCAATATCGGAAATCGCCTTGCGTATTTTCCTTACCATATATTTTTCCCTGTGCAACTTTTTATTGTCAAATTCTGTGAACGGTTCTTTGTTGAGCAAGCGTTCTACATTTGCCTCGTGACGTTTCAGGGAGGCGTATTTCTTGTTTATCTGCTCTGATAGTTGGCTATTATCCATAGTTTATTAAATCAATTTTTTAAGGCAATACTTCAAGGGTTACTGGTATTGGACCGTCACCAGCTTTCATGCCAAAGTCCTCAGCCCATACGTGGATTGACCAAGGCTCATAGTCCATTGTATCATAAAGCGAATCTTCATAATCGAAATCAATCTTCGGATATTTTGCATCTGGTTTGAATCTTGGCTTGTAATTGTGAAGATGTGTTTCGTTTCCGAAACAATCATTATAGCATATAAGCCATAATCCTGTTTCCTTATCTGACTTAACCACCTTAACTTTAACGGGCCCCTCATCACGCTTCATATTGAGTACATTCGGAATGAACATATCAAGCCCTATTGGTACATCGGATGGATGATAGTATTCCCCGTCTTTATTCTTTGGTGGCACCCATGTAGAAAAAAACAGGGTTTTGTCATCACCAAGGTATGTAACGTATAAATCTCTTTTTGGCAATCCCATTGTTAAATCAAATTTTCAAGATAATATTTAATGCCTGCCTCACAGGCTTCTTCATAAGAGTCAAAATAATCTGAAGAACGATATTCATGATTATTATTGTAAACAGTAAAGCATTTTTTATCAAACCCCTTTTCCTTAAGGAGTTTGGCTGTTTCAAAGGAAACGTAATCTTCAGTAATCATATTTCTAAATTCGTTTAGAATCTTCATTTAAAACATCTTCCATCTTCTTCTTCATCTTCCTCCACTTGAAAATCCTTTCACAGAATGTCATTTTCCTACACTCCATAAGGGTATCATAAAGACAAGCCTTGTTGTGGTTTCCTTTGCGGATTTCCTCACGGCAGTAGTCAATGGTTTTATTAGCCCTGTTCAGCATTGTGTCCATGTAGCTAATTTCATCCTGTGCGTCCCTTAAGACTTCTGACTCGGACCATATTTCCATGTACTTATTGACCTTTCCCCGATAATAAAGGTCTCTTGCATTGATAACGATATACTTCCGTTCCTTGTCTTCCTTTAAGAGTTCAGCCTTAATATCGTCCGCTTCCTTTTCCCTCGCCTTGAGGTATTCGTACTCCGACATTGGGAGTGTCACTTTCTTTGTATCTGTTGTTTCCATATTATATTTTTCTCATTTTTATAAAATAATTCCGCCAATTACACCAAATATTACAGTTAATGTAATAACAGCTGCACACAGAATAATGAAAATACTAAGCCACGTTTTTAAATTCAGGACGGTTTCCCAATGAGTCTTTCTTAATTCACGAAAAGCATTTGATTTCGTGATTATGTTATCAACCGCATAACAGAGTAACCCAAGTACAAACGCAACGGTTATAATAATGTAAGTCATACCTTATTCAGTTTTATACGTTTCTTCAGAAGCTTTCATACTGCCGCTAAATTACCGTTTGTTAATAATCCTTTGCCATAGGTTCCTACTTCTGAGACGGTCAATAGTTTTTTCGCGCTGCTCGGCAATATCCTTAACGTTTTTAACCACCACCAAGAGCCTGTCTATCTCATTCTGCGCCTCTTTAAGGCCTTCTTCCTTTGATATGATTGACAGACGGGGAATGTCAGAACTAATGTAGGAAAGACCTGTAAGGTTTTCGGTTGACAGATATATTTTGTGTTCCATATAAACTCCACGCTCCTTGCTGTCTTTCTTCAATTCTTCCCTCGCTTCTTTAAGGGCTTCGCTATCTTTTAACAGTCCCTGATATTCATCCCACGGGACAAGTACTTTCTTTTTATCCTGTTCCATATTACATACTTTTATGCCTAAATTTCCTTTATCGGGACGAACACATCAATTCCTATCTTGTCATCGTCCTCGTAGTGATTTATAGTTTCTTCAAAAACCGTGCCAAACTCATATTTTTCATAATGAAACTTCTTTCCGTCCCAAGTCGCCCTGCTTGCATTCCTGCAGTGACCGGGGTATTCCTGCCCGACAACAAGTTCCGCCTTCGGGATTGGGATGATGTGTTCCTTCGCATAGTCACGGAAGCCGTCGAGCCCCATGCTGTGATATTCTTCGTAAGTAAGAACATCCAAAAGGTATTGCCTGCAATATCTGTCTAATTCTTCCTGTGTCATATCTAAATCAAATTTTCAAGACAATACTTTATTGCTGCTTCACATGCTTCCTCATTTTTACGATACGCATACCCATTAATAAATTTGGAATAATGGACATCTGAATCGGTATAAGCGTCCCAAAGATACCATTTAGTATTATCCGGCCTGTGTAATGTAACAACAATATCAATATCGTGAATTTCCCTTAACCATTTCATAGCCATTTGGAGGGTTGGCTTCTGACATGCAATATCTTCTTCATCAGCATCCCAAATATCTTCCGAACCGTCGTGACGATAAACATAGATGCATTCTTCATCAAACCCTTTTTCCTTCAAAATCTTTGCTGTTTCAAAGCTTACATAATCTTCGGTAATCATATTATTATTTGTCCTTGCTTGTTGATAATTCTTCTTGATTCATAGAAATGCCAATTGCTTCGCTTTTTGTGATGAACATATACCTGTACAGCCTTCTTATACCAATGAGGTGTTCCATGATACCATCCACGATATTTGTCACAATGTTCAACTATCTTTTTTGCCTGACGGAATTTCATAATAATTTATTCAGTTTTATACATATCTTCAGGTGCTTCAAAATCATCTAAATAAACAAACTCCCCATATAGTTCATCAGGACCATTCCCATCATATCTAATACCCCAAATGACCACACAAGGATATTTTTCAGGGCTTGTCCAAAAATCAGATACGACATTTCCGTGTCCGGGAATGTTACCGGTATGAGCATCTACAAAAGAGACAAAACCATCGTAACTGTTAAGTAAAATCTTATTCATATCTATTCATATTAGGGTTTTAATCTATAAAGATTTGCAACTTTCTCACACATTTCCCCGGCAGACATTTTTCCTTTACACCAAAGCCCCTCATAATATGCACGCTTTCTTTTCACGCTGGGCTCTATTAGTTTCCAAATAAGTTCTTTTATTTTCATATGCTTTAATACATTCCTTCAGGTGTTCCAAGAACTAAATCTTTTTTGTCACCTCAGCAGGTCGCGGTCATTGTCCCTCATGTTGGGTTCCACGAAATCGAAGGTGTCCATGATTCTCATGCAGTCTTTCTTTATGTTGTTAGCTGCCAGTGCAAGGTTCCGTATGGCGCAGTAGTCACGTTCACGGACGTAAGCCCCATGGAGTCCCTTGAGTCTTGTTATGAGGTCGAGAAGGTCCTTCTCGGCTTCGATGATGATTTCGTCTTTCCTGTTCATATCTGTGTGTACATATCTTCAGGTGCTTCCAATGCCAATCCCATTTTCTATCTCTTTAATTGCCGCGCCCAAGTCAGACAACAACTTTTTTGCATTTTCCAATGAAAAAACAACTGAAACTTCCTTATCAACATCCTGAAAGTTTATTTCTATCGGGTATCTCTTTGAATGTTTATTTGCTACTACTTCCATATCTTTTCAGTTTTGTACATATCCTTCGGTGCTTCAAGAGCAAGACCTTTCTCAATTAACCCACGGTAGTCAAAGTGATGGGCATTGAGCCAATCAATTAACTTTGAGCAATCAAGTTCTCCAACAAAAACTGCCTCATTGTTATCCCATTCAGCTGAAATAACCCTTTGATTGAAATATTGAAATGTACCATTAAATAAATTATTGAGTTCATCTTTCTCTTCTTCAGTCATGCTTGACATAAGGCGAAGATAAGGTTTGACACTCACCCAATGGCTGTTATCAAAGCAATAGGCGATATTGCCCGGAGTTAATTTTATATCCCTGTTTGCAAGTTTTCCATCGCCCTGCAAATCATAAAACTCTATGTGCAAATTTACCCCATAAGGCAACATACCACAAAGTGTTATGAGTAATAGTTGTTTATCTTCCTGTGTCATATTTTCTATGTGTAATGTCTTGTTTGTTCATATAGTCCCTCATAAGGTCGTGTCTTTTGAAGATAATCATGTGGTTTGCCACTATATCCTCATCCTCGCCGAGGTAGTATTCACTTCCCGTTGGGATTATTGCATAGAAGACTTTAGCTTTGCTATGCCGTCCCATGTGTATGGATGGTGCGATATCCTTTGTTAATTCTTCTGCCGCCCATTGTTTACGGAATGAATGTATTCCGGATTGGACAACGAACACGCCAGTTGAAAATTTTTGCCCTTCTATTTCTGCTTTTAGTTCACATTTTCCTTCCTCATCGAACGCTATATCGAAATGTCTGAATGGGGTTCTACAGGACAATTGTGGAGGCATCACCTCCAGGACCTTATAGACTCTTATAGGGTTAGCAGCGACAAGTGGTGTTTGGCGGGTGGTAAGTAAGCACATAATGTTCTATTCAGTTTTATACATGCCCTCCGGTGCTTCAAGAGCGAGTCCAAGGAGAATCAAACCACGCCAGTCTAGATGGTGAGAAAGATAAAAATCCAATATTCTATCAATCCACGGATGCATGTGCATATTCATTTCCTTACGAAGATTTAATAACTCATCCTTCTCTTCCTCGGTCATAGAAGACATTGGACGGAGATAAGGTTTGACATCATCAATGATATAATCTGCATTGATTGCACCACTGAACATATCAATGTCCCAAACATCATCTATCTCCTCTTTTACCCCATCGCAAAATCTTGCTCTAACTCCATAAAACAACCTTGAGCAAAGGTCTTTTAGTAATATTTGTTTTTCTTCCTGTGTCATAACTCTGATATTTTTTCAATAAATTCATCAAGCAACTCTATTTTGTCTTTGTTCGGATTGCCGGATATAATATTACGCATAGTAAGAGGATACCAATCAAATTCTTTCTTTTTCTTTTTACACCAGTTAATTAAAACCCGTTTCTCTTCCTGTGTCATTTTCGTCTGGTTTTATTGTGTAATATTTTCCGCGATATTTGCGTGGATGCTTTTTTATTTCTTCACACTTATTATAGAGCGCGTGTTTTGCTTCCGTATGTGATGCAAACGAAGCAACAAATACATCGTTGCAATATAACGACCACCGTTTCGGGGCAAACTGTTCTCTCTTTTCTTCCTTAGTCATATCCTAAAATTCGTCAAGTTGTTCGTCAATGAAGTCCCTGAGCCAATCAATGAAATCAAAGCAGTCGGAACATCCTTCATTCATCTGATACTTAATCTCGTTCAAAATATCTTTTTTACTCATCTTTGTTCTTTAATTTTCTATATCGCAAATATACAAAATTCATCTAACTTTTCAAAATACAGTCACTTTGCCTCCGGTAACAACTGCATTTGCGCAAGAAAAAAGTGCCCTGACATGGATGTCCGATGTCCAATCGTAATTCCCAATCTCGTCGAGCGGAATCCACTTGACCTCTTCAACCTCGTTTGGTTCGCAGTTTTCGTTTGTCAATTTCTCCGAATGGTCTGCCTTTGCATAATAGCGGAAAAGAACAACCTGATTTGAACGATTCGGATTGTCGTCAACGGCATACAACTTAAGGTCGTCTTCGTTTATACGGACACCCGTCTCTTCAAATACCTCCCTCATCGCACATTGCCTGATTGTTTCCCCATAGTCAAGGAATCCGCTCGGACAATTCCACTTTCCTATATTGTTAGGAAGGCCGGGCCCCCGCTTATTGGCAAGGACACACATCTTCCCGTTCTCATCATAAGAAAAAACATAAGCAACAGCCGCGACGGAACGGCTTACCCAATAGGTCTTTCCGTCTTTTTCAATAGGGAAATTCTTCATACTATTCACTTTCTTTTACACTCCACCAAATTGCTCCAAGCAAGATGATGACACCAAATCCAATAATTTTCATATCGCTTCAATTAATTTCAATGAATATAATACAAAAACCATGCCAGATAAACAAATGCCACGAACTATTTATTTTAAAATAATTGTACGCCGATGAAATACGACCTGATAAACGAACTTGATGAGAATGATGTAATTGACCTTACCCCCGCTTGGATTCAGACGGAGTATAACAGGTTGAACACATCTTACTTTGACGGAAAACTTGGAGATTGTTCATTCGGGCTCTTCACAACAGGAAAGGGCGCAGAGGGCGGTGTTCTTGGTTGGTTCAAGATAACCGGCACCGGCATATATGTTTCCAAGAGTTCAAGAAGGATGTTTACAAAGGATATGTGGGGCGACAAAAACTACATCACGAAAGAAAATTTCGCATCGGTCTGCAAGCCTCGCATTGAACTGAACGGCAATTATAAGTGGTCAAAAAAGGCTGCGCTCAGCACATTGATTCATGAGATGTGCCATTATTATTGCAACATGGATGGATGGAGGCCCGTTCAGCACCACGGCAATGAATTCAAGTCTATAGCGTTCCGAGTCAGCCAAAAGTCAAACGAGTTCTTCACCGTAGAAAGGATTGCGAAGGCTGAGCAGATGAACGAGATGGAACTCAATTCCGTGTTCGCCGAAAAGAAAAAAAGAAGAGCGGCGGCAAAAGCCTCAAGGATTATTGTCGTAGTCATGTATATGAAAAACGGAGAAGTTAGGCTCATGAATGCCAATAATTGGAATCTTGTCGGCGAAGTGGAAAGGATTGAAAGTAGGGAAGGAAGATGCCTGAGGCTCCTCACATCACAAGACCCTGATTTGGTAAGCCTACTGTTCGAAAAAGGATACAAGCACGAAATGAAAACATACAGATATTGGGACATCACAGGTAAACCGATTGTAAATGAGTTGGGTAAATTTAAATTTACGGCAAGGATTGACAACGGAACCGTTATGGAGATGACCAGAAATGACTTGAAGGAGATGGTTGTCTCCGCGTTCAAGAAGGCGATGCTCAACGAGATTTCTTCAGCCGATGCATACAACAAATTTTACAAGGATAAGGTTTCACCTGAGCAGTGGAACGCATTCATGTCCGGTGCTCCGACAATGACCCCGCTCCATAAACTCGCGCTAGATGCCATGTTCAAGGACTATGGTGGATGGAGTCAACAACTCGCAGAGAAGGTTCCTGGGGTTTGGAACAAACTTGATGGCGAGGGAAGGCAATATGTCATTGACATGATAAACGGGTGGAAGAAAAGAGGTAGAAACCCTTCGTTCCATTCACTTCTTCGTTTTCTTGAAACAACGGAAAAGATGCCTTATCACACAGAAATGAAATTCGCCGATAATGGGCTCATAAAGATATTTGAAGACGATAATGTGCTCGTCACCTGTACGACAAGTTATTCCGCATCAAAGAAATATTACGGAGACTCACACTGGTGCACGGCATCTGACATTGCGGGAAGGTATAACGGTTTCAAGATGTTCTGCTACTATACAACAGAAGGATATGCTTGCCTTGTTCAGTTCGTTTCAAAGAAAAACAGACAACTCAGCATCCAATGCCAATTCTACGAAGACGGGGAACTTGATTCGTGCTGTGACTTTCTTGACAAGGACAAGAATATGAAAGATGTCGCCGCACTTTTCTCAAATCCTGAAACATTAAACAAACTCTTGCAAGAGATTCCGTACGGAGAACTTATTGAACAAACAGTCAAAGGGGTAGAAAATGAGCAAGATTATTGGGAGGAACGAGTAATCACCTTCGAACAAAAGGCCACGGCATCACTTGAAAAGAGTGTCAATGATGGGATGTACGACGATGAACTTATCCACGCCATTATTGAACACGGCAGCGATAACGAGGCGAAAATGGGGTACCCAATAAAATTTGATTTTGGAATATTCAGGATTATCTCAAGGGAAACAAACAGAATGTTGGTTAATGTTGAATGCAATGGAACGAACGATTTTGAACGAAACTTTGTAAGCAGGGCATACGAAGAATCAAGCGATTGGTCGGACGACATTTGCTCGCACGCGTTTGTGGTGTCCGCAAACGGGGGAACGGTAGACGGAGGAAGCGATGTTTTGGCGAGATTCAAAGGACATTTCGTTCGCAGGCGTGTTTGGGGAGCGATTGCTCTATTGGAGAGATATTCTTTTAACGATGATAGCATACTGAACGATTTGGTCAATTTATCCACCGGTAAAATCATTGCCAAGGAAATCTACGAATACGATGTCGTTCAAGGAAAGTTTTATTTTAACAAGTCATATGACGAATATGAAAACGATATTTGGCATGTAATAGACCCGAATAGCGGAGAATATCTTGGAAAGATAGAAGGAAAGCCTGATACAATGCGCATAAACGAATCTGACATAAAGAAAATGGTCAATGAATGCGTGTCATTGCTTCTGAACGCATGATGCAAATATACATCATTATATCGTAAAAACAAAAATGCACTTCCTGTTTAATGGAAGTGCATTTTCTATAAATAAGATATGTATCACAAAATTATTCTTCCTTCTTTTCTTCTTTCCTCGTTTCGGCATAGAGACGGGCATCGAACTGCCGCATGCGTTCGTCGAGTTCCATTTTCTTTATCTCGAAGTCGATGTCCTGTTCGTGCATTTTTATCTTCGTATTGGAATCCATTCCGAACATCGCTCCCGCCCATGTGAGAAGCGTTCCGAATGCTCCGAGTACGGTGGCATGTATCACCCCCGCAGGAGGTATGAGCATGCTCCATGCTATGAGACCTACGCCGGCGATGGCAAAGAACACGCCTATGCCTAATTTCGCCCACTCTCTCGCGATATTAACATCCTTCTTCTCTTTTGCCATAAATGTTGGATTTGTTTCTTCCTTTCAAAAATAAATAGTGTGTTTCGGCGGATTTTACGGAAAATGCAAAATGAAAAAGAGAGGCTTAAAACCTCTCCTTATTTTCTATCTTTATGTCATTGGCATCGAATATCACATAATTATTTCCAATATTGTCTCCTCCGTGCATGTTCCCGATTGGAACCCTTATCCCTGTATATCCAAGTTTTGATAAGAACAAACTAATTTGTTTCTGTGGTATAACTGTTTTCTTTGCCTCATGTCTCAATTTTGACCACCCTCTTAATTGTGAATACAGGTCTCCGAATGTTTGTACCTTTTTGAGATTGACATGCCTTACATCGAAATTTTTCTTGAATTCCTCATATATTCTACTTATCAGGTTTGTATCCGTGCTGTTCCAATCAATATATCCTTCATCAGGTATCTCAAGTCTGTATAGGAATCTTGAGAAAGACCTTGTTGCCATGGTTTGAAACCTGACGAACAACTGCCTCATTTTCCAAATTGAATCTGCAGACCTGACCATATCAATCATCTCAGGAGTAACACCCTTCACCTTTGATATCTTATTAACAGCAAATGGTATAAATTCTGATGGGTTGTTGCCAATGTTTTTCCTTATTTCTTTGAGCACGCTTTTCAGGGCCGAAACGAATCTCTTGTATTGCTTAAGTGACTCAGCACTTTTGTTTGTTTTTACATTTCCGTTATATGTCGCTACCACGGCGTACATCCTTCCCGTATCTTCAACACCCGTTACATATACTCCGTATCCATAGGCCTGCGTTCCTTCACCCGTCCCAATGAAACTTAAGTCAAATTTATCGAAATCAGCAGCAGAGCCATGCCACGATTCCAATTCGTTCTGAACATTTTCAGAAAGAATCCGTTCTACAGCCCTGCGGGTCATTTCCATTATGTCTGTTTCGGTAAATTTCACAATAATTGTCTTTAATAATAAATACTATTTTATTCGGTTTTTGTTAAATTATTAAAATGCATAACAAATGACCTGTAACGGACTATTTATCTATTAGTAATATGGTATTTTTAGAATCAGATATACGCAAGATGGTTACAGAATGTGTTTCCTTGCTCCTTGAAAGGAATATGGGAACGCTATGCCATGACAGGAGTAAATTCGACCATCAATCCGCACTAAACGAAAACAAAATAAATGAAAGGGGCGGCTCTGAAATTCTATACCATTTTACAAGCATAAACTCAATAAAGTCAATGCTCCAGAACAACGGAAAGAATGGCGGATATTTCTCACTAAGCCATCCTGGAAAAGTTGATAAACAAATATTGGGACGAGAAGGTAATTACACTCATTATCTAAGTCTTACAAGAAGTCCAAACGCAAACTGGGGCTATACAAAGGCAATAGACCCTAATGCCTCATACGGAAAGGGAGGAAAACAGATAAATGTATCCCCAACATTACCAAACAGTGTTGGCTCTGCAAGAATAACATTTGATGGAAGGGCATTGTCCGCCGGCCGCGTTATAAAGCCAATAGATTTTTTCGGGCCATATACTGATGAGAACGGAAAGGTCCATAAACACAACCTTCAAACTACCTCGGGCAAATGGGCGAACGGTGACGCAACAAAAATGTCAATGATTAAACAAGCCGAAGATAGATTGTTTGGCTACACATACGATTTTGACGGAATACTCAATTATATTACGAGGATAGATATATTGGCATCGTCCAAAGATTCTATAGTTGACGCTAAAGAAATTTTGGATTTAGCAAAAGGAACCCCCGTTGAAGGGAAGATTCATGTCTATGGGGATTTTAAATCATATAACAGGCCTGATTTTGAGAGAATTAAAAGCGCGGGAGAAAAAGTTGGCATATCTCCGCTTACATGGAGACCGGAAATAACAGATAAATTAGACACGATGCAGGCAAAGAAAAAAAGAATGCCGAAGTTGATTGAGAGTGCAAAACTCAAAAATCTCGCCGTCTTTGTTTGGATTGTTCTTTTCATGGAAAAATATGGCAATCTAGTGCCCGTTAACGAATCTAACATGCATACCGGTCTTTTCAGATTCAATTCATTATTCTCAGCAGAAAATGTTCTTAGTGTCATTAAAGAATTGACCGGCCCGATAAGGGAACCGAGTTTGAACAAGAAGATAACCGATATGATATTTTCTACATACGAATCTTTGACTAATTCGGAAATAGCAAAATATTGTTTTAGCAGCAATCCAAAGTTTGATTTTCTTAAGGGCATATCGAAATCAATGATACATTCAATCTTCAAGATAATTGAAGAAAGGTTTAACCTTGACAATTATAAGAAATTGTTTGTGGCGGCGGCGAATATAATGAAAATGATATGGCCGCATGATGAAGATATAAAGACTGCGGACAAAGACAAGAAAGCAAGAAACCATGCGGCATATGAGAGGATGAAAGACAGGCGAAAGGGTATTGTTACACAATATCAAAGAGGTAACGCAGCCGCATCGAAACTCAAAAAATTGGATAAAGTAAATGGAGAGCCTAAAAAGAGGGGAAGAAAACCATCAGACATTGTTATTCCTTCTTTAACATTTAGAATTAACGGAAAACCGGTCACTATAACCAATGTTACTGACACACATGATGCTATAAAAAAATTGTCAGAACTTGTTCCGTCATATGATTTTATGTCAAAGAAAACTTCAATCGCGGCTAAAGTGTCAAACACAAAGAGGGCATTAAAAGAGCCATCATTGTTCAACCAAGAAGATATTGAAGAAATGATAAATGAGTGCGTAAAAAAGTTATTGGGACAATGAAAAACTCATTGTGACATAGACCCCCACGATTAAAATCGTGGGCTTCTTCCTGACTTCACGGACTGATGCTTATTACTAAGTCTTACTCTGTCTCCATCAGTGTAATCGGTGTGCCCCACCGATATATTTCTTAATCCTTCTGAGAGGATATTTTTAGCAGCATTAACATCTCTGTCTATCACCTCGCCACAATGAGGGCAAACCCATTGCCTGTCGGATAGTTTTAAACCTTCATTAACCCACCCGCAATTGTGGCAGGTTTTGCTTGAAGGATACCATCTATCTATTTTGACAACCTGTTTATCATTTAATTCTGCCTTATAGGAGAGCATTGAAACAAATTGTCCCCAGGAGGCGTCATTGATTGCTTTTGCCATGTGACGGTTTTTAACCATCCCCTTGATGTTTAAGTCTTCTAAACAGATAACATCATAGTTTCTGATTAAATCAAGAGAAACTTTCTGTTGATTATCCATACGACAGTTGGTTATTTTCTCGTATATCTTGGCAACTTTTCTTCTTTGTTTTTCATAGGAATTGCTACCGTGTTGTTTACGAGAAAGATGCTTTTGCGCTGCCGCTAATTTTTTTTCATATTGTTTTATGTAACGATGATTCTTATACTTCTTTCCATCGGAGGTAATAACGAAATCCTTCAAGCCCAAGTCAACACCTACCGCCTTACCGGTTTTGCCTATAGTTTCACAATTTTCTTTTGATAGGATGGAAACATAGTATTTACCAGCCGGTGTCAAAGAAATTGTCATACTCTTTACAGTACCCTTAACCTTGCGGTGCTCCCTTACCTTAATGCCTTCTTTGAACTTAGGAATATAGATTTTGTTGCCTGATATTGTACAATGCTGTGGAACAGTAAAACTATTCTTGGCTTTCTTTGATTTAAATGAGGGAAACTTTGCATTTCCACGGAAGAAATTGACATATGCCGTTTCAAGATGACGAAGTGCGTGCTGTAGGGTTTGGGAATTGATTTCGGATAGCCACGAGAATTCTTCAGAATGCTTGAGTTCCGTCAACGCCTTCGCCTGTGCATAGTAATTATCAGAATAATTTCTTTCTTCGTATTGTCGTTTCCGTTCAGCAAGGAAATAGTTATACACAAAACGCACAGAGCCAAAATACCGGGCAAGGACGGCTTGTTGTTCCTTGTTCGGGTAGATTCTGAATCTGTATGATTTGTAAATTTCCTTCATTCTACATATAAATAGTTTGTTTTTACAAAAAGTTTTGATTTTTTGTAAAAAAAATGTATATTTGCAAAAAAGAAGGTGAGTTCGCTTTCATCCCACCACTAAAGTAGTGGGTTTTCCCGTTCGCAAATCATAAACAAAAAAAATCCACCCCAATTGGAGTGGATTTCTTTTTTTATCCCTCAAAGAATTACTTGTTGAGATTGTTCTCGTAAACATAACCGATGATTGCGAATGCCTCAGAAAGTGAGAGCTTGTTGTCATCAGCAAGTGCGTTTGCAAGAAGGGTTGAAAGCGTTGTCCATGTGGTAGCATTGAGGCTCTCCGGAAGAAGAGCAATTGCCTTCTGTGCCGCGAGAATCTTCTCTGCGAGCGTTGCGCCTTCTGCAACTTCATTCGCAAGGTTAAGAGCATCGATAACCTTTGGAAGGGTAACCTCCAACCATGTTCTTATGATAGGAACAAGCTTGTTGCCGTACTTATCCTTGACATTTGACAAAATCATCTCAACTACATCTGCGGTTGCAGACTCATTGAAATCCTTGATGCTGTTAACGACCGTAACAGCGATAGGTGCGTACTTGACGATGAAGTCGTCAACCTTTGATGATGCACCCTTTACCCAAGCAACAATCTTTGCCCAGAGTTCTTTAATTTTATCAATACACTTCATAACTTATAAGTTTTCTTATAAATAGTTCGTTGCATCAATTTATGATTTCATAAAAAAAGCGTTGGAATTTTCCAACGCCTAAATCAAAGAATCAAAGTCATCTAAGACAAATTTTACACTGACATTAACGCAGTTGTCAAAGGTATCCGCCTCGCCTTCATTTGGCTCATAAACTCTGAATGAATACTCAAACCCGCCTGTCGCGATGTGATAATTATCGCATTCCTTTCTGGAAAGAATATCGCCAAGATAACTGCTCACCGTTTTCTTCAATTCATAGACGGACGGAACTGCGCCGCCTTCGGGCGTCCACCATGTCCAATTAAGGAGGTCCATTACCCGATGAATTAGTTCGAAATCAAGGTTATCAACAGCATCTTTGATTACCCTTACCTTGATTTCATCAGTGATGTAATATCCGAGCGGCTTTATTTCTCCGTCGTCGTACAGCATTGATTCGTCCCAATTGACGCCCTTCTCGGGGAATATAAGCACCTCTCCGCCATCGTCCATTTTTCCATCGCCGTTAAGTGTGATGCCATTAAGATGATTGTATTCGGCATGAATCTCTATCATAGTATCAGTCACTTCCGTAACTTCAGTAGTGCCGAACATAGGAGACCAAAAACGGGTCTTTCCGTCTTTCTTCATTTTCTGAATGATTTTTGCTACCATGTTTTCCATGTCTCAAATATACAAAAATAATTTGAATAGCACAAATGGAAGGCATAAACTATTTATCTTAGAGATATTGTATAGTATGATTTTAGGACTTGAAGAATATTACGATAGATTGATAGCCGAAGCGAAGTCACCCGAGGAGATAAAGCGGACTATGGAATATAAGTTCGTACAGGGAAAGGGTGTTCCGCAGGAAGTTCTTAACTACCTTTTGGAGATAGACCCGACCAAGAAGAAAAACTTCACGAATTGGGTTCTTATACATTGGGAGAGCGAAAGAAACGTTATACTTTCAGCGATAAAAGATAAGACGATGAAGAGGGTTTTCAAACTCTTCAAGGAGAGAGCCGGCCAAGGACTTGACCTTAATGCGATGAAAAGCGTTGCACAAGCGATTGAGATGCTTCCTGATGTGGACCCCGTTCTTGACAAGGAAGATGGTAGCGAAGAAGAGAATGACTTTGACGTCGTTTATGATACACCCGAATGGACTATTGCCGTCCCGCATTCATATCCGGCGGCAAAGAAACTCGGAAAGGGGTGCAAATGGTGTACGGCTGGCGCTTTCGGAGATGGGCAGCATTACTATAACAGATATTCATCAAAGGGTCCTCTTTGGGTTAATTTTGACAGGCGGGGAAGTGAAATATGTCCTGAAGATAACAAGGAATACCCATACAAAAGATATCAATTCTTGTTTGAATGGGAAAATTGGGCAGGCGAGTTCATGGATAAGTACGACCACAGGGTAAATATTTCTGAGATGGATTTTCCTGAGGGCGTTGTTGATTTCTACAGAAGTCAGGATGAAAGATACGGAGAAATAATAGAAAACGGACCGGAAAATGACGCTGAACGCAGAAGAATAGAATACGAAGAAGAGAGGATTAACGCTGCAATCGGAGTTCTCGATTATAACGGAAGATATCTCGACCTCATGCCTGAGGAAAATGATGACTGCGACATTGACGGCGTTAATTGGTTTCTTTATGATAACGAAGACTATTCGGATTCCGTTTTCCCGAATACGCCATATAATCCCGAAGACTTCCTCATAAAGTCATATCCAAACACGGACGAACCGATAGCGATATTGAAAGATTATCACGAATATCCGGTTCTCGTTTACGGAGAAGAATCTGACGGACGATGGGGCGGAACCTATTTTGATTGGGAAGAAGAAGACGATTTGTCCATAAGATGTTCAAGGGAAGTTGATATTATAGCAACGGGAGGGGGTAAAGTGTTTGCTGTCCCTGCAAATGGCGGCTATGGGCCGTATAAGATAAAGGAACTTGAAGACGCGGATTCAGATTTTTCAATAGAAAGCGTAGAACCGTCAGAAGCAATCGAGGCGTTTATCCGCCAATATAAAGGAACGAACCCAGGACTTAACACATATCCTGGCTCATTTGTTGAATTGATATATGTGAACGGAAATCGCGGGCTTCTTTATATGGATAGCGAAGGATATGATTTCTTCATCCATAATGACAAGCCAGAAAAGTCTTATTTTACCCCGTTCATGAAGGGAGGGAAACTATGTGCGAAAGGACAATATTTTGAGTATGAACTTGAATCAGAATCCGAAGCCAACTACCACATAGCCGAAAAAATCAACGACCATTTCTTTATCGTTGAAGGAAAGCCGGGAAAGAATATCTACTCCGTTGAAGAAAAGAAATTTGTTTTTGAACATCCATTCAAAGATATAGAATGGTATTCGACCACGGCATGCGACCTCGCAATATGTGAAGACTCTACGGGTTTCCGCTTCTTTGATATTGACAATAGGAAATGGGTCGGTGATACGGTGGATGATTACAGCAGACCAATGACTTCAAGGGGATTTTATTGGGCATGCAGAACGGAGGGCAAAGACTTTTACATATTCTCATTTGACAGACAGGATGGCCCAAGAATATTCGGTCCGTTCAAAAAGATGGCATACCAAAATATACATGATGGATATGTCGTTGTTACCGACAAAAATGACCATGTAAATGTATTTGACATAGAAGCGGGTAGGTTTGCGATTGAAGGAGAATTTGGCGTATATGGAACGGTTCCTCAACTTGAAAAACTCGGCCTCGTTTATCTCGGAAAAGATAAAGATAATGTTTCTTTGTACGACTATTTCAATGGAACTTGTGTTCTGAATGGGGTTAGTGGAAGAAAAACGCCTGTTTTTTACGGAATCGTAGCAGACACCAACATCGTAGTTTGGGTAATTTGGGACCAAGACCTTACCGGTGGATATATCATGGGAAACAAGAATATCGTTCTGAAAAAGAAATTGAACATTATCCAAGGTGGTAGGATATCGGCCAACGCTTATATTCCTGTGATTGACAATAATCGTTTTTTCTATATTGAGACAAACGGTATAGATACGAGCCTTCTTCCGAATCAGAATGGAATATTGCTGGATGGAATTGATTTGTCAAAATCGTATGACGGTGGAATTCAATTTACGACAACGAGAAATGGAAAAGAAATAAGATTTAGCTATCTGCCGTGGTCAAAAAATCCGGTTTTTATTACATATCCGAACAAACCTGAAATTGGGCAAATAGTTCAATCGATTATATATCCTGAACAGGTACAGGTGAGGGAAAATTTCAACAAGATTTACAAATCAATAATAGATGTTGATAGAAGGAGGAACGGAGATGAAGAATTTGTTTAAAGCGTTAATTGATTTTATAAAAGGGCTCTTTAAGAAAGAGGAGCCAATCGTATCTGAGCCAAGCGTTGAAAGCGGTGAAACGATTACCGTCACAGAGCCGATACACGAAGAAGAGCCCAAAGAAGAGAGCGGCACAACGGAAGAAACAATAACGCTGACAGGAAAGAAGTCAAATATAAAGATTCTCATAGACAACGGGCACGGAACGAACACGCCGGGAAAAAGAAGTCCTTGGTGTGCTGCGAAGGTTAAACCTGAAATAGAGTTCTACGAATATAAGTGGAACAGGGAGATTGCAAAGCCGATTGTTGACGAATTGGTACGCCGTGGATACGATGCCGAACTCCTCGTAAAGGAAGAAAGTGACATATCCCTTACAGAAAGGGCAAACAGGGTGAACGCCTTCTGTAAAAAACTTGGCGCAGCAAACTGCATCTTGGTGTCTATTCACTCTAACGCAGCAGGAAATGGAAGCGAATGGATGAAGGCTAAAGGGTGGAGCGCGTATACGACAAAGGGTACTACGAAGAGCGACAAACTCGCTGAAGCACTTTATGACGAAGCGGAGAAAAACTTCAAAGGAAGGGCTATAAGAAAAGACATGTCCGATGGAGACAGGGATTGGGAGGCAAATTTCACGGTTATCTATAAGTCTCTGTGCCCGGCAGTCCTTACGGAAAATTTCTTCTACGATAACCCTGACGATGTGTCGTATATCCTTTCTGCCTCAGGAAGAGAAGCCGTGATTAAGACACATGTTGACGGAATAATAAACTATATCAAATCGCTTAAGTAATGCCGAAAAAGACTGACATAAACAGAGACATAATCAAGCGTGACGGTGCTGAGAGAAGACGGGAAGACATCGAACATCACGGTAAGCCGACTGTGTTCAGGACAACCAAGACGAGAAACAAGAAAGCCTACACGAGAAAGGAAAAACACAAGATTGACCTATGTGAGGATGACATCAGGAAAATGGTCTATGAATCAGTCAGGATGATTGCCGAATCTGAGGTTTCCGATATGGTTGAACAGAATTTCGATGACGAAGTCTCGCAAATATGCCAGTTAATAAACGAATATCTATCGCAATTCGGAATAAAGGCGAAGTTCAACAAGCGTTACGATTTTTCGGGATATTACGCTGACTGCGTGGCTGTGTATCAGAACAGAAGCGTCAGGCGTGATGGCTGCATGAGATTTTCCGTGAATAAGGCTGCTATAATGTCATGGCTCGAAGATGAAGATGATTTCATAACCTACGACGATGTGATAGACCAAATAAGGGTAAGTCTTTGGCATGAATGTGGCCACGGGCTCATTGATTGGATTAAGCAGCAGAGAAGGCTTGACACTCAGCGGGGAACGGGAATATTCAAAGGTAAAAAACTGAAAGCCGTCAGGTGGCTGCTTGGTTTTGACGAAGAAGACCTCTGCGAAGAATTTGGGGAACGGATGGCATTCAACAGCGGATATTCTGATTTGCTTGAATTCATAAACAACTATATGAAATAAAAAGGGAGAGCATCAAGCCCTCCCTTGTTTTTTTTACTTGCGGTTCTTTCTGTTGATTGGAACAATCACATCTGAAACTTCCTCTTCAGGCTCATTATCCTCAACAACCTTTTTCCAAACGGTAAGCGTGAACTTTCCGTTTTCTACGGTTGCGCCAATAGTCTCCTCATCCGCATCTACAGGCAAAGTCTCAATGACAGTGGCTGTGTTCTTATAATTGGCAGACTCGTACTTATACTCGACAGAGAGTTCACGGGTCTCGTCATCATAATTAACGGAGACATTGCTTGCCTTTGCGTCGTCAGCGACATCAAGAGCGAGTTCATAATGGTCTTCCTTGTCCTCAAGTGAAGTAAAAGCGGCGCCAAAAGCCTTCTTGAAGCGGTCAATACCCGCACTGAGGCGATTCTCAAGATAATCAAGATTGGAATCGTCAAGCAATCTAATCAATGAATTAAGCATAACTAAAAATGTTTAAAAATGGTTTATAATCTTGTTACTATTCGTCCTCTCGTCAGGTCATAAGGGGTCATCTCTATCTTTACCTTATCACCGACTATTATTTTAATATAGTTCTTTCTCATTTTTCCACTTGCAACGCAAAGTATGTTGTATCCGTTGTCAAGCTCAACCCTGAACATGGCATTTGGAAGAGCCTCGGTTACAACACCTTCGGCTGATAATGGTTGTGTTTTTGGCATATTAGATTATTGATTTCTTCTTTATTTGGTAATCATCATCTTCATAATGGAAGATGTCTGAAAGCGTAAGCGGTTTTGTTACGAGTGCATCAATTCCTCGCTCGCTGAGTAGTTTCTGCGCCTTTTCAGCACAAAGCGGCTCAAATTCATACTTTGACACGCATCTTCCCTTTCTCAAGAGAGCCGAATCAATGTTGTTCATGTCCTCGTTGAAGGTACAGATGAACTTCATGTTAAGGTCATCTGCGAGAATTCCGTCCGTCATGTTAAGAAGGAGTGATACGGCTGCGGTATCCCCGAACATTTGATTCTTCCTGTCCCTGATTGCACCCTCGCAATCCTCAAGGATAATTACATGCTCGTTGAGGGTTGAAAGGAACGACCCGAAAGAGGTATCCCCAAGAAGCCTAATCATGGCGGCGGGAACAAAAACGAATTTCTTGTCAGGGTGTTTGTTGATAAGGTGTTTGATATATGAACTCTTACCCGTTCCCTTTTCTCCGTGAAGGATTACAAGGCCGCTGTTCTCCTTTTCCTCGATGAATTTTTGAATCTTTTCATCTTCCGCAGCAAATGAGTCGTTGTATAATTTTGCAACATCGAAATTCGGAGGGCACTTTGTGTTACCCTTTTCAAGGTAGTATCCTCCCTGCGCAGAACAGATTCTCCAATATGTGTTTTCCTCGCCCGTTGGAGCGACATAGAACTGAAGCACCATTTCAAGGAACTTCTCAAATTCGTCCGCATGGTCGTTTGTATAAAGGATATACGATTCGGTAACCCTTTTCTCAAAACGGGCATAAATCTTACTCTTGTTGAGAATAATACAGAACCCAAGTTCGAGTTTGTCTTCTGGACTCCCAAGAATCTTTGTATAATAAGTGGATATTTCCACATTCTCTTCGGGGTCTATGTTCTCTATGAGGTATTTTGACATCTTGTGCGTGTCAAAGGTGAAATCTCCGTTTGTCCTTGTTTCGTAATCAAACAAAAAACAACTTGGAAAAACGCCGTTTCTTGCATAGAACATGTTCTGCAGCGAAAGTCCATCGACATCGCCGTAGTAGCCTGATTCTGTAAATGGGAGATTTACATTCCCAGTTTTCTTGAATTTGTTTATAACCATAATTTCTATTAACTAATATATACAAAAAAATCTTCAAAAAACAAAAATCATATCATCGAAATAAAATGGAATGTAAAAGCTTCAGAATATTGCATTTGCGGATATTCATCTTCTTTGAAGTCCTGTTTGACTTTTATCTGTAGCACAGAGTTATTGTCCCACGAGCGGCCAATGGATGACCGTGTTGAAGCAAACGGAATGTCACCAAATTTAAGGCGGTCATGTTCCTCATCAACTATCGGCCATGCCTGATATGAATCGTAGTCGGATTCGTGTTTCTTGTGTCTTCTTATTGAGCCCATATTATCGTTCTTCTATTACTTCTTCCTTTATTTTTTTCAATTCCGAATACAATGCAATGCTATCGGAAAAAGCACTGTATGGACGAACTTCTTTTTCTGTAATAAAATTAAGACTATGCTTCGGCCTCGTACACATTACATATTGGAGGTGGCGTTCTTCTTTCTGCTGCCAGTCAAGCGTTGCAAGTCTTGATGGTATAAGTGACGGACAAATAATAAACACATTGTCTGCCTCAAGTCCTTTTGCCCTGTGGATGGTTGACAGTTCTATACCTTCTTTCCCTTCCTCCAAAAATACATCTCTTGAAAATTTCTCAAGGTCATGCCTTGTTTCAACCGTTCTCGGTAGGTTTTCAAGCGTTTGTATCGTGTCAAGAAGCGATACCACCCTCGGGTCGGTCATCGTCTCTTTTTCTCCAAGGTCGCTGTTGATGGTAAGAAATTCCCATGTGGCAATCAACCTTCGTTTTAGACTCTTTATAATATCTTCTATCTTGTCGCCCGTCGCACAATCCACCTGTTCTATGAGATTCTTTCCGAGCGATTCGCCACGGAAATACATTTTCTTTCCCAATGAAATGCCAATCCTATAAACAGCCATCAATGGCGCAACATTCCTACAAAGAATCATGTCTCCGTTTGCAACATCGTTAAGGCTCGCTTCGTGCCGCACTATGCCGTCTTCTGCATCGTCTTTTGCCTTTATCGGATTGTCGGTAAATTGTTTCGCGTATTCTATTATGTTCTTTCCGCACCTGTAATTCGTTGTAAGCGGGAAATCAACCGCAGGACGGCGGAATTCATTACTGTCGTGCAGATGTTCAAATGATTCAATATCTGAGCCACACCAATTGTTTATTGTTTGGTCTCTGTCTCCGAACGCCATTAACCTTGTCTGCCTCATAAAACACCGTTTTACGATATCTTGTTGAGCAAGTGACGCATCCTGTGCCTCGTCGAGCATTATCACATCAGCCACATATTTTTTCGTGTAGTAGCCAATTTGCGACGGTAGCCAAAGCAGGTCTTGGAAATCTACAACATCCAAATTTTCCGCGCCCCATTTAAGGATTTTAGAAACCGTTTCGGCCTCGTTTGCAACGAGTGTGTATCCGTATTTCTTTTCTGCGAGTTTCTTAATTTCCTTTTCTGATTGTTTTAGGTTATACCTCGCCTTGTCCAACATATCAAACACATTTGCTTTATACATCATCTTTTTCTGATGTGATAAAGATTCAAATTTGAATCCGGCTATGTCAGACAGATTTTTGTTTATGTATTCCCTATATTTTTCCTCGTTGATTTTCGGCTCCTTTTCGAAATGCTCGGAAAACATCCTATACGCAAGCCCGTGAAGAGTAAAAATCCTCACATTCGGCTTGTTCCCTATCCGCTCCTTTAGCGTGTCCCTTGTAGACCTGTTATGGGCGAGCATCAGTATCCGCTTGTCGCTGTCAATCCTGTTTGCGCATTCAATGAGCGTCGTTGTTTTTCCCGCACCTGCGACCGCTTGAATAACCATGTTGAACGGCCCCTTTTGCGCGTATTCGAATATGTCTTCCTGTTCTTTGCTAAAAATCATACTAATTTTTTGTCTAATATACGCTTTTTTGTAGTATTTTCCAAAGAAACAAGATAATTATCGTCAAACCACCTTCGGATTGGACGGCATATTTTAGAGAGACAGGGCCTCTTCCGCTTGTGTAAGGTTTTGGCGGGAGAAATCCCGCTTTTTTAGTAATATACATTCTATTTATAGATATAAAATGCATTTTAATATGAACAAACTTAAGTTGAACGAAAACGAGATTGCCGCTATAGTTTATAACGCAACAAAAAAGATGCTAAGTGAGGGCCTTTTCAGAAGGACAAGACCGGAAGGAAAACCACAGAAAGCGTCTGATGTTATAAAAGGTAACGGATGGAAAGCAGTCACAGCCGATAAGGGCCCTAATTTCTTGGTACTCAGGTGCTATAAGAGTAATGATGCAGTGTTTGCATTTGATGAATCACTTCCTTTCGAGGAACTTGTTGAAGACCTCAACATCTATTATCAAGATAAGGGCGTAAGAACAAGGGCGGAAGGTATGGAAGAATACAATGGTCAAACCGGTTGTTTCATTAAGGTTAGCAAGTAATGATTCCAACAGTTCCATGGATGAGGCAGAAGTTCGCCGAATACAATCAGAAGTATTTTGGCGGGCAGTTGCCTACCCCGCAATTTGCAGTTGAGGGACTTAGCGGGCTATGGGGCGTATATGACCTTGATGCAAGGTATAATCTTAAAACACTTAAGATTACGAAAGTCAATGGAACCGGAAAGATAACGCTTACAAACCGTTATTCAAGGGACGAAAATGCCGTCATAAGTACTCTTCTGCACGAAATGTGTCATGAATATGTTTATCTCGTAATGGGGATATGTCCGCAAAACAAACACGGAAAGGAATTCATGAGCATCGCTCAGAGAATAAACGCCGACGGGTGGAAAATTTCATCTGAAACAATAAGGACGGACACGGATACCGAAGGCAAGAACCAACAGTACGACGCCGCTATATTATGCATAATAAAGAAGCCAGAAGGAACTGACTATAAATGGTGGATTTGTAAATGTGAGAAAGGAAACATTCAGCAATTCAATTCCGCAGCAAAAAAGATAGACGGGGTTTCGAGCGTTGCATTCTATGAAGTGGACTGCCCAAAACTTGAACATGTAAAATCAGACCCATCAACGCTATTCGGGTGGGGCGGAATGTCTTATTTGGATGCAATAACGAGGATGGCCGAATATTGCGGAACGAGTCCAACGGACTTCTACGGAAGCAATCTTAAACAAATAAAGGCAGGTTGAAACCTGCCCTTTTTTATTTTTCAGATGTCGGATTGAACAACGACCTTTCTTTTCCATCAACTATAACATAACTGTCTTCGTTGCCAAGCGGTTCGTATATATCTTCGTGCCATTCCGGTAAAATGATGTTGCCGTCTTTGTCAATAAGGTTGTATCCCTTATCATCAATTCCAACTATTGCATAACCATTTATTAGATAACCAATCCAATCAAACCAAATATCTGAAAGAACTTCATCGGTATCTATGTTCTTCAAGTTCATTTTTCCGTCCTTTCTCTTCACTCTTTTCCATGAGTCAAATGGTGGCTCTTCGGTTCTTGATATTCCTGGATTATTTGTCTTGAGGTTTTTGTACATGTCCAAAGGAGAAATATCCTCTGACAATGCAGTCGCAAATTCAGGCTCGTCTGCGGTAATTGAGTGGGTCTGCATGTATTCGCCCATGGTTCTCTTTGCGAGGGATTCAATCTCATCGACATATGAAGGGTACATTCTGTCCTGTTCTACAATGATATAGACCGAAGTTCCTCTTACATATGTTTCTATTCCTTTTGCATTTAACTCTTCAGCAATTTCTTGCGCCCCCTTCTCATCAAACGCTCTTCCAATGAATCTTATTTCATTATATTCTTCTTCATTGAGCCTTGCTTCGTTAAGTTTCTGTTTCTTTATCGTAACATAATCGAAGAACGGTTTTCTTTGTTTGTTTCCGCGATAGAGCCACCTCTTGAAGGTCTTTATTGAAACAGCTGTTATCTTCCAAAATCCATTCCATCCAGGTGAATAATTTGATAAATAAGCCCTCTTTGCCTCATCCTTGTCATAGAATCCGAGCATGACCTTGCTCTCATCAAATTCACCATCAACTTTTTGGTCAACGACATAAATCTTGTCGAAATCCTCTGTATGAGGTCCGATGAACACATCCACAGCGTCACCATCCTTTCCGTTTCCGGTCGTGTTGGTGAAATATCCGTAATGATTTTTCATCTTTACTTCCCACTCTTTTCCGTTGCGGTCCTTCCCCTTCCTGAGCGACCCCTTTGGATTTTCTATTGAAATATGCATTCCCTTAATTGAGATGTGCCCCATCTTATAGTTTCCGGCTTCTTTTTGCTTTTCTGTTGGCTCCGTATTTGTTTCAGAGGCACGCTCATCAACCATATCAGAAGACACCGTAGTTTCTTTCAATAGATTTGTAGTAAGCGTTCCATGAACACCTATGGAGCCGTTGAGCCAGTCATTCAAGACCTGCGTGATGAACATCTCCCTTTCAACCTTATCCAAGAACATCTTTTGGAACTTATCTATGAGGAGGTCTTTTAACTGGTCTTTGTACATTGGCTTTAGTGGCTGTCCGTTTGAAGCATTCATCGTGATGATTTTAATCTTCTCCGGATAACCATTAGCCCCGACCCTTTCAAAATCGTGTGCTGTAAATCCGTTGTCAAGGTACTTCTTTACGGCAAGGACTTTATCGGGGTTTATACAATATGGTTTATTCATCTTCTTATCAACAGGCATGTTTTGCACTTGTCTCTCTTCTTCTTTAAGAATTGATGCAAGCATTTTTGACTGTGATTCGCTCAATATAATTTTTTTCATATAATTGCATACTATATTCTTAAATAAATAGCCGTTAAATAAAGAAAATCCCACAGAAACCTGTGGGATTAAGACTAAGCAACAACGACTTTGCTTTCGTCGGAACAACAAGAAATTTTGAATCTGTGCCCATCCTCGTAGTCGTTGTCGAGAATGGCTTCTGTTATCTTATCTTCAATTTCATCCTGTATCGCACGCATAATCGGTCTTGCACCAAATTCTTTTTCGCTTTTGACAATTTCAAGAATATATTCTACAACGCAGTCATCATATTCAATGTCGTGGCCGATTGAATTTACATTATTCTCCAACTTGTCGAGTTCAATCTTGATGATGTCCTTAAGATTGTCATCTGTGAGTGAGTTGAAATAGATTATGTCATCTATTCTGTTCAGGAATTCGGGCGGGAATTTGCCCTTCAATTGCTTAAGCAATATCCTCTTCGTGTTCTCTGACTCATTCTCGTTAAATCCAATTCCACGACCAAATTCGCTTGCGGCCTTTGCGCCAACATTGGAAGTGAAAATGACAATCACATTGCTGAAATCAACATGCATGCCTGAGTTGTCAGTAAGGAATCCTTCATCGAGAACCTGAAGGAAGATGTTATACACCTCGGGGTCGGCCTTTTCAATTTCATCAAGGAGAAGCACGCAATGCTTTTTGTTCTTAATTGCTTCCGTGAGTTGTCCGCCCTCTTCATAACCGACATATCCAGGATTCGAGCCAATGAGTTTGTTAACCGAAACCTTATCGGAATATTCAGACATGTCAAAACGGACAAGGGCCTTCTCGTCGCCAAACAATTCTTTGGCGAGTTTCTTGGCAATAAGCGTCTTCCCAACACCTGTCTTTCCGATTTCTATACAACTGTACATACAGCCGCTCTTGTGCAATCCGATACGGTTTCTCTTGAGGGCTTTGCAAATGGTATCGATAGCCTCGTCCTGTCCTATTACACCCTCTTTGATTCTGTCATTGATATTTGACAACTTCTTCTTGTCATCAGATGTAAGATTGTTGACCGGAATACCAGTTTTCATCGAAACGATGTCAAGGATATTCTCTTTCGTAACGATAATTGGATTCTCCTTTCTATCCTCGTCAAACTCTTTCTTGAGTTCGTTATACTCTTCGATGAGCGGCGCGGATTCCTCTTCTTTTTCTTCAAGCATCTTTATACGGAGTTCTCTTAACTTTTCTGGCTCGTTAATCAAACTCTCGTGGGCGCCAGCCTCATCGATAAGGTCGATGGCCGAGTCCGGAAGGTTTCTTTCGGAAATGTATCTGTCAGCAAGTTCAACGCACGCTTTGATTGCGGCATCATCATATTTTACATTGTGATGCTTTTCGTATGCAGGCTTAATACCTTCAAGTATCTTTACGGAATCTTCCTTTGACGGCGCTTCAACTATAATTTTTTGAAAGCGGCGAGCAAGGCTCGGGTCTTTGTCAAAAGTCTTCCTGTAGGAGGCAAAATCAGATGTTCCGATAACCTGAATCTCGCCATTTTCCAAAGCGCGGGAGAGCATCGCAGAAATCTCAAAATCGTTCTTTCCCTTATCGGCGAGGATTGCTCCGATATTATCCATAAACAGGATGTATGAATTATCTGCACGAATATCGTCGAGAATGCCCTTTACTCGCTCTTCGAACATGCCCCTAAGGGTCGTTCCCGCCATAAGAGCGGTCATGTCAAGAGATACGAGTTTCCTGTCAACAAGGAACTCGGGCACATCTCCATGGACGATGTTCCACGCGATAGATTCTCCAATCGCGGTTTTTCCAACACCTTCTCCTCCGACGAGGATTGCGTTGTTCTTTTTCTTTCTTCCGAGAATGCGGATGATTTCATTTACCTCGCGCTCTCTTCCAACGAGTTTTTCAATCTTTCCCTCGGATGCAAGTTTATTGAGGTTTGTGCAATACTCCTCAATATATTGGCTTTTCCCTTTTTTCTTCCTTGACATGCCGGGCACCATCTCCGAATTACCCATCATGTCCTCCATGATATCGTGGCCGGTCATTTTCTTAATCGCACGCTTGATGTCTTCAGGGTCTTTAACCCGAATCATCCTTACCTGTGCATTGTCTCCGTTTGGAAGTTGAATAGTTCCAACTTCCTTGACTTCCATTGGACGCCCCTCTGACATCTTTCCTCGCATATAACCGTATGTGATGCCCGCTTTATTGAATACCTTCCTTATTTTATTGGAATCATCGAGGTCGGCGAGGATGGCGAGAAAAACATGTTCGGAAGTAATAAATTCACTCTCCATATCAATCGCCTCCTTTTCGGCGGCAATAAGGATTTCGGTCATCTTTTGGTCAAATGAAGGAACCCTGTTCGGCTTAACCGCTGAAATCTGTTTTGTCGAAACCACCTGATACCATGTGTTGTACATCGCCGACAGCGTTGATGACATGATGCAACTCTCAAGACGGACATACAAATCATTATCCTTGTGTGACAACACTCCAAGGAGGAAATAATTCAAGTCAATCGTGAGGGTTGGTAATTCTTTTGATAAATCCTTCTTTATGAAATCCAAAAGATTAATCAATTCATCCGACATCTGCGGTGTTGGAACCTGTACATCAGGTTTTGCATTTTCGTTTTCTGCCATATGCTAAAAATAAAATTTCTTGTCTTTGCAAATATACACAAAAATGGATTAAAAAGCAAATAAGGGGGTTCAGCCGTATTGATTTGACGAACTATATACCTTATATTAAAATAAAAAACCATGATACTCAAAAAAATATACGAAGAAAAAACGAAAACTCAAAAAGTGTGGTATGATTCGTCAATGATAAAATACTCCGAGATGGTTGAATACGACAACGAAAACAAAGGCGACCTGTTCATAACATTCAACAACGGAACCACATACAAATATACGGGTGTAAAATTTGAAGATTATGTCCTCTTCGTCGGTGGCGGAACTGATGCGTCACAGGGAAAGACCCTGAACAAGGTGATAAAGGGAAAGTATGAATATGAGAAGGTAGGTAACGCGGACCTTGACAAGATTTATGAAGAACTGCATAAATCGGAAGAAGACACGTTGGATGTTGAAAATACCTATTTTATTTCAGGCCACAGGGATATAACAGCAAACGAATTCGAATTCAATTACGAACCACTTATAAACTTTGCACTCCACGAAAATCCAAATGCAAAATTCATTGTCGGTGATTATCAGGGGGCAGATATAATGGCACAGAATTATTTGATGGACATTCTCTGCATCGAGCCCGAAAGGGTTACTGTGTATCACATGCTTGATGCCCCGAGGAATATAAATCCTAAGATTACTAAAACAAAGGGCGGCTTTAAGGGTGATGAAGAACGTGATGCGGCGATGACGGCGGCATCATCGAGGGACATTGCATTGGTGAGAGACATAAAAAAGAACTCGGGAACAGCACAGAACATATTAAGGAGACACATGCTCAAAACTTTCTAGTTTCCTGACTATTTATGGTTAGTATAAAACACTAACTTTAAAACATTATGGCTAACAATGAAATGAAAAAATATGACTTCATCGAAGGCATAGTATTCGACGGTCTTGCACCGAAGGCGATGGAAGGATATTCAACCGGCGATGGCGGAGATGCCAAATCCAATCATTTATTTAAAAGTGCACACCTTGGTGCTGATGCACTTGAAGTGATAAGCATCAATGCTTTGTTTGAAAAGTCAGGCGGGTCCGAAAGCGGTGAAACAAAACATGAAGTAGTAAAACCCGAAGAAACTGAAAATACAGCGGAACAAGAACAGGCGGCTGAAGATATCGCTGCGGGAATGACGGCTGAATCAGGAAGTACAAGGTATTCAACAAGCACAGATTCTGTTAACAACATAACGGTTCCAGAAGGAGCAAAGCGCACTGGCGCGATTTCCGGAGCGGTTCAAAACGGGGCGACATTCACCAATGAGTCTAGTGGAAAGTCTTTGATGATTTACAACACTAGTGAAGAGCCTACAAATGTGTCGGTTGTATCAAATGGCGGAAGTGTTTATCTAAAGGGGGAATATAATGACATTTACCTAAGCGGAAAGTCGTTGCCGGTGGAAAGTTCACAATACCCTAATGTACACGGAACCATATCAGTTGAAGATACGAATCAGCCTGTAAGCGTTTCTGTTAACTTCGTGGGAGATGATTGCGGAATCACTTATCTTGGAGAGGAAAAATTGACGCTCAGCGATGGCGTTACCGCAGTTACTGCAAGCCCTGAAATCTACGCGCCAAACGCAACTGTTGAAGTGGGTGGAAAATATGATGTTCTTACTGCGACCGTAAGCGAAAACACGCTTGTGTTAAAGAATGGATTCCACGCCAACAAACTTATCCTTAAGAAAGGAAATATCTTCGTAAACGGAACTGACATCAACGATTTCGTCGATGAGTTGGTTGTCCCTGACGGTTGTGTTATTACTTACCCTGAATACCATGTGACACAGGACAGTAACTCAAAACTTATGTCATCATCACCTGCAAATGGTAAGATTATCCTCGATACTGATATTGAACTGACAAAGGGTCGTGCATACTCTGTACTTGCAAGCGGAAAGGAAATTATCGACCTTAACGGACATACTTGGAGGTGCGGCGACACAAGGGCGGAAAGTTCAAACCTTGGCTCATATTACATAAGGGGCGGCGCTTCAGAAATCACAATCATGGACTCCGTTGGCGGTGGCGTATTTGAAAACAATCACGAAGCATATCTTATTTTCTCAAATGGAGAAAATGCCGTCGTTAACCTCATGTCAGGCGAATATCGCGGTTACACCCACACGCTTTATTCGTTACTCGGAACCATCAATGTATATGGCGGAACATTCAAACTGCTTAACGCGGAAACCGCAGAAAGGGACGCTAATGGAAACCTTAAGTTCTTGTTAAATTGCTACGACGCAAATTATACTGCTGGAACAGCAAAAATCAAAGTTTACGGCGGTAAATTTTACGAGTATAACCCCGCAGTTACATACGGCGAACCTGGCGGTCCTGTAAGTTATGTTGCAGAAGGTTATCATGTAGTAGAATCCGTTGAAGAAGGAAAGAAAGTATATGAAGTTGTTAAAGACTAAAAATAAAAGAAAAAACTAATAGCTATTATGTTTACAGAAAACCATGAAATGATGAACTATGATTTCATCGAAGGAATTGAGTTTGAAGGACTCATGCCTAAGGCAATCGACGCAGCCGGCGGTGTCGGAACGAACGATGAGCAGCCGCTTATCGAGTTCATGGGTGCTAAGGCACTTGGGCACGACCAGCTCGAGATTGTTGATGTTGAGAAGTTCTTCGAAGAGAACGGAGCACAGATTGGTGGATAATCAAATCTTGCAAATAACGAAAAGAGAGCCGCTTCGGTGGCTCTTTTTGTTTATAAAACTATTTATCGTTGATGAAAACCATTTACATAACGGAAAATCAGCGGAACGAATTGGAAAAATCTACCAGTAAAACGGGCAGATGGTCCATGATGTTGAACGAGGAGACGGGAACTGACAGGAAGAAGGTGATGAAAATCATTGCCGATAATTGCAATAGAACATATTGTAAGCCATATTTAATGACCCCGCTTTCAGATGTGCCCAATTGGTTACATGATATGTGCAACCCGGAAGGGCAGGAACAAGGTGCGTGGGTCTCGGTTAAGAATAACCAACACGGAATGAACCGTTTCATAGACTTCCTTGTCCTTAATCTTAAGGGGCAGGTCGGAATATCACACGGAAACGGCCCTGATAAATATATTGTCGGAATAGCGAGGATTCTTTGCCAAGACCTCGGATTTTATTCTTTCGGTGAAAACATGAATGGTGGCGGAATCATCAAGTTCTCAAAGTTGATGAAGATGATTGACAAGATGCCTGAGTTTATGCTTGACGGAGAAGAATTGGATAAAGACCTTAATGGTATGTCTTACGGCGAGATTATGCAAAAATTTGCCGGGAAAATGGATGCGTATGTAAATGGAGCGAAAGAACGATTAGCGCAATACAATGGGGGAGGCAACCATCATTATAAGGTTGTTCCAATTAACGATACCGTTAATCATCAGGGAATGGTTACTCCTGATGCGAATGGAAGGAATATACTTAATATGCTTGACCAATATACTGATTGGTGTGTGTGCGGACAGAATGGATTATGGGAATATTCGCAATATCTCAGTAACGGAGGAAAGTTGTATATCTTGATGCGTGACGGATTCGAGAATGTCCCTAGGGAACAGGGCGAAAATTGCCCGCTTGACGAATATGGGCTTTCACTTATTGCCCTAATAGTTGGGGCGGACGGACTTCCTGATAATGTTACTACGAGATGGAACCACGAATTCGGCGGAGAAAATCATAACAACATGTGGAACGCAGAGCAGATACAGGAATTGACAGGCATAAACTATCTGCAAACATTTAAGCCAAGAAATAATCAGCAACTCATGCAGATGCATCTCCTGGAAGAAAAAGTTCCAACCGCACAAGACCAAGTTCATAACAAGGTAAATGCCGGAATCATGGATGCAGTTACCGGTGGTGGAATGATGGAAGAAGAAGTGATTGACGAAAACTCAAACGACCGAAAGGTAAACAAATATATTAAGGAAAAATTCGGACTCACTGACTTCCAAGACATTAGAAATAAGGTAATGGAAATCTATGAGGCTATTCCTTATGCAAGAGTTTGCGGAGGAAGATTCATGCTTGGGGTTATGAGGATTCTTTTTGAGGAGGGACTGCCAAGGGATGAATACAGCGTACTTAATAAGATATTATATAAGATTGCTAACAGCAATTATTATGAAAGACAAGGAATAAACGACCCTAATCTCGGAGGAAAAACCTTTGAGGAACTAAAAGAGAAGTTTTTTGTCCCCGATTTCGAAGGAACTGAATTTTCCACATCGGAAAAAATGGTCAGGCTCAAAGACGGGTTCACCGTTACAAGAATTGATAGTTATGATGAAATGAATGCCCGTTGCGATGGCGAATGGTGTATTTCATATGCAGACGACCTTTGGTATGGATTGATTGGAGACGGGACTGTTTACCTCGTTGAGAACGAAGAACTCATCAACAAGCACGACGAGGCGATGGAAAATCAGGAATATGCAAACCAATTCGGAGAACTATGCGATATCGCAGGAGAAGAGGATGACATGGGCGAAATGGGTCTTATAAACAGCGACTTGTCTTGGACAAACAAACCCGGCTCTTGGAAATTCCCATACGACTACTATGGCCTCAGCAGATTTGTTGTCATCGTTTTTAAAAACAATTTCGTCGTATATTCAAGATACAACATGCCAAACGAATTTGACGGAGACTATCTCACAAAGGGCCAGTTGGAAAAACTGCTTGGAATTAAGTTTGAAGATGTGTTCAAGTTTATTCCGGGAAAAGACGGCTCTTGGGAATATGATGAATTTGGTAGGAAGGTTCCGTTTGGCTCTGTTCAACATGAAATGGCAGAAGGCGCAGAACCTGAAGCAGATGAATATAAGATTGGCGGAGAAGGCGGAAACAATGAATATTTCCATGCGGTAAATGAATCAATTGAAATGCATTCCGCAGATGATTATACGCCTATGATGAGGTCCATTGCCGAATTCATGAAGAACGACGGCCTCAATGTATATCCATATCCGAAGATTAGACTTAATTGGGATGAACAGGACGGACTTTTCATAAAGACAGGGTATTATGAACCTGAATCAAAAACGATTGTAATATTCTGTAAGGACAGACACCCTAAAGATATATTACGCACATACGCGCACGAGATGATTCACCACTCACAGAACCTTGACGGCGTTGACCTTAATTTCAGTTCAGAAGATGATGTGAAGGATAACGAGCGTCTTGAAGAGATTGAATCTGAAGCATACCTCAAGGGGAATGTCTATTTCAGGAAATGGACTGAATATGCAAAGAAGGATTCAAAGGATATCCTTCAGGAGGGTAAATACTCAAAATGGCTCATTCAACTCATGCAGAGGCGTAACCCTGACGGAATAGAAAATCTTTCTGAAGCAACAGACCCTGACGATATTGACCTATCATCATTTAACATAAAGACGCAACTCAACCCCAAATTCTGGAAAGACGGGCGACTCGATTCGAGGATTAGAATGAAATTATTAGATATAGCAGACGATTTCATCGAGTTTCTTGGGGTTGATTGGGTCAAGCCTGACGATATCATAATGACGGGCTCTCTCGCCAATTACAATTGGAATAAGAAATTTTCGGACATTGACCTTCATGTCCTTATGGATTATTCAAAGGTTGATAAGAGAACCGATTTCGTTGATAACTATTTCTATTCACAGAAGAAACTTTGGAACGACGAGCATAAAGACCTTAAGATATTCGGCTTCCCAGTTGAACTATATGTACAGGACACGAAAGAGAAGCATGCGTCAACCGGTGTCTATTCTCTCGACAAGGACAAATGGATTAAGGAACCTGAAAGGGAAAAGTTATCTAAGTCAAAGATAAACAAGTCACTTATTAAAAATAAGGTGGCAGAATACATTGATAAAATTGACAAACTTCTTACTATTTATAAGGGAGCGGATAGCGATTATAAAATAAGGAAAGTGTCTGAAGATGCTGACAAACTTTTCGACGAGATAAAAAAGGAAAGGAAAAGCAGTCTGAACGATAAAGAGATAGAAATTACAAACGGAAACCTTATTTTTAAGTGCCTCCGAAGATTAGGATATATAGAAAAAATTACGACTTTGATGTCAGATACATATGATAAATTGAATAGTTTATCGTAGTTTTTGACTTTGAACGATATTTATATGAAAAATAACGAAATAATTTCGAAATAAAAATAGAAACAATATGCCAAGTTTTGACGAAGCTCTCGCAAGAATGAAAGACCTTTATACCTATGGTAAGGAATTAAATGAGAGCAATAACCTAAAAACCCACACCCTTGAGCATCGCGCAGTAGCAGCAGACGGCGTTACTTACGGTATCATCAAGGAGAATAGCAAGTATTATATTAAGTCTGCTCCTAAGGGCAAGGAGACTATCGCTGAGGCTTATGAGTATCTTGGCGGGTTCTGCAACAAGGGCGACTATGAATATAAGAGTTACGCAAACGCCCTCAAGCAGTTTGAACTCAAAATGGCTTCCATCAATGAGGCGCATGACCAGAAAGTGAATATCGAATCACTTAATCCTTTCAGGTCACATCAGGTACTTCAGGAAGCAACCGACGCAATGCGCGACGAAATCGCTCGTCAACGTCAGATTATGTACAATGTTTCAATGTTGATGGAAGAGTCAAGCGAAATTGGCGCTTCACGCGACGGGGACGTTGTAATGTACGACGGCAAGAATCCTGAGGCCGAGACAGGCAAGAAGGGTGACGAAGGCGGAAAGGAAACAAAGGCAGACCCTGAATACAAGGGTTCAAAGACCAATGGTGTTGATAAGAAAGTTGCTCCATTCGACCAGGGTGAAGGCAATCCAAAAGACCAGCTCAAGGAAGAGGCCGGAGACATCGGTGACGCTCCTCTCCACCCTAACACGGAGAACTGGGGGACCGAAGGCATCGGAAAGGGCCGCGACCCTAAGGAAATCGGTTGGGAAATGGATGGACAGCAGAAGGTCAACGAGGAAGAGAACGATTGGGCTTCAGAGGGACTTCCTTCATCAGCAGGAGTTGGTGAGGCAGATACCGACCATAACAACGACCCATTCAACAAGAATGTAAATGAGGAAGAAGAACTCGACGGAGAGGAAGATGTAGAAGCACCTGTTGATACAGAGGCCGATGTTGACACAGAGGCTGTTCCTGCAGAAGGCGGAGATGACTTTGATGTAGAGGATTTCGGCGGAGACGACGAAGACCCTGCAACAGATACAGACCTTGACGCGGGTGTTGAGGATGTTGATGGCGGCGCTGCCGATTTTGATTCAGAACTTGACGCAGAAGACGACTTTGATGCAGAGGACGGCGTTGAAAGCGACGACGATGCTGACCTTATGGCACAGATTGAAGACCTTCAGGCACAACTTGACGCACTCCGTGCAAAATTAGACGGTGGCGAAGAGGAACCTGTCGGAGATATCGCAGGTGAGGAACCTGATTTCGAAGGTGACGCAGAGTCATTCGCAGACGGCGGCGAAGATGAACTCGACGCTGATGGTGGCGAAGACCTTGGCGCAGACGACGAAGGTGAATTCGGTGCTGACCTCTCGGGAGAAAGAGAAGGTGAATTCGGCGGAGACGAGGATACCCTCGGAGACGATGACGACCTTGACGAGTGCGGTGACGGCAGCATGATGGAGCCAACTCCAATGATGGAAGCAAAGCAGAAGATTATGAACAGCATCGTAGAGTCTGTTGTTAGCAAGATTCTCGCAGAAGATGAACTCCATGTTTTCGGAAAGCACCCTGGCTACAGGAAGAAGCCAATGGAACTCCCTACAACGGGTGAAGACAAGAATCAGTGGGGTGAAGACTGGAACGACGAGAGCGTTCACAGCGAAGAGCCATTCGGCTCAAAGATTGGTGACGGTGACCCGTTCAATCAGTTGGTTGATGCAGTTACCAAGGACATCATGTACCAATTGAAGGCCGGTATCCCTATCGAGGGCGAGAATAAAAAAAAAGAGTAACTGAAAACTTTGAGGACGAGAGAAAAGTCCTCAAGTTAGGCGGTAGCAATAACGAAGCACCATCTATGGGCGGGGCACCGGCTCCGGCACCTATGGACGGTGCTTCTGATGTTCCTGCGGGAGATATGGGCCCAAATGGTCCTGAAGGAGACCCTGCGGGAGCGCCTATGGACGGAATGGGCGGAGATGTACCGCCTGACGGAAACGGAGAACTTGACCCAAACATGGGAGGAGGCCCTGGAATGGAAGGCGAGCCGCCTATGAACGAGCCTGAGGGCGGAGAAGGTGATGACAGCACGATGTCTCTCTTTAACCAACTTTCTGATGAAGACAAGAAGGCGGCAAGGGGTTACATTGAAAGTATGATTTCAAGAGACGAATCAAATGGGCCTGAAGACGGCGGGGAAATGCCACCTATGGATGGTCCTGAAGGCGGAGACCCGAATGCAGCACCAATGATGGAAACTGTCATTTTCAGAAAAGGTCAGTTAAGGGCAATTAACGAAAACTTATTGACAACTCAACCCGAAGATGAAAAGAATAATGCGGTGGAGAAAAAGAAAGGCGGAAAACTAAATAAGAAATCTCCATTCAATTCACCAAAGTTCAAATAATATGAAAAGGATTGTAATTAATACAAAGCAGTTAGACCGTTGTTTAAATGAGGAGAACAATGTGAATGTCGGGCTCCAGTCAACGGCAAATACCATAGCAGGAATGGTAAATACCGTTACACAGAACAGGGCAGACATCAATCAGGCAAGCAAACTCGGAGACCCTGTTATACACATATCAAACCCGAATTCACAAAACGGGTCGGACGATTCCAAATTGACACAGCACGTTGAAGTCGGAAAGGGTGACACAATTGAAAGGGCGATGCAGAATCAATTGAACCCGGCAGCAACAGGAACTGGCGGTGATGTTGAAATATCAGGTGATGGAATATCCGAAACAAAGTCTTATTCAAAGAAAGACATAGAAAAAGCGAGATTAAAGAAAATGAGAGTAGAAGGAACTGTTATGACAAAGAAACAACTTCGGGAATCATTTAAATAAGGTTATGGCTCACAGCAATGTGGGCCATTTTTGTTATATATTAACTATTTATATAGGTATGAAACGTTTGATTACAGAATCAATTTTATTAGATACAATACCTGATGATATAAGACAGGCGGTTTTACAGCATCGCACGTCATTGGGTAATAATCCGGCGATTCCGGATATCTATGACATACCTTATATATTGAAAGTAGTAAATACCGAATTCGATTCTGCAAAGGATGCCTTAAAAGAAATAGGTTCAATCGACGGAGTTGATGAGACTTCCCTTGAATCCGCTTTGGCTGGTCTTATTCACAAATGTGAAGAAATTGAAAGGCCATATAGGAGCGAACTCGAAAAGATATGCTTCAATTATATCATTGACCTGTTTGCGGTTCCTGAAGATGCGGTCGACCTTTCCATAACACTTACCGACAAGGTGGACACAAGCAGGGATTCAGTCATATTAGACCCCGCCGACGGAGATGAAGACATGGAATTCGACGACCTCGGAGACGCGATGGCAATAAAGGGCGAGGTTTATAAGAGAAGATTCTTGGATGCGGTATGTATGGGAATCGGCCTTGATTTATCATATTCAATCGACGAATCCGTCCTTCATCAAATTGACGAGATAAATCCTGAACTCAGAAAACTATACACGGAAATAACAGCCCTTAACAATTATCTTCTCTTTACGAAAGAAGATTTGGGAATGACCGACGATAACAACCTGCAGATGGGAACATTTGAACTCCGCCTCGGAAATGAGGAAACAAAATGCAGGATAGAGTCGCAGGGGGTCATATTCCCGTTCTTGCTTTGCGAGACGATAAGGGGCTTCATGGATTTATTCATTTCACACGGGCTTCCAAAGGAAAGAAACAGGGCTATATCCGTTCTCGGAAAGTCTGATTTCCTTAAGGCCGAGCCATGGGACATGAGATTGGGAAGACATATGTGGAATATGGTCAGAAAATCATTAAATGACATAAGTTTCGACTATATACCCTATTTATTTAAAAGATTGTCTTCATTGGAGACCGATAAATTCAACTTCCTTATGAAAGAGGTTCTTGCAGGAACTAAGAAGGGAAGGAGAATCATGGCGTTTATTTGCAATAAGGCAAAGGATGATTCTGAATACGACAAGTTCGTTGACAGGATGGACAAGATGAAAAAAGACAAGGGAATAATAACAGACGATTATATCCACCCAGAGGAGTTATAATATGGACAGACAAAATTTAGTTGAAATAAAGAAGGGGCAGACTGGAACCGGCTTGCTTATAGAGCATGACGGATTCATCTCCTCAGAATGCGGAAACAATAAGAAGTTGTTTGAGGCAATCAACGCCGAAAACGCATCGGGAGACGAGTTTCATTGCCCATACCCATTTGTTGTAGATGCGGTATTCCAAAAATACGGCATTGAGAACGCAAACGGAAGAATTTATCCTGAGGAAATCCTTAAGAGGGAAGTAAATAACTACGCGGCCAAGATTCAGGAGAAAAGGGCAATGGGAGAATTGAATCACCCATCAGAATCAGTAATAGACCTTTCACGCGTTGCGATAAACATTGTAGAACTCCATTGGGAAGGACACACGCTTGTAGGAAAACTTGAAATCATAACAAGCCCGGGCTTCAGGAAGCATGGAATCATATCCTGTCAGGGTGACCAAACAGCAAACCTTTTGCTGCAAGGATATAAAATAGGCGTTTCATCAAGGGGTCTCGGAACCGTTACGAACAAGATGGGAATACTCTATGTGGCTGATGATTATGAGATAGTCTGTTGGGATGTGGTTAGTGACCCTAGTACTCCGGGGGCCTTTATCTCCCCTAACGGAAAGGAAGAATTGGGGCAATATCTTGAGTCAAAAGAGGAAGAGAAGCCTGTTTTGGACGAAAGATTCATCAGGGCAGATGAGATTTTGGGGCAAATTCTTTAAGAAAAGGTTTAAATAGAAACCATAAACACCTGTTTTAGTAGGCATTTACGATTTTTTTCAAAACATACTGATATTTATTATTAAAAATAACCGAAATAATTGCTGATTTTAAAATGAGCGTAAAGAATAATAAAGGCGTAGCAGCTCAAGCACTTTTAGAGATGGATTCAATAGTTTCCGCTATAAAGGAGGAGAGCAAGAAGACACTTGGTAGTATGCTTAATGAAGCCGTTAAGGACGCACTCAGAGAGAGCGTAGAAGACGAGGAAGAAAAGGACTACGAGGTTGTCGATGATGACGAAAAGAATGACGCCGAAGATGAGAATGAAAAAGATTCCGAAGAAAGTTCTTCATCAGATGTCAGCGAAGACGAGAATGACGAGATAGAAGGACCTCAGCCACAGGCGGGAGCACAGGACCCTAATGCAATGCAGGCGGGAGCAGAACAGCCACAGGCAGGAGCCGAGGAAGCACCAGTTGATGCGGGTATCGAAGGCGAAGAGCCTGCAGAACCTCAGGATGGTGAAGGCGAAGAAGGATGGGATGAATTTTCAAACTATCAGGTAGGCGACAATACATATGACCTCACCGGTGAGAATGACTACGACAATGTAGTGAAGATTTATAAACTTCTCAAGGACGACGACCAAGTTGTTGTCAAGAAAGAAGGAAATACTATCCAATTACAGGATGGTCAGGCAGGCACTGAGTATGTTATCGACCTTGGCGGAGATGAGCCAACGGAAGATATGGGTGGTGAGGAAGACCCTTCAGCCGAACTAAATGAAGGTTTCGACATTGCTGGTTTACCAGACGACGAGGACGACGAAGGAGAAATCGATGATATTCCTAATGGAAGTCAGCCATGGGACGATGAAACATCTTTTGAAGATGAGTTCGACAATTTCGATGACGATGAATTCGGCGACGACAGTTTCGATTCCGATGAATTGGAAGGCGAGGAGATGAATAACTTTGCATTTGAAAACAAGAAAATGAAAAAGCCAATGAAAGAAAGCAAAGAGGTCCTATTCGAGGTAGACCTTGGATACACGGACAACTACCAAGACAAAGACCCTATTAAAGGACTTTCTAATAACGAACCCTCTAAGAGTGGCAAGTCTTGGCACAAAGGTGTTCCTACGGGAACAGAAAAACCATGGGCAGGCTCATCAAAGGACAAGAGCGACCCATTCGGCGACAAGACAGTTGACGAAGAAGAAGAGAAATGCTGCCCTAAGTGCGGCAAGTGCGGAAAAGAATGCACATGTGAAAAAGAAGTTGACGAAGCAACAAATGTAGGTGGATTCGTACAGCAAAACACCACAGTTGGAAGCCATATTCCTAACTCAAACGGTAGGAAGGCAAGGTCACAGAGAAGTGCATCACAGGGCGTTGAGGTAACAGGTACTCCTGACCCACGCTACAAAGGTGTAAATGAGAGTAAAGAACTCAAGGCCATCAAGGCTGAGAACCGCGAACTCAAGAAGGCAGTCGTTGAACTCCGCAAGCATCTCAATGAGGCATACATCACGAATGTAAACCTCGGAAAGATTACGAAACTCTTCCTTGAGAATACAACTTCAAAGGCCGAGAAAGTTGATATCGTCAACCGCTTCGCAAACGAGGCAAAGACGGTAAAGCAGTCAGAAACCCTCTATGAGTCAATCAATAGGGAATTGAAGAAGACCAATACAAACAATGTTGATTTGAACAACGCCTCTGTTACCGCAAACGGAACAAAGGAACTCAATGAGAACAAGGTTTACAAGTCAGACGAAGTTCTTAAGACTATTGATTTCATGAACAGAGTACTAAATTGCTAAAAAAAATTAAAAATAAGACAAATCAATAAAACAAAATTATGAAAGAATTTTTGAAATCTGGTCAGGTGGGCACAATCGAGCTCAACGAACAGAAAAGAATTAGAAAAGAGATTAGCGACCGTTGGGCATCTCTCGGTATGACCGAAGGCCTTAAGGGTATCGTTAAGGAGAATGTAGCAACTCTTTACGAGAACGAGGCTAAGGCACTCCTCTCAGAGGCTACTAACACTGATAGCAGCGGCTCATTCGAGACTGTTGTTTTCCCTATCATCCGTCGTGTTTTCAGCAAGCTTCTTGCTAACGACATCGTTTCAGTACAGGCAATGAACCTTCCTGTTGGTCGTTTGTTCTTCATGCTTCCTGTTACCTCAGAGCGTGAGTGGGAGTTCTTGGATGAGAACGGTCGCGTACAGGACAAGTCAGTTGGCCGTCATAAGGGTTTGATGGGTTACGAGCGTACAAGCCGCCACAATGGTGACAAGTACAACCGTTTCTATCTTCCTGATGAGGTTGTCAACGGAATGGTATTCGAGTACAGTGAGGACGGTGGTGAGACTTGGACCGAAATCGACCCTTCAACCACTATCGATTACAACAAGCAGCAGGCTGACGGAACCTATGCAACAGCACAGGGCCCTGTAGACAACTACGACTCAGCACTTCAGTATCTTAAGGCACAGAACAAGGAGGATGCAATCATCCGTCAGGTAAAGCCTTCAGTTACCAAGTACCACAAGAGGACTCTCTATGACCTCTTCTATAACGACTTCCTTTATGACAACTCTAAGGGTAAGATTCGTATCCGCGTAAGCGAGGATGTAACTCCTGTAACTATGATTGACTTCGAACCAGTTGAACTTACAGACGACAACATCAGGGTTTATGCTGATGGAACTCTCCGTAATGTCATGCTTAAGGTTAAGGGATTCTCACAGTTCAACGCAGGTAAACTTACCGGTCCTGACGGAAACGAAATGGATACCGAAGGTTTCCTCGCATCCCTTAAGGTTTTTGCAAAGGACGCTATCGGAACCGAGGGTGACAACGAGCACGCTTGCTTCGAGAAGTACGAAGGAATCCCATTCCGCGTTGTTTCTCAGAAGTATGGTAAGGGTATCGTTGAATACGGAAGCAACCTCTGCGCACCAGACGGAAGCATCCTTATCGACCTCGACCTTGCAAAGCCTGCTAAGAAGCAGGGCATCAGCCTTGACGGTTATGTAGGTATTGAGAAGAAGACCGCTGATGAGATTAAGGAAATGTTCTCAGTAGCATGGTCACAGTACGACTCACTCGAGCTTGAGACCGAAATCGGTGAGGTTTCATTCAACCTCAGCAGCGTGACCGTATCAGTTGAAGAGCGTAAGCTCCGTGCAACTTGGTCACCTGAACTTGCACAGGACGTTTCAGCATTCCACAATATTGACGCTGAGGCTGAGCTCACCGCTCTCCTTTCAGAGCAGATTGCTGCTGAAATCGACCGTGAAATCCTCCGTGACCTCCGTAAGGCTGCTCCATGGCAGCTCCGTTGGGATGTCAATGGTTGGAGAAGGCAGGCTGGTTTCTCAACCAACTACACTCAGAAGGATTGGAATCAGGAACTCATGACAAGAGTCAATCAGATTTCTGCACAGATTCACAAGTCAACCCTTCGTGGTGGTGCAAACTGGATTGTTGTTTCATCTGAAATCTCAGCTGTATTCGACAACCTTGAGTACTTCCATGTAAGTGACGCTTCTGCTGAGTCAGACCAGTACAACATGGGTATTGAGCGCATCGGTGCTCTCCAGAACAGGTATCAGGTATATCGCGACCCATATTCACCTGCATGGTCAATCATCATCGGACATAAGGGCAAGAGCCTCCTCGACACAGGTTACATCTATGCACCTTATATCCCTATGCAGTTGACTCCTACCATCTACAACCCTGAAAACTTCGCACCTGTAAAGGGAATCATGACGAGATATGCCAAGAAGTGTGTGAACAATCGCTTCTTCGGTGCTGTGAAGGTTGATGGTCTTGTACAGTGGGACCCTCAGGAGATTCGCTAATCTAAACTATTGAATAATAGTAAATTATAGTTAATGGGGCTTGGTTTCAAGCCCCATTTTTTATTCTCACAATCAAATTTTATTTTCAGAAACACCAAAAAACGGCGTGAATTTTTTTGCGCCCGTTTTTGGCGTTATTGATTTTTTAAACTATTTATTGTATATTGTAAAAAGATATGAGAAAACTTAACGAAAAAGACAAAATTGAGATTTGTAATCTGTACAAAGAGGAAAGAAAAACAATACAAGAAATTTCTAAAAATTTCAAAATCGGTGACCGTAGGGTAAAAAGTATTCTGTTAGAAAACGGAATTACAATTTTTTGCCCAACAAAAAAGGTTATAGACAACGGATGGAATTATAACGAAGAGCTAAAGAAACGATATCCGCCAAAAAACGGATTTCACTACGAAGCAATAGAAAAAAACACCGGTAAAAGATTTAAGGATTATTTGAATTCTTCTGGCGCCCTCACGTCTTATATAAAAGAGATGGGTATTGAAGTTCCGTCTCTTTATAAGAGAACTACTTTTTTCAAAAAAAACGGATATCAATGGTACGAACAATGGTTTGATATCATACAGGTAGAAAATACTGAAATTTCTAAAAAGTGCCCATACTGTAATTGGGAGACTATTGATGTTGAAAATAAAAGTGGTGCATTTTTAAATCATATCATTAAAGAACACGGAATTACAAAAGAAAAATATCTTTTAGAACATCCTGAAGACAAAGAATATTTAAGACTTGCAAATAAAACTCTCGATTTACAAACAGAGACTGATGCTAAAAAATTCGTAACATGTGCAATTTGTGGGAAAAAATTGTCAAGGATAGATTGGCACCACTTATTAAAACATGGTATTACTAAAAAAGAATATGTGGAAAAATATGGCGATAAAACCGTATCAGATTCTCTACGAGAATTTGGCAAGAAACGAGCCGAACAAACAAACTTAAACACAAAAAAATCATATACATCTAAAGCAGAAAAAGAAATTTTATCTTTTCTTGAGTCAAACAATGTATTTTGCGAAAAAAATCGCAGCATATTACACGGAAAAGAAATTGATATATTTATTCCACAGAAAAATATTGGAATTGAATATGACGGCCTAAGATGGCACTCTGAATGGCGCGGCAAAAAGACCCCATTTTTTCATGTATCAAAGACGAACGAATGTAAAAAGAATGGAATAAAATTGATTCATATTTTTGAAGACGAATTTGTTCATAAAAAAGATATAGTGTTTAACAAAATAGGTCATATCATTGGACTTCAATATGATTTGCCAAAAATAATGGGTAGAAAATGCATTATCTCTGAAGTCGGTGTTGAAGATGCGAAAAATTTCTTGAACAGATACCACATACAAGGATGGGTTGGTTCAACCATATCATATGGGGCGTTTTTTAATGGGAAACTAATTGCTATTATGTCGTTTAAAAAAAGAAACACAGAAAAGAATATATGGGAACTAACACGATTTGCAAGCGATTATAACTTTGTGTGCCAAGGTGTTGGCGGAAAATTGTTCAAACGATTTGTTTCAGAGCATGACCCGTCAGAAATAATTTCGTTTGCGGACAGAAGGTGGACAATAAATGAAGATAAGAATGTTTATACAATCCTTGGGTTTGAAAATGATGGATATACAAAACCAAGTTATACTTATATAAACGATAAAGTTGGCAGATGCCAAAGATTCCATAAGTTCGGATTCCGCAAAGACAGGATTATCGCAAAATACGGGGACAAGTATGAACTTACAAAAGATATGACAGAATCTGAGATGGCAAAGAAAATAGGCTTTGACAGAATTTGGGACTGCGGTCTAATAAGGTACGTATGGAAAAAAGAAACGCAGGAATAGCACCTGCGTTTTTTCTTTTATATACATGTTTACCCTATTTGTTAATCCCAATGGTAGAGTGGACGGAATGTTCCGTACTGCCCATTTATTCCGTCACGAATTACATGGAAATAGTCATCCCAGAATACAAAGGAGATTGCGTAACAAAAACAATCGCTGTGATACGACACTTGAGAAATCCAAGCACGAGCGCCAAAATAGTCTTCAAGGTGTTGAATGATATCCATAACATGTTTGAGGGACTGCCTTGAGACTAAAGTTGTACCATTAAGCCCATTGAAAACTTGAATAACTCCATGACAGTATCTTTCGTTTGAGTTGACGATTGCAACATCAGATACAGAGAGTCTGTCCGGCTTGTTGATATTCTTATATTCCGTGAGCCACTTTGCAAAATCATCGAGCGGTTTTTCGTATGGTTCAAACTTTTCGCCAAAATATGTTACGGAACACTCATTCACACTCATGTTAACATTGGCATCCTTTAAAATATCGCAGATGTATGTTGGTATTATATCATACCCAAGTTCTTCAATTGCTTTTTCTTTCGTCATAATTGTGTACAATTTTACTTATGTGTGACAGGTATATCATTCCTATTAAAATCCTTCTTCCTTAAGAAACAAATCAATCCTGCTCTTCAATTTCGACTCATCATACCACTCTTTCACATGTCCGTTGCCTTCGACCGTCATTATAATATAATCGCCATATGAGTCATCATAAAAATCCCAAAGTTCAGGAACATAAGAATCTATCTCATGAATTTTGTTTCCTTTGGCGTCTTCAAGCCAATAAGTTCCATCGTCGCACACCTTATAATGTATGTCTGCTTCAACTCCCTCCGGCCATCCTACAATATTTCCCGTTTCAGCATCAATCTTTACCGCAAACCTGTAACTTTCGTCCTTCCGCTTTGAATCGGGATTTTCAACGGCCATCGGCATCCTCGGTTTTGCACCTTTTTCCTGCTCTTCGTATGAGATGTCCTCTTCTCCGTTGACATCGCCATCTTCCCAATATCTTGGGCCAACATTCATACAGATGTATTTGACATCTATTTCCTTTGTCACCTTTGTCTCTAAATCTATTTTCATTTGTCAAACCATATTACATGAGAGAAATCCTCTCTTATTAAATTTTCTTCAACATCTGACGGGAATATCTTTACATCGCTCTTTGCTGATTCCGTCGCATAATATCCGACGCCGTCTTCGTCAACAAATTCCTTGTTCTTACACTTTCTTACGAACTCTTCCAATGTAAGTGTATCACCCTTCCACTCCTTACCATATTCAACGGCAGGGTCTTGTCTGAGCCGCTTATATTTGTCTATGAAATAGAGACCTTCTCTTTCTTTCTTCGCCTTCTTGCAGAATTCTTCCCAATTGAGACCGTCGTGGACACATTGGTCTTCTATCTCATTGTATTTGTTCTTAAGTCGCTCCTTTTCCCTGTCGAGTTGTTCGACCGTCATATCCTTATAATCCATTGTCAATGTTTTACATTAATATACAAAATAATAGGAACAAAAACAAATGCGATGCTGAAAAAATCAACATCGCATGAATTATACTATTTTTAACGCTTATCGTATGTTTCCGTTCCTATCAACCTCGTGGCGTTCTCCGTTGATAATGAGAGGGGCGGTTCCACCAATGAAATCTCCCGCTCTATCGGCCCATATGTCCATCAGCAACTGGCCGTTACTTCCTATGAAGTTTCTTTTCCTGTCTTTCGCTACAAGACCAAAGCCATCTTCAAAGTCGTTGCATGCGTCAAACCAATCGTCTGAAAGAAGTTCACCGTTTGAATTGACATAATTGCACTTCCCATCTTTCTTTACGATTGCAAAATCATTATGGAAATTTCCTATTGCATCCGCGTCACAACGCTGTCCGTCTTTGAAGAAATATGGGTCGGAGAAATCTATCTTATAGTCTCCGCCTGCTGTTGTGTCGTCAAATTCATTTTCATCCCCGTCATTCCATCTTGAAAGGACATCCTCTGCGGTATCCTCCCATCTTGATGCGAGTTCATCTTCTTCTGCTTTCTTCTTCCTGTCGGCAATAATTTCCTCTGCAGATTTTCCTGCATTCTTCTCCAAGGTCTTCTTATTGAGAGAGCCTTTTGTCCTGTATTCGCCCTCTATGTTCTCCATAAGGGCTTTTTTCAGCGATTCCGCGACGATTTTTCTTATAATGGATTCGTTAAGTGTCTTCATATTGTTTTCGTCTTTTTTACTAATATAAATATCAATTGCATTTGCTAAATCTTCAAATGTTTTATACACAGGGGCAAAATAATCTTCAGGAATCTTCTTTTCGAAAGATATGTAGAATATTTGAATTCCGTGTTCTTTGCATTGTTGATATTTTCTAAAATCTCTTTCATAAACAACATCATATGCTTTTTGTCCGCCAAAAACATTTTGTGGATAAAAATGTTGTATCCCCTGATATTCTATTCCAATGTTATAGTCCGGCAAAAAATAGTCCAATGTAAGATTTTTCTTTAATCCCTTTAAGAATGTATTGTTGGTATATTGATACTCAACATGCTCATATTTTTCTTTAAGAAGTTTAAGGACCGCTTTTTCTTGTTTTCCGAAATGTCTACCGCATTCTGGACACCCATATCCTTTTAAATGATTCAGCGGTAATTGCTCAAAATCTCCGTGAATTGGGCATGTTATTATTACTTTATATTTTTTGCCAATAAAATTGGTTTTTGAATAATCGTATTTATCTCCATGTATTTTCTTTGCTCGTTCAATGAACTCTTCTGTTCCATACTTCTTTTGGCCACAAAGGGGGCATCCAATTCCCATTAAGTGATGATGGGGTGTTTGCCAAAATTCGCCATGTTTAGGACATATTATACACACCTTTGTTTCTGTATTTTCGTATTTTACTTTTGAGTAATCATATTTATTTCCATGTACTTTCTTTGCCCTTTCTATAAATTCATCTGTCGTCATTCCCTGAGCTCTTCTAATACTTTCTTTTGCTTTTTTCCACCTACAAATTGGGCATCCGCTCCCCCTTAAATGAGAATCGGGAACTTGTTCAAATTCTCCATGCTCAGGACAGATAATTATGACCTTTGTTCTATTATTTACATAATTCACTTTAGAATAGTCATATTTATCTCCATGAACTAACTTTGCTCTTCTTATGAATTCTTCTTTATTTGATTTTGCGGGCATTTTTTACAAATACTACTATTTAATATATTTATAAATAGTTAAAAGACAATTGATATGATTATTGATTATGATTATTTATCGTCTGAATTCGCAAAATGTTGGAAGGATAAGAGTCGTATTTATATGATTCAGCATTATCTTAAAACATTTGATAACACACAAAGGGCAATGGTTCCATTTATGTTATTTCCAAGGCAGCAAGACCTTTGTAAAACTTTAGGAAACGCAAATAATGCTGTCCTAACTAAGCCAAGACAAGCCGGAGCCACAACCACGGCCGGCGCATTTATTGCGTGTGAAATGTGTCTTGCAGACAAAAAATCGCCGCAAACAGTTCTTGCAATTGGAAACACACTAGACCTTGCTCAGCAAATGCTTTTCAAGATAAGGGATTTTCTTCTACAGTTCCCGCTGTGGATGTGGGGAGACGAATTCATTAAGAACGCAAAAGACCCACTATCACCTCCACCAAACAAGAATGTAATCTTTGATGTGTGCAACTCAAAAGAGTTGGTGCTTAAAAACGGATGTAAAGTAGTTGCCCGTTCTTCGGGCCCTGACGCATCTCGTGGAGTCGGTAAACAACTCTGCCGACTTTAAATTCCGCAAAATCGGTGAACCCTAAGTCTCTGCTGCAAAGTACGGATATGGCAATACCGAGGTAAGTTCTGAGATTGCGAAAGGCTCAGAAACACCGTAGAGCGTAGATGGTGAATAAATATAATCCATCCAAGAGTGCGGAACACTTTATGTGAAAATGTACGCCAAACATATAAGAAATTATATGAGTACGATGATAAAAAACTTCGTAATTAATTGATTAACAGGGAGTTCAATGGCTAATCTTCGATGAGGCCGCGTTTATTGAGAACGGAAAAGATGTTTATGCATCTGCATTGCCTACTGTTTCCACAGGAGGCCATATAATACTCATTTCAACCCCCAACGGTAAAGACATGTTGTATTATGAAACATGCAGAAGGGCTGAGTTAAAGGGTACGAAAGATTGGAACAACTTTGAACTTGTAAAACTCAAGTGGTATCAAGACCCTCGATACAACAAGCATCTTGAATGGACGAAAAAAGACCCCGAAACGGGCGATTGGATTATTGAAAAAGAACCGACGCTTGACAAGGAAGGAAACATTAAGTACGACGAAGAGCATTGGGAGCAGATGGTACAGGACGGGTGGTCTCCGAGAAGCCCTTGGTATGTAACGATGTGCAAACAGTTCAACAACGACAGTCAAAAGATTGCACAGGAGTTGGATGTATCATTCCTTGGGTCTGCATCCAATGTCGTTGAGCCTGAATACATCGAAATGCAGCAGAAACTCAACCAAAGAGACCCGAAGTACACCGACCCGATGATGGACGACACATGGATTTGGAAAGAGCCGATTCCGGGGCATAGGTATATGATGAGTATCGACTGCTCCCGTGGTGATGCTGCAGATAGAACGGCCATTGAAATACTTGACATGGACGGAATTGACGAAGAGACGGGTGAGCCAATCCTTGAACAGGTTCTTGAATATCACGGAAAGATTACGGGTGACGACTGCGGTGAACTTGCTTACAGATATGGCATGATGTACGGCGAGGCGTTCTGTACGGTTGATTGTATTGGTGGTACGGGTGATGCTTGTATCCTTATGATGCAGAGGCTCGGGTATAAGAATCTTTACTATGATGACCCTCAGTTGAACAAATTTACCATGGAAATCGAAGCATCTTCGCTTAAGCCGAATGCCGAAGGGAAACTTCCAGGATTCCATAGTAACGCCGTCCGTTTCCAAATGCTTACCTTCTTCGCAAATATGGTAAAGACCAATCAGATAAAGATTCGTTCAAAGCGTGTTATCGCAGAACTCGATACTTGGATTTACAAGGGAACGGCTGCGAGAATCGACCATCAGGACGGCGCTCACGATGATACGCTTACCTGCCTTGCAATGGCTTGCTTCGTCATGAACTATTCAATGAAGAAATTCATTGCGGCAAAGGAAAAGGATAAAGTTCTTCTTAAATCTTGGGTGGCAAGCAATACTATTACAGCAAGCACGAAAACACATGATATAAAAGTGAACACAGAAATTTCAATTACACCGAAGAGAAATTACTCAATGCCGTTTTATACAGGCGAAAGCAAGAAGGAAAAAGAAGACAAATTTGCCCCTTACAGGTGGTTAATCAAGTAAAATATGACAATAGATAAAGAAAAAACTGATTGGGGAATGGTTTGGAACATAAACGGCGAAAATAAGTCGTTTAGGTTTTCCGTATATGTTTATGACGATGACCATAGCACCTTGTACCTTTCAAATGTCTTTGTGTCAAAAGAGCATCGTGGTGAAGGGTTAGGAAATAAAATACTTGAAACGGCTGACAAAATCGCTGAAAAGTTTGGCTGTAAGCAAATATGCCTTAAAGCGAAAATAGGAAGCAACGCGTATTCGTGGTATAAACGGCACGGATACAATGATTTGGAGAAAGACAATGAAGAAAATGATTATATGTGGTTAATCAAATAATTGTACTATTTATAAGAAAATCGATTTATTATGAAAAAGAATGTAGTAAAGATAAACGAGAATACCATCAGGAAGATTGTTGCTGAGGCTCTGAAGTTCCAAAGGGTTACTGACCCAAAAAACCCGAAGGGAAATGTCGGGCCAAAAGATGAAAACCTGAATTTCTTTGTCACAATTGGCGAAGGCCCAAACAGAAGTATTGTTGGCGATAAGGGATTCAAGACAAGAGAAGCGGCAGAAAGAAAGGCTGATGCTTTACGCCGTCAAGGAAAGAACAATGTAAGGATTATCAGCAAAAAATCCACCAACGAGAATACTGTAAAATTGAGTGAAAATACTCTCAGGCAGATTGTCGCTGAGAGCGTGAAGAAGATACTAAGTGAAACTTGGGCACGCCCAAGTGAGGACACTTTAATGAAAGTGAAAGAACTATATGATTATTTATATAATGTACAAGAAGAATCTGATGCTACAAGTGCTTTGTATAAGATGATTGCCGATTGGTTAAATAAACAATACCAAGGTGAAATGAACTCTGCCATTGGTGGATAATCTTGTTAATCTCAGAGGCTAAGCAATATCTGTAAAAGAAAAAGAAAGCGTGGCTCATTGAGAGTCACGCTTTTTTGTTATCTCATTTTAAGTCGCCCTAATCCATCATAGTTAAATTTGTTTTCAATTGCAATTATCTCATCCATTGTGATTGCTGTATCAACAACTATTTTTGCGTCGGGAATACATATTCCTAAGAATAATTCTGTTTCTCTTACAATTTCATTGACGGATTTGGATGATAGGTCTTCAGCTCCTTTAAACGACAAAATAATCATGCTATTATTCTTTTGTGACGTTACTATTGCTCTACTTGATGAATAACTGTCCTCATTTTTGAACGGAATGTCACAACCAATGTTCAGATAGGACGCTATAAATTTTTTCTTTATAATAGCGTATATCTTTGATTCATAATCTCTGGTTTCTTTGCCGTATTTTTCACCTATATTTTCGTCCATTTCTTTTTCCGGTCCGATTGGTGCAAATGGCATCAATGATTTTTTACAATCTGTCAATGCAAATTTATCATTGTCCCGACTCGGGTTACATAGCCCAATTACTTTTTCAGATATTAAGTTATTTATTTTATCTTCCTCATTTTCTTTCCGCATTCTCTGTATTTTTTTGCTGAAATTGGTTGAAAACTCCATTGACATATAGTCTCCAATTACTGCTACCTTTATCTCTTCGCCGTTTGATGGATTGCCTTTAACATTTAACGCCCCATTTTTGTACATATTGAAGAATGCCTTTACGCTATTCCAAATGGAGATTGATGTCTTAGCCTGAACGGATGTTTCTTCATCACATCCGGGCATTGATGAAATCATAAGACTACCGTTGCGTTCTGCAGCATCGTAAAGTTCGTTGATGATATTGTCGATGATGATGTTCGTCGGGTAAATCTTGGTTTTGCAGCCATATTGGTCTAAAAATGTGTTGCTGTACTGCGTATCAACTTCGTAGACGAGTGCGTGGCCAAATTTCTTTACGACCGACATGATTCCAAGATAGGCACAATACGCATGCCTGTTTTCATGTTGTGGGAGAAGCCCACCTGTAAGCGTTGATGCCGACACTGATTTTTTTCTTTTACCCGTCTCCGTTGTTCCGATGTAGATTACATCGTCTAATGGCGTTGTTACAAGATAAAATGTCGGGTTTTTACCGCATCCTGATTGGACTTCGTACTTGAGTTTTGGCAAGATGTTTTCCTCATCCCCGTCCTCAATAGTGAATTTGCCCACTAATTTAGACACATGTTTCTTTCGGCCATTTCTTCTTGGAATATAGTCCGATACGAATGCTGACTGTTCGTCATCTACTTTTGGTGTTGGTAATACGAATGTTTCGGCGTTGAAGAATTCAATTGTTTGTTTTACACTTTCTTTGACTTGCGGAAAGTACGCCTCAAATGTTCGGGAGAGCCCCGAATAGAAATTGTTTTCCATAACTTTGGAATTATTTTAGTTTGTTTTATTAAGGTAACCCGTCTTCCTACCTTCGCATCCATGCGGGTTAGGTGGATGCTGTACTATAATAAATATAGCGATTCTTAGAAAGTTGTCAAGAACGAGAAAACGCACCCTTGTTAGGATGCGTTTTCTCCTTTCTTTGGTTCTTTCGACGCGATTGCATCTATTTTTTAGAGTAATATTCTTTAATGTATTCATCCCTTTTAACCCTTAGTTCGGATGGGGGTATTCCATAAAATCCTCTGTGCAATTTTTGATGATTATTTTTGGAAAGCATTACTAGATTTCCCGTATCTGTTGGTCCTCCGTCTTTCCAAGAAATGATATGGTGTCCATCCATTTCTTCAAACGGATATTCTTTTCCGTCAATTGGGTCTCTATGCCCCTGCTGTTCCCACATGTTGCGCCTATCCTTCTCTTCAAATCCACGGTACTGCAAATATGTCTTAATTTCTTCATCCTTTTCGCCACGAAGAACCCATTCGTAAACACCAGTTGACTTATTGTATAGTTCAGAACCCCCACCACAAATAACTTTGCATCTATTTGAAATTCGTGATTTATCCTCTTCCGAAAGGTCCATATCTGAATACATAGCATATATCCTACCCCAAGGCTGACTCTTTATTGTCTGAGGAGAATATATTCCATTGTGGAAAAACACATCGTGAATCCAATCAATTCTTTCCTTGTACGAGGAAATCAGTTCAGATGCATCTTCATCGTCTTTGTGGTTTAACATGTAAAGCCTGATTCTCGCATCTTCACTTGCTTTCTTCTCAATTTCTTCTGCAATCTTTTCTTTTGGCGTTTCTGGATTTTCCAATAATGCGTCATCGTAGGCTTCCTTAAAAGAAGCCCAATCTAATGCCATTTCAAGGCATTCCTGACGAACTGGGTCAACATTACTTTTATAAAGAGGCCCATAATAACGGCTTTTTCTGTCATTTATTTCCTTTTTGTCACTTGAGCGTGTCGCGGAAAAATAAAATTTAGCATCTTCAAGCCATTGACCACCGTAGGCAACATTTCTAAGTTCTTGTGGAACAAGAATTGTTGCTTTTTGATTTATTGTTTCAAACCACTCGTAAATTTCTTCCTCGCTGCCTTCACAAATTTGAACTTTCAGTTCGTAATCAAGAATTCTGTCTTGATAATATTGTGGAAGTTCCTTGAAAAAAAGAGTTTTATCAACACCCTTAATTGTGAATGGCATTGCAGTTGCTCCAACATCTTGAATAAAATCACAAATAGTGATAATCCTCTGCTGCCCATCAATGTTAATGTATAGATATGGGGATTTTTTATCTTTCACTACCCCAAAATAAATCAGGCCAATTGGCCTGTGATTTAGCACGGAGTTTATGAGTTTCGCCTTCCACACCTTATCTGCCTCTACCACATACGCTCTCTGAAACTTAGGCCGTACATTAAGCTTGCCAGCCATAGCAACAACCTCGCCAGATAATTTTTTGGAGTTGTCAAAATACCCTTCTTTTAATTGTCTGAGAGTAAATGTCTCTTCGTGAATATCCAACGGATTTGCAACGCATTCAGCATCTAATTGAATTCTAAAATTTTCTTTTCCCATGATAAACTAATATTATAAGTTAAATTTTCTTGTGTTTAATCAAAAGTCTTTTGAAGGCGACAACCGCCTTCCCGTCTTTAACAAAAGCATCCAAGCGATTCCCTTCCTTATAAGAACCAGTGTTTCCCTGCTTATAATAAGCATCAATAAACCACTGTGGCATACCATTCCATCCTTCTGGCAGAACATCAGCGTCTGGACAACCAACAATTTCAAATTGTTCAGGGTTATATTTACCGAGAAATGTAATAGGGACCGCCATAGTGTATGGATAATCTTTAGGAATCATATCCAATTTGCCTTCCCATTTTCCGTTCTTTTTCCAATGCCCAATGTCTATACAGTTTGCCATATTAACGACATTCGGATACTTTTCTTCGTTATCCTTATATGTTTCTGACAAATACAGTTCATTGGCCCTTTTTTCGTTTGAAAGGTTTGTAAACCAACAAGCAACGGCAACTCTCGCCATTATTTCTCCGTTAATGACTTTCCATCCACTGCCCTCTTTCTTCTTTTTACGGATTTCTTCTTTATATTCATCCGTAATATGGAAAAACATTTCACTCCCAAGAGGCTTATATCCAATCCACATTTTATTATCTCTTATATATTGGAATGTTTCTTTATATGTAATTGCATTCTGATTAGAAAGAACAAGAAAACCGCATCCGCAGTCCATAACCTGTTTTATGAACTCTTTCCACTTGCTGAACGGTGGATTCGTACAAACTATAACATTTTTCCCATCGCCACTTTCGCCGAGCATTATTTTTTTGCATTCTTCGGAATCAAATGAGCCATCCCCCATAAGAAAATCAATTGGTATTTCACTCTCATCTGGTAGCTTATCTCCGCCATTTTCTCCGTGCCACTCCCATTTTATACCTCTACTTTCTAATTCAGACACCGTGCATGCTGTTATTGATTTCACAGTTCCGTGCCCTTCTGGGTTGTATTGCGTACATATCAACTTTTCAATGCCTAGTTCTTTGAAATATGTTGCAAAGAAAACAAAAAAATTGCTCATTCCAAGATTATATGCTTTGTCGCATGGACAATAGACCGTTTTACCCCTAAAATAATCTTTGTATTGTGTAACTTCTTCAGCAATATCTTCTTTTCTTGTATAAAACTCATCGTAGCCAATTCGCTTGGCGTCCAGCATACTTTCGTTTTTTCCCTTCTTTCCTCCAACTTTTGTTTTTGCTATGGATGGCTTTGGTATGAATTTATTTTTGTTTTTAGACAAATACCTTTCGGAGAACCCTTTAATGCAATACATTTGCCACTTTGATGTGGCAGGATTCCATCTAATATCATATCCTTCGGGCAAATTTTTAATGTTGGGTTTTTTTGGTGTATCCATATTTTCAAATGTTAATAATTCTCATAAAAAAGCGGCTCGCAATCGGCGTACCATAAAGTGAAGGGTGGGCACTATGACTGCAATCCGCTGGATTTCTAATATGTATTATTCTTGCAGCCCTTCACCTCTGTAAGAATATTATGTTCTGTTGTGTGTTCTATAAATAGTTCCCACGATTCAAATATACAAACTTCTTTTCAAAAAACAAAAAATCACCACTGCATCTCCTTGCAATCGGCGTTGCCCTTTAGTGACCGGGACCGCCAATACGGGATTCAAACCCGTGTAATAACTTCGTCTATTTATCTTACAAAAATCGTGCCAAACTTTAAAATCCGTATTGATTACATAACTCGTTCAGTTTTTCCGGGTTTTTTCTGTAACTAAAATTTGCTGCATCATCCACTGAATATCCGTCATTAAGTATCTGATGTACAGCAAGTCTCTTCACCTTCTTGTTTAACTTGCTTGGTTCACCTCTTTTAGACACATAATGGTATTCGGAAACCATTGCCATATATAGGATGCAAAATAACTTCTCTGCCCGAACTTCGCCGCCCTTGTATGAGTTTGATTTTTCTTTTATCAGTTCTATGACGCGCTCGTCGAAACAATCACTAGTTGTGTCATAGATTGAAACGAAGTCGGAATACACTTTGTCTTTTCCGTATGTGTCTGCCATCCACTTTAGAACACTGAAATATTCCCTATCCAACATTGCTTTCGGCTTTGAACTTTTGGCCTCGTAATAAACGCACCACGCATCTTTTTTGCCGAAGGCATGAAACATTCTGCTGCCGTCTGAAAAGTGTATGAAATTCCTTTCGTCCTTCATCAATCATACGCCACTTTATACCCATTATACTCTTCAAACTCAACAAGACCAAGTTTAATTCTTTCTTTATCAAAACATTGGTTGACTATTTCATTGAGTTCATCTTTGTTGTCGGATACTGCTATCATTCTATGTTCGGCAGAAGAGACATATGGGGCATACATCACTTCGAAAGCCCTTGCTTCGTTTCCATGGGCATCTTTTTTCATGCTGTCCCAAGACCTGTACAGTTCAAACGGCTTGGGTATTGAAATATACAAACCATAGGCATTGACTGCAAGACTGCCGTTTTTACCAAAATTTTCTTCGAGGAACATCCTCGCGATTCTTCGTCTACTTTCTTCTTTCATGTTACAAATATATAAAAACTTCTTATAAAAACAAAAAAAACACCACTGCATCACCTTGCAATCGGCGTTGCCCTTTAGTGGCCGGGACCGCCAATACGGGATTCAAACCTGTGTGGTGTTTTCGACTGCCTCAAATATACAAAATACTTGGGAAAGTTTAATTTTTAAACCTCCCCTACTCCTTATTCCAATTGTCTTCGAGATAAACAATCATTTTCTCAATCGTTTTTCCGTTGAGGCGTTTACCAAACGGGAGACAGTTCCCCCCTTCGCCAGGGAGAAAACGACCTAAATACAAATAGCCATTATCTTCGTCCTTGTCGATGCTATACACATAACCGTTGTCGTCGGTAATCCTTTTTCCCTCGTTAGCCATTTCCCTAATAAGGGTTTCGTTGATAATGTAGTTCTTTTCCATGTTTTTTATTTTCTTAAACTACTGCAAATATCGTGCCAAACTATTTCTTTTTCTTGGTGAAAGACACAACTTCAATCGGAGCGGATGTGTCTTCGAGTTTTTCTTGATGGGAGAAAGAACCTCCTGCCACGATGACGAGGTAATTTGAACCTCTGTTTGATGCTAAGATGTATCCAGGGTGCTCGGTGGCCTCCATGGTGTATGACCTCGTAACTGTATTTCCCGGATAATAAATCCGATAGGTTATCGTCGCCTCATAGTCTTTCTTCGAACATGAGGCAAACAGCATAATCGCTGCTAAAAGTGCAAAAATCTTCTTCATATTATTCTTTATTATGACAAGGACACGACTCTGAATGAACGACGGCAATCGAACTTCCACAGTAAACTTTATTCCTAAACACAAAGTATTCGTGCCCCTCTACCGTCACCTTTGTAATACTTGATGCAACATCGGACGAAATCAATTGTTCTGTAACCCCGCGTTCGTTAGTTGCAGGCTCATACATCATGCTTGTATCGCAAGCGGAAAACGCCAACATCGCGACAATAAGTAAAATAATCTTCTTCATATCAAAATTTTTCAAGGTTTTCAACAAGTTCCTTAGCGGACTTCAGTACCGCATTATAGTCGCTTGATACTATTGACATCTTATAATTTCCGCTTTCCATATCGTAGATGAAGGCATAGTACTTGCCCTTTGCCGAATTGTATTGCATGACAAAGGCATAGTTTTTTCCGATGGCAGAAATTTCGTCATCTTTCCCTTTCCTATGAAAAAGGTTGAGTCCCATCTCTTTTGCGGTCTCAATCGGAGCGGCCATCGCCTTTTTTGCTTCTTTGTCATATACGTTGTTAATCGCCATGACAATGAAGTACGAAAAAACACATATTCCAATCAGGAATAAGATGGCTTCTTTAATTCCAAAAAGTGCTGTTAAAATCATCATGCTTTTTTATATTGCAAATATCGTGCCAAACTATTCCGGATAATAACAATCAGTCTTCGGATAGCCGAGTTCTTCTATTTCATCCGCCTGCTTTGAAAGGTAATATGCCATCACTTTGAGTCTTTCCGCCGAATCACGAAGGTGTGCCACCCAATCTTTCTTCGCCTCTTCTGTTTCAAATGGAACATCCCCGTCTGTACACATATAAACGCTATTCCTCCGTGGGTGATAGATATCGGGGTAAACCTCTTTTATAGGGCCCTTCTCCCCCGTTGCATAGTTCTCCTGCAATCCATCTTCATAGCCAAAACATTGGACAATGACATTCTCTTCCCCGTCGGGATAAGTCATGTTGTCGGGATTTACGCCAATTTCAATAAGTTCTTTTCTTGTAAGCATGCCTTTATTATTACAAATATCGTGCCAAATTATTCTTTCGGATTCCTTGCACTGAAAAAATCAACAATATATGCGTTGCCCGTCCTGTTGGTGATAAAGCGGCACAACCCAGTTTCAACGCCTCCATTTGCTGTTCCTGCGCAGTAGTAATTGAAATCGTACTCGTCCTCGGCAAATAGCAACAACGCTTGAAAATCTTCTTTAGTGTATTCATCCTTAACGGGAATCAGCATGTCTCTTTTAGGGTTATAATAAGAAAAATATTTCCTGTCAACAACCCTGTTACCAAGGATTCTCTTCAATTCATTGTCAAGCCAACATCCTTTTTTCAAGTACCACAAGTCTTTGTTCCCCGTGCATTGCTCTGCAATATCTTCGATTTTGAATGTTCCGCTTGATTTTTTCGCCAATGACGGAACTGCAGCAACTGCGGTTGCAGCAACAGCCGTGCCGAATAGTCTCTTTAAAAATTTTCTTCGTTCCATACGGCAAATATACAAAATCATTTTCTAATCAACAAATGATGCACACGCAACTATTTATCTATAAATTAGACTATTCATATGACTAAGATAACTGAGGAAGTAAGAGAATTGTTTGACAGGGTTCGCTCTCTTTTGGGTGCGCCGGTCGTATCTGTTGAATTGACGGATAAGCAATTGTGTGATTTGTTGCAGGTTGCGATTGGCGACTATTCAGAAAGGGTTCAGAACGAGATTATTGCAAACAACTGGATGGCTTTTTACGGAAAAAATGTGGCAAATGCAAAGGAACTTGCTTGGGGATTTATGACCCGCAGCCTTGACCTTGCAAAGGAATATTCATATTGGTTCTCAAAACAGGTCGGTCTTCAGCAGGAGGGACCTTGGGAGTTGAAGAAAGATTTTATCACGGTTGAAGAAGGAAAACAGGTATATGTAGTACCTTCCGGAAGAACCATAAACAAGGTTATGTATGTCAATCCTCCTATGACAGATACCGCACTTTTTGCCAATTATATGGGCGGAGGTGTTGGTTGGATGCCCGGTCTTGGCCAGGTCGGAGCCGGATACGGCTACGGCGGCGGTCTTGGTGGCTTCTATACAACTCAGGCAATGGATGTCGCGTATATGGCATCTGACCTTAATTTCAAGAGTCGCCTCTTCCGTGGAGACCTTACTTATAAGGTTACTGCAGGACCTGACGGAACACACCTCATTCATCTTATGTCAACCCCGGGCAGCAAGATTTCATTCGGATGGTCAGGTATAAGGAACGGCGGAATAGGAATTGTTGGATGCGAGGTATGGTACACATATTATGACACATCTGACGGAAGCGAAGACGAGTGCATGCGTTATCACGCTGACGATGTTATTTTAAGTCCTGACCAAATCCCTATGTCTCAGGTTGACTATCTGTTCTTGAACGAGCCGGCAAAGGTAATCATTCGTCAACTCCTTGTTGCCAAGGCAAAGCAAACCCTCGGACTAATCCGTGGAAAATTCAGCGGAAAGGTAAATATCCCTCAGGCCGAGATGACAATGGATTACCAGATGCTTATCCAACAGGGAAAGGAAGAATATGATGCGGCAATGGATGTGCTAATGAAGAGGCTTGAGAGAATGCGCCCTGTAAATATTATGAAGGAAAACTCTGAACTTCTTGAAAACAACAACAAGATACTCGGATACACTCCGCTTGGAATATATGTGATATAAAAAGAAAAAGAGAGGTCATCCCTCTCTTTTTTTTGCTAACTTATGTTTATGCCTCCGTAATTGTACCCTCCACAGAATCCGTTGCTTACATTTATATCAGGACTACTTTTCGTATTTTCAACGACATCTTGCCTGTTTAATTCCGCTTGGCTGAAATTCTCATACTCTTTCCCGTTGCTCGTATTTGTGTACCAAATTCGAGGCCACCATGGCCAGTCGCATGGGGTATTTGGCCACACAGGATACGGCCATGGAATTGACGGAACCGTCGGATATGTAGGAATAACAGGAATATCCTGTCTATTTGCAAGTTCTTTAAGGGCAAGCAATTCCGCAAGTGTTTTCTTGTCCATCAGCATAAACTGCTCGACGAGTTTGTTGAAATCATTATCCATATTGTTCTATTTTATTTTTAATATAGTATATTGTGCCCCGAAAGTCAAACACATAACTATTTATAGATAAGGTATTATGTTCACTTTTATGGGCTGATGCCTTATATTATTTTGAATAATTGTATTAGATAAAAATATATGGCAGATAACAGGACCATATTTCAAAGATTGAACGACAGGTTCAGGGGAAGTAACAGAGGAGATGTTCCGGCGACGGTTATGACCACACCTTCTACTGTATCAGACCAAGACAGGGTTATATATACGACTACAGATAAGGCAGATTACGAGCGCAAACTTGCGTCTTTGAAACAACAGAAATATCTCGCATATCAATGGAAGAAGGCCGGGGCTGATAATGCAATGGAGAGCCTTGCAGGGTACAATGCGGTTAAACTTATGTACCGTGATGTTGACCTCATGGACGGGACTTGTGAAATTGGAACCGCGCTTGATATCATTGCAGAAGAAACTTGTCCTATCAACTCTAAGGGAAAGATGCTTAATATCTATTCCCGCTCAAAAAGAACAAAGGCAATATTGGAAGACCTTTTCGTGAACAGATTGCATATCTACACCGAGCTTCCTATGGTAGCCCGTCATCTTTGCAAATACGGAAACACATTTGAATTGCTTAACATAAGCAAGGATAATGGCGTTATGGGATGGATGATGATGCCTGTTTATGAAGTTGATAGAGACGAGAATGGCTATAGTGCATCATACACCACTTCAATGATGACCAACTCGGGAGAAATCAAACCAGATGAGGTTAAGTTCATTTGGAGAGGCCATAACGGAGAAAACCCTTACAGGAATTGGCAAGTTGCTCACTTTAGATTACTCAACGACTCGTTCTTCCTTCCTTACGGCGTATCTATGCTTCATAAGGCAAGAAGGGCTTGGAGGATGTGGAGCATGATGGAAGACGCTATGCTCATTTGGAGACTTGACAAGGCGATTGAAAGGCGTGTTTATAAGATTTATGTAGGAAACATTGACGACCAAGATGTTGAAGCATATGTAAATCAGATTGCAAACAACTTCAAGAGAACGCCAATCATTGACCCGGGGACGGGACAGGTTGACCTAAGGAAGAATTTCCTTGATGTATCGAGCGACTATTTCATTCCTGTCCGTAGGGAAGATGCACCTAACCCGATTGAAACGCTTCAGGCTGCTAACAGTCAGGTACAGATGGAAGATGTTGAATACATGCAGTTGAAAGTCTTGACCGCAATGCGTGTTCCTAAAACATTCCTTAACTTCCAAGAAGCAAACGGAAAGGGACAGAACCTTTCATTCATTGATGTCCGTTTCGCAAGGATGATTAATCGTATTCAGCAATTCATACTAATGGAGTTGAACAAGATTGCGATGATTCATCTTTACATCATGGGACTTACGGATGAGATTGGAAATTTCACCCTTACACTCAATAACCCTTCAACACAGATTGAAGCACAGGAACTTGATGACCTTACAAAGAGGCTTAATGCAATGCAGGTTGCTCTTGCGGACCCAGGCACGGGCATCCCTATGATGTCAATGCACAAGGCTCTTAGGGAGATTATGAAGATGAGCGATTCTGAAATCAAGGATATGCTCAACGAAATCCGTCTTGAGAAGGCCATGGCAGCAGAACTTGCAGCAACGGCTAACATCATCAAGCATACGGGCATGTTCGATACGACCGACCGCATCTATGGAGATTATGACGCAATGAATTCGCCACAGCAGCAACAAGCACAGGGCGAAGGCGAAGACGACGGTCTCGGCGGCGGTGGCGGCGGAGGCATGATGGGTGGCCTTGGCGGAGGCGACATGGGTGGAGACATGGATATGGACCTCGGAGAGCCCGGTACTGAAGACGGTTCCGACATGGGCGGAGAAACAGGAGAAACCGATATGGGCGGAGCCCCTGACGCAGACAATGGAACGCCACTCATGGAGTTCATAATGAAACAGAAGCCGAATCTCAAAGAATACAAAAAGAAAGCTACAAAGACCTATACAGAAGAGTATTTTGACCTTTTGTCAGAAGCAAAGAAAGAAGAAGATGACGGATTTCTTGAAGAACCGTATGATTTTGAAGGAAAGAGCGTAACCATACAGGAAAACCTAAGGAAAGTCCTTGATAAATTTGAAAATCTCGTTGATGAGGATTCTTTGGAAAGAGAGGAACTTATAAGTGAAGCGGTTGAAAACATGCACGCTATAAGCGGTTCAAGCGAAGCCAAGGAAGAAGGCCTCGTTGATGACGGATTATCGGAATAACAAACTATTTATAAGAAAATTATTTGACATGTCTGTAAAACATATAAATTCATTAAAAACCATTAAAGAGGTTGAAGATTATCGCAAGAAAATGAACGAAGAATGCGATAAGAGGGCTAACATGATTTCTGTTTGTACGAAGGCAAATGACCTTTCTTTGAAGGATTTTGGCACAATAAAGGAATGCTTTGAGGCTATATCTCCTGAATTGTTCAAAACAAAAGAAGGAAAGGCTGTTATGAACAAATATATCAGCACAATCAAATCAAGCAAAAACCTTTCTTCACTTCATTCTCTTTATGAAAACATACGCAATGTCAACGCGGATTCAGATGTGGACTTCTTCATCAACGAAGTTGCCGCTAACGATTGGGGAATTGACAGAAAGAGCGTAGAAGGCGATTGCAAGAAACTTGGTAGGGTTCTTGCAGAAGGTTATATCCTTATCGGAGGAAACGCGGTGCTTCCATCGGAGAACACAAAACTTGCGGGCGCAATAAAGTTCATTTCTGAAAACAAGAAGACCAATAAGAATATTGCAGATTACAGTAACGCAGTAAAAATCATCCGTGAGGCTGTAGAAAAGAATGAAAAAGTTGAAGCGGTTTTCGAGTCAAAGAATCTTGAAGAACTCGCGGCTGAGATGGTTGAGGAATTCAACAAGAAATATTCGTCACAACTTACTGAGGGGGAAGCAGACGCCCTTAGAGAGGTAAGCAACAGCATTGACCGCGAATCTATTTTCGAGAAATACAAGAAAACCTGCATGGATAAACTATCTGAGGCAAAGGAAAATTTCATCAAGGAAAACAATTCCGCAGCATCTGAAAAATTGTCTGCAATAATGGAACAAATATCAAACAAGGCCTATTCAGTAGAGACCGTCGGTAACGATATTTGTGGAATGATTGAACTAACCAATATCTTCTAATGAGGGTAATACTCACAGAGTCGCAATTTAAAACGCTGCTGATGGAGCAGCGTTTGGCATACATTTTGCAAGAGTCGTTAAATGAATCAAGAACATTTGACGAAATGAAGCAAAAAATTAAGAAAGCATTGGCTCTTGGAGTATCAACTGCGGTTATCGTTGCGGCAATCTCTAGGATGGGGATACCGAATGAACAAAAGGAACAGTTAAAGAACATAGCACAGACAGAAATGATTGATACCACAGGATTCGCCAAGAAGGTGAATGATGTGAGAAAGTACATGGAGTTTGCCCTTAAGAACCAAGGATTCACGATGGAATCAACGGGTCTTAAACCTGAAACTCTCGTGAGGGCGGCAATGGAAAAAGGATTTGACCTTCCGTTCCTCATGGCGGCAGCGCATCAGGAGAGTTGTTTCGGAGCCACGAAGAGGGCGAGGAGAACGAACAGCGTGTTCTCTGTCGGCTCTTATGATAACGGAAAGGATGTCGTTACATATGATGACCCTAATGATAGCGTCGATGACTACATCAAACTTCTAAAGAACCATTATCTCGTTGACGGAAAAACGATAGACGACCTTATGACACCCGGCAAATTCGTAAACGAACTCGGAAAGCGTTACGCATCTGACAAGGGTTATGAAGGGAAAATAAAATACCTTAGAAATTTGATTATAAAGAAATTTCCTGAATTGGAATCATAGAAAAAACCGCCTTATCGGGCGGTTTTATATTTTTGTTATACCAATCACTTTCCTAACTATTCCGTGCATGCATCTGTCGTAGTCGCCCGCGCTTATGCAGTCTCCTTCATGTATAAGTTTCCACAACTCAGATTTCCTTGCATTCTCATAGTTCTTGACATCGTTTTCATCGTGCATCATTGACTTCGAGCCCATATGGAACCTTATTGCGTTATGCTCTTCTTCCGTTAAAGGATATTGAATGAAGTCGTCGAGTATTGCAACAGATTTTGTTCCGTGGCCGTGGAACTCAACACCCTCAGGAAACTCGTATTTTGTTTTGCAAATGTCGTGGAGTAGTGCGGAGAGTATAATGCTTTCCCTATTGCATCCTTCATTGTTTTCTAAGGCATAATCCAACACCTCAAGAGAATGTTGTGCTAACCCTCCCTTGTACTTGTGATGCCTGAAAGAACCGTATAGGTAATAATAGCCGCTATGGTCGAGGAAATATAGCAGTTTATGCGTATTTTCCCTTTTTGGAATCGAATGTATTAGTTCGGCTATTCTCTCTCTGTTTTTCGCTATTTGTTCATCTGTTAAAAAATCCATCAGTTGCAATATACAAAAAATATGTGTAAAACAAAAATGAGCGGCTATGCCACTCACTTTACGACAATTCTAAGTTGTTCTTCAATCGGTACTTTTAGGTTTCCTTCAGGGAATTGAACGCCGCTTTGACTGATGTCCCCGTTGAACTTTATTTCAAACCAACCTTTGTAAAACCCTTCTTTCGCTACATCTTTCTCTTTCCATTTATAACGGAGAAGGTAACGCTCCTCACAACTTTCTTCATCGGCAAGAACTATTTCCGCTTTCTGTTTTGCAACCTTTAGAAGGCCTGTCTCTTCGTCGGCCATTGAGAATGTGACAACGCTATCCTGTAATGCGTCGTTTATCAACGATTTTTGGAAGTCATACCTTCCGTCGTTGATAAGTTCCATTACAAGCGCCGGGTTTGTTGAACCTTTTATGATGAAGAATTCCTGCATACAAATTAGTTTATCATAAATAGTTTAGTTCTTCGTTTTGGAGCAATTGAAACCGTTGCTTTCTATCTCGTTATATAATTCCCCGTAAAATGGGTTCCACTTTTCAGATAAGTCATTTATAAGGCATTTGAAATTTCCGCCGCTATCCTTATATGACTGCATGTATTGCGGTGCGAGTTGAAGGTGTAATTGGAATGTCATATAAGATTTCTTTCCGGGAGATATCCTTGAATCGGCAACATCCGTGGTGAATATGAAATTTGGTTTGTAGTCACCGTGTGAAAGATATATTCTATTTCCGACAATTGACTTCATATTCTTTTCAATTGTCTTTATTGCTGAAGAATAGTCACTTTCTTTTGACGGAGATATATACGTTCCTATTTCAAGATATATTATGGAAGGATTTTTCTTGTCTATCGTACCCCATTTGGATTTGAAAAATGGAGAATCTATTTTTACTTCACTATTAATTTTTTTCATAGAATGACTTTAAAAGAATATAATAAAAATGCTAAAAAAGTCAATTTTGGGGTGGACGCGAAAACAAGGAGCCAACATAGGGGCTCCTTGACGGCTAACCATGTGTCCTCACAGCGAGAATAGGGCAGTGCCGTTTTATTTAATTTCGCAACATATTTCCCAATCTACCTATAAATAGTTCGTTGATACCAAATGTGAGGAAATTTTAAGGCAATATATTCGTTTCCATCGACTATTTATACAAGAACAATTATATATGAGATGGTTAGACACTTTTTTCTTGATAAGACGAATACCATAGTCGAAAATTCTATGCAGAACATGGGATTGAACCCTGTCATGCATATAGGATACGGAAACTTGATAATGAGGGGTTTGCTTCATTTCGATGAATGTAAGATAAGGGAATTGATTGAGGACAAAACGTTTGCAAATATAGATAAATTGAAATTCACGCTCAGGATGACGAACTATTTCTCAATCGAGGGAATACCTTATGAAAAGAAACTGATACAATCAATGAATGTGCCAACAAAACGTGCGGCATCGTTTGACCTCATCCTTTTCAAACTTCCCAATGACTTTGATGAAGGTCGCGGGTTTGATTTCGTAAGTGATTTCTGGGTAAGAAACAATAAGTCATTTTCGAAAGATGGTTCGAACTGGTTTTTCTGTAGGAACAGTCTTCCTTGGAACTATGAAAGAGAAGAGGATAAGCCTGCAAAGGAACTTGTAATGCCTGATATCTTCGACAAGGTGGAGTTCATTCATATATACAAGAAACTGTTGAAATATTCGAAGATAATGAACGAAGAAGAACTCGAAGAAGAAAGCAATGTCACCTGTGAAGAGATTATCAATGATATAAAGAACATAAAGACCAACATCAAACTTGATGAGAAATCGCTGAAGGGTGGGATTTATTTATTTGAAACCATCAAGGAAGAGTATCAGAAATATTTAGATGGTGAAGAGTCGATTGTTATTGCATCACAACATTTTGATTTCGGGGATGAAAATCTTGCAATGGACATTACCGATTATGTCCTTAGTATTGTTAATGGAGAGCATAATAACGGACTTTGCCTTGCGTTTGCACCGAAATATGAAGAGATGACCACCGATTTTGAGGAATATGTAGGATTCGTTGATGACAATACCAACACATTCTTCCATCCTTATGTTGAAGCGGTGTATTCAGATTACATACTTGACGGAAGGGAATCATTTACTCTTGGTAGGGAAAATTCTCTTTATCTTTACACTTATGATGACGGACAACCGATAAATCTTGACGAAATACCATCGTGCTCCGTAGAAGGAATGGATGTACCGGTCAGACAGGTTAGCAAAGGCGTATACGAGGCCCGTATAGATGCGTCTGAACTCGACTTGGAACCCGCGGCCATCTATTACGATAAGTGGTCTAATTTGGCAATAAATGGCGTTTCTGAGGATGATGTTGAACTTGAATTTTCGACAAGGCCAAAATCGCATAAGTTGAAGATTGGCTCAGATTCTTCTGTGAAGGATAATGTTATTCCTTCGGTGTATGGAATTAACGATTGGGAGAATCTTCATCAGGGAGAAGTGAGAGAAGTGGTAGCCGACTTCGTGAAGGAATATGAAAGTGATAAGAAATACCTCATTGACAGTGCGGAATATAGGTTGTATACGAAGGACGGGAACAGGGAGATAACAATAATCGGATATCAACCGGTTGAACGAGCATTCCTTAACAACTTTTTTATGATATATACCGAAGACCTCATCCCTAATGCATATTACGTTGACTTGAAAGTGAATATAGGGCGTGAAACGAAATATTACAAAGAATGCCTAAGGTTCAAGGTAGTAAGTGATGTTACCGAAAGATACCAATAATAGTTAAGACGAATAAGGCCGCGAAACATCGCGGCTTTGCTATTTATAGTAAAATATGAATCCTATGGATGAAATGGTTTTCAAGACATCGTTGTCTGCAGTTTTGTCGGGGGAATATGGCGAAGCAGACCTAAAAGTGGTGAAAGAATGGCTTGAGCATCTTAACAAACGAGAAGCAGCCATGAAAAGACAGATTGAAAAGAATAAGAACGAGTTCGTCAAGAAAAAAGACAAAACAAGTTCACAATTAAAAAACATTAGAAAGGATATCAAGACGATAAAGAACATACTGAAAACAGCATGAAAAAAGGTCCGCAAACGCGGGCCTTTTCATTTAATCCTGACGGTATCGGATAATAGTGGTGGCACACCGTCATCCGCCTTGGAAAGAAACATCTTGTCCAAACTATCAATTTCCGTGACAAACTTGTTGTTTGGTGTCTTTGCCATAAAATCGTGGGTATGCTCCTTGAATACCCGAATCATTTCCTGTAAGAGTTTAACAAGTTTTTCGCCGTACGGAAGCCGATAACCGTTTTTAATGAAATCGATTATATCGTCATCGGTGATGAGTTCTTCTTTATTAAGAGTATCTTTTATTCCCGGGTTACGACGGCCTGATAACAATATTTTATCCGCCAATATCGTTGCGGTGCTTTGTGTTTTGCTTAACAGCGGGATTTCATGGTATTTTAATTTTATGAAAGCAGGATTAGAGCCGTTAAACTTGAAATCGTAATTGGAATCATCTTTGGCTAATTTCACACCCGCCCTGATTCTTATATCATCATCCTTTATCTGTATATCACAATTTTTCCTTCCGAGAATAGCAACGTCGGTTTCATCCGGAAACGCACCTATTGCATCCCCGTGATTCGGATTTTGGTCAAAATCGTTTTTTCCTCCAGGCTGATAAGCCCTTCCTCCACTTGCAAACTCCTCCCGATACATCCTGTGTAATTGGGAAATGACGGGCCCTATATAATATTTTATGGAACCTTCGTTTTCGAGTTCGCTATATATCACGAATACACCTTCACCAACTTTGGGCATTACGTGAAACATTTTAGGCATCAACGGAAACGCATCCACGTCGAGATACCCGCGTTCTACCAACTGGTTATTATCGTATGCGGTAACCCTGACCGCAATTCTTCCTGCGCCGGCCGGGTCATCGATACTTATAACCTCACCATATCTTACGCCAAGAACACTATTGTCCATTAGAATATCGTTTTCCTTAAGTTTATTTCGTTCTGTGCCAATTCGTATTGCGATTCAATCTTCTCCATATCTTCACAAAGCAATTTTATCTTCGCTTTTATCGCTGAAAATTCATTTTCAAGTGATTGTATGTACAATTTTAGTTCAGAGTTTGTCAATTCGGAACAGTCTTTTGCTTCCATATCTTTATCTTATTACGCCTTTGCTTATTGAATCCAATAGGTTGGTTCCTACACATACTACAGGGCCGCCGGCATTTCCTCCCGTCGCTTGTATCAGCAATGATTCCATTGGGATGGAAACATGTACTGCCGCATCATTTTGCAAGGCATCAACGATACATTTTACAACATTGTAAGTATATTGATTTATCATATTTTCACTCCCATCCGGATTCGGGCCCGTTGGAATACCTATCAGTTTGTTATTTTCTATTATATTTGCCGTTATCTTATAAGCGGAAAGCCCTGGACGGCAAAATGATGCCGCCTTTAACAGAATTGGGGACAAAGTGCTCGCAGGAGCCTCCGTATTATTAAGTTTACTTGTTAAAAAATCAACGATATTTGAAATATTCATATTAACACTCGTCCTTTGTTTCCGGCCTTGTTTGGTCGTTTATTATATCCGCATAATTAACATCATCAATTGCACCGATTTCTTTGTTCCTTCTGAATCCGATTATGTTGAGTCTCAAGCATCTTAACGCTGATTTAAGGAGACCTATCCACGCATCCATCCTCTCCTTCAATATGATAAGCAGATAATCAGCAACAAGCGGCCCCATTTTTTCAACCGCCATGTCAAACAAGATTTCCGCTATCTTATCTTTTATAAATGAAATGATTGAACGTACCAGTACGAAAATCTTATTGGTTATAATCGTGATTATCTTTGACTGTTCATTGTCAAGAAGGTCATGATAATTCGCTATTCCCATTATTCTGAAATTTATCAAGAACAACAGGACAACCTTTGGTGTAAACAAAGCCTCAATCATAGGAAGGGCCATAGCCCACACCAACCTGTTCCAAAGCCCTTTGTCTACTGAAAATTCAATCCCGTAATCTATTGACCCTTCTACCGATGGTGTTGTTGTAACTTCCGTTACTATTTTGTTTATCTTCGTTATCTCGCCGTCTGATGAAGAAGTGAAATTTACTTGGTCAATAGTGTTTATATATTCTATTATGTCATGGGTTTTCGTCAGGTTTGCTTCTCCGCCCATATATGTTGCCGAATACCTTGCCAATAACATCTCATTAAGCATTTCATCAAATTCCTCGTTGGAGAAGGTGAAATAACAGTCTTCAACCTCGGCGTCTTCGGCTTCAATATATTTTTTTATTGCCAGTGACAACATGGTTTCGGTTTTCTTTTTGGTGATGTTGGGCCTTACACTAAGGAAGGCCGTCAGGGCACCATTAAGAAGCGAATCAACCATTCCATAAAGTATTCTTTTGGGATTGAGTATCTGTATGTTGTTCAGGTAATCCCTGTTGAAACGATAAAGATTTTCATTAAACCTGTAATATTTGAATACCTTTCCGTCAATATCTTCCTCATCTTTTTTCCATTTCGGCTTGAAATATGTTTGTGATGAGAATAACACCCTTATCGAATCGTTATTTCTTTCAAGATGAATAATTGGGTATATCTCCGGGTTTTCAACTTCTTTTTGTGGATTCTCGCTTTCACAGTCTTCATATAATTTGAACGTATCGTTTTCGTCTATCTTGCTGTTCAGCCAACAGTTCCATTCAGTGTCCCCCTCTCTTTCAATACCTTTTTTTCTTGCACTATACCTACTGTCCCATACATTCTTGTTGTCTTCATACTGTGGCTCATAATTCGACCTGTTATAGATGTACCATAAAAATGCATCCATATCATTGGTCCTATACATCGTGTTAGGGTCAAGTCCTTCGTAACATACTATGTAATCAGGGTCATCTTCCGTGGGATTTGTAGGGACTTCCGGAACTCTTATGGCAACCTCATCCCTTTTCTCAACTTCCTCATAATATAGGAAATCCATTTCAGTTTCTGTTCCAAAATCAGATAAACTGAACTCATCATATTCCTCGGTATCTTTTGAAATCTCATACCATTGTATGCCCTCTTCAGATGTCAGGGAATCATTTTCAACGGAATGCCAATAATTTATGACGTCTTTTGACATTTCCCTGTCCCAATAAATGACAATGTCGTCTTTTGAAAATATTTTTCCCGTGTCAGAATTACGATAGGAAACCGTTGATGCGGCAGCGTTGATTAAATATTCTTTCACCCTTTCCCCGTCTCTTATTAATGGACTCGTTGGACTTATAAAGAAGACATTGCTCTTTGTTTCACCAGGTCTGATTTCAAACCTTTCCGTTCTGAACATATTATCAGCATCTCTATAATTCGCAACTATATAAAGGGTGTCTTCTATCGGTTCGCTTAAGCAAAAAACCAATTCATCTTCCGCCGTAAGCCTGTATTCGTTGGTTGCATCATCATGCCCCTCGCCGAAATCGAGATATAATTTTACATATTTCTTGTCCTTTGGCTTCTGTACCTTATCATCGGGATTGGTTTCATATCCAATGACTATTTTCTGCGTCTTTTTCTCGTAAAATTTATCCCCGCCTTCTATATTGAAATAAAGTTTGCCTTCTTCCGAAAATGGATTCACCGACATAGCCCCATAAAAATCAAAAAGTCCAACGGGTATTTCTATGCCACAGCATTCGTTCGCGAGCGATTTTGCGTTATCAATGTAAGTTTTAAATTTTGATAAGTCGGGCTCATCCAACCCTTCCGAATAGTCCATACACCAATTAGGTATGACAGGATTCGCCGAACAGGTGAATATGCTTGTAAGAAGGGCTAATATGATGTCCTTTATTCCATCCTCTATCACCTGAAGCAATTTGCTCTGTTCATTTATGTCTATCTTGTCAATAGTGTCATAAATTGTTGCGATTCCACCATCCAACTTCACGCCTATCCCATATACCGATTCAAACAATCTGCTGACAATATCATATATATTGACACCACATGCCTGAAGAACATCTATAAGGAACATGAAGATAGATGTATATGTTGTACCTTGCCTAATATCAAGAATGCTCATCGGAAAATTTTCCGTGAGCGTTCTCATAGCATCTATCATGCTAATTACTCTGGCTGGTGAATTTGCGTTCATTTCAAATTATATGTTTCTGTATCGTCATTCATCGCATCCCTTATCTCATCCAAGTTCAACGATGTTCTCTTTGCAAAATTTTTATCATTGACAACTGCAGCAGCATCGCCGCTTTTCTTGATAAGTTCACCCATGAATTTGGCAACTTCAAATTTCTGTGAGATTGCTTTTGTCTTGTCCCCCACAAAATCATGGATAGCCTTTGAATATTTGGCCTTGTCTTCCATTGTTATTTCATCGGACCCAAGATTCGTTGAGTTTGTCAATTTATTTATTTCGTTTTCGATTGCGTTTATTTGCCTGCACGCTTGGTCATATATTTCCTGAAGCAATTCCTCTATTTTTTCTACGGAATTCAGTTTGACCTTATATCTTTTTGTTTCCATGTCTTTTCTTTTCAAATAAATAGAGATTAGTCAATTATCTATCGTCTAATTCCATCTGTTTTAATACCCCAAAGGCCGCTTTGAATTTTCGCATGTTATCCCTGACCTCTTTTGTCGTCATCATTGTTTCTTCCCTTAAAAAATAAAGGACCGAACTTTTCTGTAACTTATTGCTCCCGCCTGACGGAAGTACGTCTTCCCAATTCCGTAACAGATTTACCAACGCATTTCCTACGATTACCTCATCTTCCGATAATTCATTTTCTTCGCGGTGTTCAATCATCCTCTCTATTTCGTTTGATATATCCTTGACGAGCCTTTCCGCCACAGTTGAGTAACTTTCTTCCTCAGTCGTATATCTCTCGCTGTTACTTATTTCTTCAAACACTTCATCATAAGGAGTATTTCTCATTCTTTTCTTGTTATACTGCGTACATTTATACATTAGGTAATTTTTGCATACGGTTCCGCAGTATGAATATGCCTTATAATGTTTTGTTTCAAGTTTGTAAAGACGGAATGGGGGACCGCAAAAATTGGGTTCCTTTTCCAATATTCCTTCGATTACCTGTATTTCTACTGGGTATAGTCCTTCTCTCCAATCACCTCTTACTACTTTTATATATTTCGGGTCGTCTTTCGTGGCATCTCTCCTTTTCTTCGAGAATTCTTCCTTGCTCATTTCAACAAAATTAATCCCGTCTGTGTTACCTTCATACGGGAAATAAGCAGTTATGACTGGCCTGAAATGTTTTATCTTCGTCAACAGATATGAAATCGTATCATTAAAATTCTGTTCAAACTCCTCGTCTGGAACAAACAATTTATATCTCCTTATAATTGATTCAATCATCTTCGTCAATGCGGGATACAAAATTGTATTGAATATCTTATTCTTTTCCGATTCGTCCGTTTCGTTTACATATCTTACTATTGCATTTTCTTCTTCTTCGTAAAAATAACCTTTCCTTTCCTCTTTCGGTTTTCTTCCTCTTTTTGCCATTAGAACGCGGTATTATTCCACTCCGCGAACATCCTATCTGCGCGATACGCGCACTTTCCTCAAAACACCCTTTAGAAGAGCCTTACCAATGATGTCCAAAAGGGGGATACGAAATCCCCCATTTGCATTGTGCTTATTCTTCTTCGTATGTCTTGTTTCTGTCTTGTGGGAAGAAATACTCCTTCTTTGCGAGTTCAAGCCACCATTCTGCCTCTTTCTCTGACATTGAAGCGGCATACTTGCTTGAAAGGCTGTCATCCACATTTATTTTATGATAGTAACCGACTCTCGGTACAACGAACATCTTCTTCATCTTGTAAAGGGCCCTAAGTATGAATTCATACCAAAATGTAAGTTTCATTGAAGTCTTGAGGCCGCCAAGTGCCAAGAATTCACTCGTCTTGAATACTGCACCGGATACATTGAATCCAACATAATCCTCCATTGACGGTAGGTCCAAGAATCCTACATTCTCAGAGAATGATGTGGCCCAAAACGGCTCGTTTGCATATCCAATGGTTTTGCCATCAGTGTTATCAACAATTTCTGTCAGCGGAAGATAAGCAAAAATCTCATCGTTATCGGTCTTGAAATATTCGTTAAGATAATTAAACCACTTTTCATTCGCTTCATCATCTTGTTCTATTACGCTGAAGTATTTCGTTTTAACGACCTTTACTGCAAGCATAACCTGATTGGCGTATGAAAAATCTTCTGTTGTATTTTCAAGTTTGTCGCCTTTATTAGGGGCAGCCTCCAAGTCTTCCTTTGAGCCTACGAAGATAATGTTCTTTGCTGACTTTCCAAGACTCTTAACCGCCGCGTTTAACCTTTCGACTTTTTCCTTTGTGTTCAATTCAAATAACGGGAAAATAAAAGTTATATCCTTCATCTCTTAGTCATTTTCTTCTTCATTATTATTTTTCAACTCGGCAAGTACTTCCTTGAAATCATTGAGCCTTCTTTCAATCAATTCCTTCCCGTAAACTTGTTTGATTATGTTCGCCTGAACATCCTCGGTGTATAGGTCGTCGAATGCTTTCTGCGCCTCATAGATTTCGTTTGGAATTTCAAACCTTGTCCAACTTCTGACCACTGAAGAAATCATGTCTGAAACAGCATCAACATCGTCGAACCATATGATTGATTCAGAAAGATTGCCATCTGCATCAAGCATCCAATCTGTCGGCTTGTCAGGAACCTTTGCAAGAACGATGCTTCCGCTCTTAAGGCTTTCCAATAGCGTATATCCGAATGGGGTTTCGTCATCAACCCATATCGTAACGGCTGCATCCCTGAGCGCTTCTGCAAACACTTCCTGAGTAACGCCCCTGAGGTCTCTGAACGATACGAACTTATAAACAGGATTCTTCCAATAGAACGGCTTCACTATCCTGTTGACGATTGTCTGGTCCTTTGCAACGACATTGATAATAAGATTCTGTGGTTTATCATCTCTGTGGAACATGCTCTTGATTGCAGGCTGAACAAGGTGCGTTCTTACTCCAGGAAAATATGTGGTAAGTTTTTCCTCGTTCAACTTCGTAGTTACAATAGCATCTGTGATTCCAAGTCTGTCCAAATCCTGAGAAACGGGCATGAACTCAGTGATGTTATCAGCGTTCTGAACCAAAATAACCCTCTTGCAAGGAAGTTTTATGGTCTGCATCATGACATTGGCAAAAATTTCAGGAATAAACAAGAAATCGCTTGCCGTTATCTCAACATTTTCCTTTTCTACATTTGCGTGCGGAAGGTTTGCATATTCCTCTCCAAGCCAATCTCCTACGCCAACAAAATCCTTTTCATTGTGAAGGAGTTTGACATTGTATCCGGCTTTGCTAAGTTCAAGTGCAGTTCCGTAAATGTACTCAAGAGCACTTGAAGGATTTCCCTTCGTGTCAAGAACAAAGAAATAGATTGAAAAATCATTCTTCTCGATTCTTTCTATGTTCTCTTCAACCACTTTGATTTTTTCTTCTTTAGTCATACTTCTATCTATTATTCATTTATTTCCTTTAATACTCCCCATGATAGCAGGGTATTTATTGCGAATACCGTTCCAAAGTCATATTCGAACTCGGCTTCAATTTTGTCGTTTTCAAGTAATGAAACAATGAGCATTTTCACAACATCATAAACAATCATGTCGTTTTGCGGATTTCCGTTGCCCTTCGTCTCGTGTTCGACTTTTTGCGAAAGATTTAACTCTCCGTTATCAGCACTCTCGTATATCTGTGATATTTCATACTCTCTTGTCCCAAGTTCCTTTGTTGACGGAGTGCATACGGCCTTGAACGCATCAAGGTCAATTACAAAAGCTCGTTTATCAAACTTTATGTATTTCTGTGTTTGTTTCCTAATCATATCAGCCAATCAATTTTTCTAAGTTTTCCGTATTAGTAATGAACGAACTAAGGTCTTTGTATGTATAGTCCGCTTCTGATTCACCATTATAATCGGCTTTTATTTTTATGCTTACCTTACCTTCAGGCTTTGACGCGAGAAGTTTCGGATTTGCAGTGATAAGCACATCGCACTTATCCCATATCGTAGTTGAATCTGTTGGAAGATACACTTCCCTTACCTTCGTTCCCATCTTTGAAATGAAATAATAGGTATTGCCAATTGACAGGCCATATTCAAACGGAGATACGAACATAACTTCAATGTCCTCATCAACATCAAGTTCCTTTATTGTTTTTTCGGTCCAATCGTTCAATTCTGGCACTATGTTCTTTGTACAGAATCCGCACTTCCCATAAAGTTCAAAAGCAAAATCATTATAAACGAAATTATAATATGACTGTTTGCTCTTAAATGGAAACACTGCCTGAGGGTCTTGGTCCCAAAACTCAAAGTTTGAAAGGTCAAACTCATGGTCGTACCCTTCAATATAATATCTCACAAAATTGTTGGAGAAATCTCTCACAACATCATTCAAATCTATTGCTATCTTCATCTTTTCTAATTTTATAATTGAAGCGTTGTGTCGCCCATGTTATTCAAATCAATCTCCTCTTTTTCTTCCCTGTCTATTCTTCTCTTCGCCGTGAAAAGGTCCGTGGCTTTCTGCTTGGTTGCCTTCTTCTCATATTTTTCGTCGAGGTCTTTTGTCTTAAACTTTTCTGTTATGTCAGTCCCGTCTTCTACTATATGACAATCAAATGTGATAACGAAATTTCCGTCAAAGACATTTATCTCCAACGGCTTAACATCGTCATATTTGAATAAGCATAGGTCATCCGCGTTCCACGCTTTATCGCAGTTCCATTGTATCCCACAAAAATCCGTTATGTCCGATTTCAAGTTCTTAGACTCAAACATTGCAAAAAGGTTTGAAATTAGAATTGCGTCAGTCTTTGAAAACTGACCGGCTTCTGACGGAAGATATAAATCAACCTCGGCACGGTCTGTTCCAATCTTATTCCTGACAACAATCTTCTTCACGAATTTCTCTATCTCGAACCTTGGGATTATCCCGTTTCGTTCTATCGTCAAAAGAACATCATAGTCGTAAAGGCCGGTTGGGATGTACACATTGTTGAAACTTGACTGCTTCTCGTATTGCTTGTTGTCCTGAATAACCCTTAAAAGATAGTTACCCTCTTTCTCGAAAACGGATGCATGCTTCATAAAGTCTTCCTTTGTCTTTTTTTTCACATTTCCTGAAAACACAAGAACGGTCTCGGGCTGTCCGCTTTCGTTTATTATTTCAACTTCTTCAAGCGTCATATCCTTTGCTGAATATTTATCGGCCTCCTTAAGAACGCGGTAATGCTTGTCGCGGATTTCCTCGACTTCCTTAGTCAGTTTCTGCTCAAGCATATCTGCGAATACTCCGCCTCCGCCAATTTGTTGCTGAACAATGATGGAATCTCCGTCGCTCGCCTGAGTCTGCATCAGGTCGTCGGCAGATTTCATTCCGTAGAAGAGGGAATGTATAAGTAATTTCAGGTTGGTTCCTACTTTTCCCATGTTTCCAAAATCCTTTTTTCTGACTCAACAAGGATTTTCTTATATATCTTGTTAAGTCTCTCATATTTCTGATATTCAATATTATCGGTCTTAATTGAACCGTCATACATCTTTATGCTGTTTTCGTAACTCAGTATTACGCTTTTGATAAGTTTTTCGTAATTGACAAGGTCACCGAGTGACACTTTGGAAATATCCGCTTTCTCCATAGTAGTATTTTATTAGAAAAATAAAAAATAACGGCATAAAGTCAACTATTTTGGTCTTCCAAGATATTTATTTGTATAAAAATGTGGTAATATGGCAAAAGTTGTTATAAGCGAAGAAAGACTTAATCGCATCATAAAAGAAAGTATAATTGAAGCCATTAACGAAGCAATGGAAGACGAGGGTCTTGGACATACCCTTGGAAACGCTTATCAATGGGCGAGAAATAAGTGGAATAATTTCAAGGGAGATTTCAATGCCGGAAGAAATTATCAGAGATATCAAAATATGAATTACGACCCATACTCCAAATACAATAACGGAGATGAATTCAGAAATCTTAATGGACAAGAATATGCCGCTCAACGATATAATAATACTGTAACAAGAAATGCTAACGCAAGGCAGTGGACAAGGGATAAGGCTGGGCAAACAACTCAAGGCAGGCAACAGAACACACAGGGACAATCCGTACCACAGCAACAGAATCAAATTGAACCTACAGGAAATCCCGATGTGGCACAAACCGCTCCACAAGCACAACCTGCAGCGACTAAAAGAGGTTTTCAGCCAAAACAAGCGAGGCCTGTTGCCGACATTCAAGCACAGGTAACAAACGGACGGCTTATGAGCAAAGCCGACGGACAATTAGTAGCGGCAGCGCTTGGTGAATACAAACGAAATCATCCTGAAATAAATGAAGGAATAATTAAAGAAGCGGTCGCAAACGCTATTAAGAACTACATAACGACAATAAAATAAAAAAAAAGGAACTATATACCTGTTGTCCACAATATGAATATACAAAACCACAGTTGATTATATCTTCTGTGGTTTTTCATTATATTTGCCCAAAAAGCAACAATTATGTCATTCATTCCCCAAAAACTTGAAGGTCGCACTTACACAATGTGTGGGAAAAAGTTTCAACTATACTCTATTGAGGGGTTTTCATTTGATGAACCGTTAGATACAACTGGTGGGAAAGGAATCTATTCTTTCTCAAAGTGCATTGCAAAGGTTGAAGGTATTGTTGACAATGGGAATAGTTGGATGAAGTGCAATCATTCTTTAGTTTATCTTGGGAAGTCAGATGATTTTGATGACCGCCCACATGAACATGATAAGTTCCCCAAGATAAGCAAATATAAACCTGACTATCTTGCACTATACACATGTGAAGAGAATGAAGACCCTAAAATAGTAGAGTCAGAAATACTAGCTCAATATTTCTTCAAGGTCAATGAGAAAGAGAACAAAGAGATTGGTAATAGAAAAACTACCGTAGTGGAAGATTAGGTAGTTTCTTAAGTGCAGACAGTAGTTCAGGAAAGATGTACCACGGATGGCTGTCTTTGTCTCCATCACGATTCCTGTTTCTCACCACATAACAGCCATCATCCTCATAAATATCAAACCTACCAGCACCGTCAGATAAAGTAACTAAAGACTTTACCTCCACACCATTGGGTAGTTTGATAGTTTTATTGTGTGCTATAGGCTTGTATGATTCTTCAGTTATAATTCTTCTTACACATTCTTGAACCATCATTCTTAAGTCAGATTCATTAAGTTGGATTGTTTGTTTACATTCTGAAACATAGTCTGCACCATAATTTGAGGATGTGGCAGGCATGGCAATCTTATCTCCACTAATATTCTGTGGGATGTCATTACGAGGGTCTTTTATGATAAAATTGGCAGATACTGTATCTGTTTCTGAAGGGTTAATCATATATTTGCATTTATCTATAAATAGTTCCTTTTTTTTTTGAATTATTTGGAAATAAGGAATATTTATAGTATATTTGCATATACCCCTATTATTGGCGGGCGTATTCGCGCCCTATATAATGTGGGGTTTTTTATTTTTACCACAACAGACAATCTCATAAGGCTTGCAAATCCGTCCTCAACCTTGCGATGGTTCATGCGGAAACAAAATTCATCCATAAAAATCCATAATTCTTGCAACACTAAAAGGGATAATTCCGGACTTTTTTGTATTATTTTCAATTAGTTACATTACTTTTGTGGACAACAGGTATATAGTTCCAAAAAAAAACGGGGCAGATAACTGCTCCGTTTTTATTTCTTACCCGTGCTTCCAAATCCTCCGTCTCCGCGTTCTGTTTCATCAAGTTCTTCAACCTCAACAAATTCAATCGGCACGGTGAATCCAATCTTCATCTGTGCCACCCTGTCGCCAACTTCATATTTTGGCATATCGGGCATTACATGATAGAAAAATGCGCAAACCTCTCCGGTATATCCCCTGTCAACGGTTCCGCAAGAGTTGCAGAGAACCATTCCTGTCTTCCACACTGAACTTCTCGGACGGAAATCAATGGAAAGGATTGCCCTATGGCTCATGTTTATGCATATTTCCTTAGTTAGATGAGGTATTCCTTCCGGAAATGACATTCTTTCATCTTCATCAATCTGTAATGCGAAACCGAGCGGATACTTATAGACATTCGGTGCTACTTCCTCACAGTCACAAGCATATACATCATAACAGAAATCATCATCGTGTGCCTTGGTTGGGAGTTTAGCATTCTCCCTTAATTTCTTGAATTTAACTTTCATTACTGATTCTTTATCTTCTTATATCTTTCCTTTTCGATTGAATATGCGAGTTCATTCGCCTGACGGATAACGGTTGTCATAATTCCTTGGAACGGTTTCTTTGAAGCATCGTCGTTATCCATCGCACGCATCGCTTCAAACTCTTCCTGTGTGAATTTAACACCGTTGTTCATCGCTTCAAGAATACTTCTTTCTCCCGTACTGAGTACTCCTCCCGTTTCCTTGAACTTGAACGGATAACCTCTTTTGATATCCCAATCATTCGTCGATTCCTCGAACATGTGGCGCTTTGAAAGATGCATGAGCATACATACCTTCATCAGCGAATTTTCGTCAATTGAGAATGTTCCTGAAATCATCTTTGCAATACGCTGAGAAAGACCCATTACCATAATAATGTGCATGAGAAGAGCACCCTTATAAGCGGTTCCCGCATCTTCGTTTGTAGTGCAGGGAGATTCAATCATTTCCTCCTGCAGTTTATCCATATCATAAAACTTGGTTAAGCCAAGTTCATCAAATTTTCCGTAGAATTTCGTCCATTCTACATTCGCCTGTGTTTGTGAAAGTTGGTTCATAATGCAATATTGTCTTTATGTAAAATATACAAAAAAATGCCGATAAAACAAAAAACCCGCCATTTTTAATGGCGGGATGAAGTGTTGTGTTTATGGTATTAAATATTGTGGTAATTGTTTTCGATATTGATTACAACGCCATCAATAGCCCTTTTGATTATATCAGTATTAACTGAATCTCCACTTGTATTTTGGTCAATCGCCCGCTTAACATTTTCAAGTTGTGACTTTATGTTGTTAAGTGCGGCGTTAAGGGTTGATGTCTGTCCGCTCATGTAAGCCTGAGTCTGGTCGTTCTCTGCCTGAACCATTTCATAGAATGTGGTGGTTCCGCTTACCTCGTCGGTCTTGTCCTTGCTGAATATACCCTTGACGGTATCTATCAACTTATGGAAGAGCGTGGTGAAGTTTGTTCTCGTCTTCTCGGCCTGAATGTTTTGATTTACGGTCTGTGCAGAGATGATTGCCTCAGTCCTATTGGTATGCTCGGTGAAAACACGCTCCAACACATCTGTCTGATGGTTGATTGCAGCAGTATTTCTATCAAGAGCCGCTTTGTTTGCCTCCCTGAAGGCGTCCATATGATTGTTTATCTGTTTCGTTGTTGAAACGAATCCTGTTATTGACCCGTAGTCATAATTGTCAAGATGATTCATAATGCAGTTTTTTCTTTATAAATAGCACCTAACAGCACAAAAAATCCCGCATGACTGACACATGCGGGACAAAAACTAAAACATTATGACTTACTTTTTACAAATAGACTTATACCACTCAGCGCGTAACTTGGTTACATTCCTTATGTCGTACTTATCTTTTACTGTATTATAGAGGTTTTCCTTTAATATGTCAATATATTCTGGATGTTCAACCAACTTCAAAATGTATTTTTTCCAAAGTTTATGTTTTTTTGAATCATCCACAAGCAAGCAATTACCTTCAGGGTCAATCTCTCCGCCGAACTTTATAAGCGGCTTACTGCATATTGTGTAAGGGCCAAAATTACTGCAAATCAACGCAGTCTTGGTAAATCCCGCTTCAACGAATTTCAACTCAGATTTAACTTCGTTAAATGGGTTGCAGTCAAGTGGCGCGAGGAGAACATCAATGTTCCTATAATGTTCTGCAAAGTTTGTTACATCCTTTGTCCATTCTCTCCTGTACATCTCGTTTGCTGCGTTTGGCCACTGAACGCCTTTGATGAACTTGTGAAGGAACTCTTTGTATGGCTCTGAACATATCTTGTAGTCTCCTGTGACAATCTTCTCGTATGTGTGCCAAACGGACTCTTCGGGCTTAATTGGACGTTGACCGACCATGTTACCCTGTTTATCTACGATATTAACTGTTCCGCGAAGGTCGTATCCGCAAAGTACTACCTGTATCTTATTCATTACATCAGGTGGTAGTGAATCAAATACACCCTTGATTTGTTGCATATCCTTTTCATGTGCCGAACCCATGACGAAACCGAAACGAATCCTATCTGAAGGGTTCTTGATTGGCTGATATTGGCCTTCTTCGGGGTCTATTGCATTAGGAAAAACTAACACATTCTGATTATATTTCCTTATCTTGTTGGCGAATATCTCAGTTGTGGTCGTAACATAGTCAAATTTCTTGATGTTCTCAATAATCTTCTCAGGAACCTTCATTGCTTTGTTCGTAACATAAAGAGGGTGTTGAGGCCCAACATCCCAATTATCATCAATATCCATGACGGTGGTTATGTTATGTTCCTTGCAATACGCCAAGAAAGCCCAAAACGCCTCCATGTTCTCATAAAGTCCTTTGTGGATATGGATTATGTCATATTTATCGAAGAACTCATGATTTGACCATGGTGGATTATAATTTATCTCAACATCAAAATCATCGCCATATAACTTGTCAAGTTGGGTGTGAGGGCTAACCGACCTATATAACCCCACACCGAACGTGTCTGATGGGACAACTAAAACTTTTATCTTCTTATCTGCCATCTTATATTGTTTTTTTATCTTATGCTTGTTTTAGAAGGTCGTCCGCATTTATTCCAAGGTCTGAAGCATATTCTTCCGTTAGCATTGTCGCTTGTGCTGTCAGCACATCATTAAGTACTGCACCCTTTGCACCTGCAGGACCGCATGCCCCTCTATATCCACTAACGGCACTATTTATGATTTCATAATTCTTCATATAGTCAGCTTTGTTTGAATATGCTCTGACTGAAAATCCAAGTGTATTTGCGTCTGTTGCATCCGTAAGGTCACTACCCATATAAACAAATGACCAATTATATTTATCTTCCTGGTGCTTAATCATTTCCTTAACCTTTGACGCACTGTACTCTACGGATGAATTTTCCCCGCCGTCAGTCATGATTACGATGAGATTTTTTTCTGGTTTATCCTCTTCCTTCATTGCGTCGAGCCATTTACCAACCTCATCGATTGCCGTTCCTACGGCATCAAACAATGCGGTGCATCCTCCTGGATTGTATTTTCCGTCAATGTACTCAACATCATTGATGTCTTTTCCTAAATAAAGTTGTTTTACCTTGCTGTCAAAGGTATAATAAGAAACTGAACATGTTCCTGCGGAGTTTGCTTTTTGCTCGTCAACTACTTTCTTGAAACCGCCTATAACATCGGATTCTGTCCCGGTCATGCTTCCCGACTCGTCAATCACGAAGCAAACATGGATAAAATTCTCTTTCATTTGATTTAGTTTTTTGAAACTCTTATTTGAAATCAATATAACGGCAAAAACTTGCTTTGTCAACTATTTATATTTGTAAAAATGTAAAATGTAGGTTATGAAAAGCGAGTATATAAATTTTGCGTGCAATCTTCACGGCTACCTAATCAGGGTCAAGGAGATACATTGGAACACAAAGAGCAATGCCGAACATAAACTCTGTGATGAGATTGAGGATAGCATTCACGAATGCGAAGACCGCTTTATGGAATGCTGTATGGGAATGTCTGGCGAGCATTTTCCTCTTGGAAAACTATTACCGATGCTTCCAAATTCAAAGGAGTTGATTCCAATGCTAAAGGAATTTGAAAAAGATGTCCTTAACATGAAGAAATCAGCAAGTTCAGAAGAGGAAGGAGGGTTAACGAACATTCTTGATGAAATGCTTGAATGCTGCAATAAGTACAAATATAGAGCAACACAGGACTAATGAGTAAAAAAACCATCATATTGTCACAGAAACAACTCGACGAAATTTGTGGAGGGGACTGCTCATATCTTGACGGGCTTGCAATGAAACCCGACATGGGCGATATATTCTCCACAGAGGTAAGTTCTGATGGCGGTATGGACAACGATTATGCACAGCCGACAACTACCGATGACTATTCACATGATATGACGAACAACTGGCGTGGTAATGCAAAACTTCATGGAATGGGGCCTATAACCGTCAGGGAAATGTCAAAACGTGATTGGGATAAAGAATATCTCGGTGAAGAGAAAGAACATGGTAACGCAAGACTAAAGAACCTGAATTTCGGCGGAAAGGATGGCAAATCATACGGAGCAACAAAGACCGCATTGTGCAGGAAACGCGCAGCAGAGAAGACGGCTATTACAGGTGGAACTCCTGAAATAAAACAAAAGGCTCTAAATACCGTCAATAGAATGAAAAATAACTGGAACAGCATTGATACTGCAGAAAAACAATACAATGCTGCGAAAGCAAACGATAAAAGCGTAATGGATAACAAACCCGAAGGAATGAAGAGAGCATCTTCAGCGAATGGGCTTCCAAAGGCCGACGGTGGAGTTTTCCTAAATCAATAAGGATTAAAAAACATAAAATATTATGCAAACATGTCTTGAAAAGAAAGGTATTGAAGCAAGAAACGAAGCTCTTGTAAGAAACGATTACACCAGGGTTGATGAATATTCAGCCGTACATCCTGATGCATTGGCAACAGGCGACCCTCAGGGTAAGGGAACAGGACACGGAGGACACACGCATTCAGTTCCTGACTGTAACAAGCCATCTTCAATAGATTACTCAAATTTCGACACATCAGATAACGGTGGTGGTCTTTATGATATTGAAGGAAGAAATGGCATTGGTGGACGCATATTCTTGAAAAACATTTCTGTTTATAACGAAGAATTCGAGTATGGCGCACACCTCGTAGATACATCTCTTAATGTTGCTGACGGACAGATTAGGGTATAATGGCGTTATTCGGAAACATAGTTAAAGAATCGTTACTGAATGAAATAAAGGCCAACAGAGATGATGACATCAAGAAAGCCATCAACAATGTTTTAAGGGTCAGGATTTCATACAACGACAAGAAGGGCGGAAAGGGTAAAAACGAGCGTTATATCCTTCCCGTCGCTTTCGGCTTAACTAAATCCGGTAAAAAGGCTGTCAGGGCATATCAAACTGCGGGTTCAAGCAAACGAGGTTTGACAAATCCACCTAATCCGAGGAAAATACCTAAATGGAAACTATTCCTTGTTGATAACATATATTCTTGGGCGAACGGAACAAAATCGTTCAAGGATTATAGAGATGCCCTAGTCAATCTTGGGCTTAACACCCACGGTGATAAGGGAATGACAAAGTTGTTTGCTATAACTCCGTTTGCGGATGATGATGTGCAGGTGGCAACCGAAACAAATCCAATCACGCAGGGTCCTCTTTCAAAAACTGATGTCGCCCCTACTCAGAAGAGCCAGGTTCCAAACACGAATAACGGAGAAAATTTTACATCAGCAGCAAATTCAAGGAGCGGAAATGTTGACAATACGAACAAACCTGCTTACATTGATAATAAGATGACTGCACCTGAAACCAAACCGATTTCAAAGGAGAAGATTACGGGCAATCAACCACCTGTTCAGAAAACAGACAATGGCGAAGCTGAAAAACTAACGGCGAAGACAGAGCCTGTGAGCAAGGAAGATATTAAGAACGGGACGGAAAATAAGGAAGAGGTTACATCAAAGTTCAACGATATGATGAACAGGATGGACAATTTATATAACGACGAAGACGAAAAAGAAGAGGATTAATATGCCAATTTCAAAAGATAAATTAGCGCAGATTATTGCGAACAGTTCTGAAACTATTCGCAGTATGGAAGACAGGGCCCCTCAGATGAATGTTTCAAGAGGAAGGGTCAATGAAGGAATGATGGGCGGCGGTCCAAGAGTTGAAGATTTCGATAAGGATGCTAACATGTGGGATAGAATGTATTCCGCAGAATATGATGACGATAACAACGAGCCATCTTACCCATCAGGAGACATCCGTTATTCAGATGCTGCATACGAGAGAAGCGAAATGCCTGATAATATTAAGAAGTCAATGTTGGAAAACCGCATTGATGTATCGGCACTTGATTCAAATGCATCAGTCCTTCGTGGAATGAACATAACGCCAAAGCCATTGTCAGGAGGGAGGAAGCAACAGGTAACTGAGCAAACATCATATCAACATCCTCAATATGGCGGAGCAGGTATTGACTATGGTGTCATTAAGGCAATTGTTTCTGAGTGCATAAGAGAATATTTTGAAAGACAACCGATAAACGAGAACACGCTGAAATCAATCCTACTGCAAAAGGGCACGATATCAGTTGTAGATAGTAAGGGAAATGTATTCAAGGCAAACTTACAAAAAGTCGGTAACGCAAACGAAAAAAACGGAGATTAAATCTCCGTTTTTCTTTTATTGCCCATCCTCTGCCTGTTCTTCTTCTATGGCCTCTTCCAATTTATCATAAAGGTCATAAATATGAACAATAACAATGTCAGGATATTCTTTTGAAACAAGGTTACCTGTCTTCGGGTCAACATCGACAATTTTAAGAAGCTCAGGTGATAAGATTCCATCTTCCAAATCTTCAATCATGTCCGGTGTCATATTTGCGAGGAAAAGTTCAACCTTTTCACGAATCCGTTCTATTCCAAGTTCCTTTTCACGCTTCATTCTTTCATCATAGTCGGCGACAATCTTATCCCAATCCATATTGCATTCCTTGAGAAACGGAATTTTCCATTGAGGATGGCTTTTCCAAAAACGGATTTCCTTATCGTCCATCGTCATCAACTGTTCGTATGTGTCTTGGTCGCTTTCCTTGTTAGGGAAGCCGCTGCAGAGTTCGCATTCCTCATATGTGAAGTAACTCTTATCCTCCGGGTTTGTTATGAGGATTTTGTTCCTTATATCAGGGTGGAAGCATACGAGAAGAGGAGTGATACGGCTGTTGAACATTGAAATGTACTTTGCCACATTATACTCTTCTCCTTCCTCACACAGATAATCGTTTTCGGAATCAATTATGTTCCTCGGAACCAATTTGCAATTAAGGATAATCTCTTCTTCTACCTTTACCTCGGGATGATGTCTCTTAACCCATTCTGTAAGAGATAGTTTCTTGCTTGCTTCTGCGAGTCTTCCGTCAACGGTGTCTTGTTTCCACTCCTTTTCAAGTGCTACCTTGAAATCTTTCTTATCTCCAAACAGACCGTCATCCTTGTAATAGTGTGTTACTTTCTTCACATCAGCCTGAGACTTCGATTTACCTGTATTCACATAATAAACAGTCTCACCCATTGCAACATCAATATTTTCCTTTATTACAAGTTCCATCCACGCTTGCCTTGACTTCGGACGGCCCGCCTTTGTTATGGTCTCACAATCTTTCTTATATTCCTCAATCGTCTTCTTCACTTTGCCTTTCGTTGCAATCTGTTTCAACGGAATCTGGTAATTGTAAATCTTATCAATATACGAGTAGTATTCATTGATGAAGTCCTGTCCTTTCTTCCGCTCCAGGAGGCGTATTCCGCGTTCAAGGAACTTCGCAATATACTCAGGCATCTTCTTGGATTTAATTGTGTTTCCAACCATCTTGATGTCGTTAGGAAAATCTTCTTCAGGGAAGTAGTCCGCATAGTTTTTCCTTGAGAAGTTGATGGTTGCAGCAACTATTTCATCAATACCAAGTCCCATTTTATTGACAGCATTATCGGTATAGTGCTTATCACACATGAACAGGTCGTTGAATTCTGCAACATCCGCCTTGAATCCAACATACTTCTCATCTTTTTTTGTTTCGCGGGAAAGCCCCGGGCTGATATACGGGTTTTCATCAGTATATCTGTATGTTGATGGAAGTTTGAAGTTAAAACCATCAGTATCACCGACAATCGGCTGATAACCAAGATTGTTGAACCAATAAATCATCAACCTCAATGACATTCTACCCGTACAAGTAGTCCTTTCTGCACAGTCAATGGACGCCCACGGGAACACATTCGGCGCTCCGTATGAACCGAAGAACGAGTTACCGAGGATTTTAAGAGGCAACTGTTTTTTGTCATTTGCCGATTCCTCTTCAGCATATTTCATCTTATCCTCGGCTGTTGTGGCAGCATTTTTCTTCTTGCTCGCCGCCTTTTTGAGTTTCTTATACTTCTCTCGTTGTGTAAGAACATGCTCAAGGAAATACAACATCGTATGCATGAGGTCTTTCGGGTCGCTGATACCCCAAGTAAGAATGATTGAAGGATAAAGTGAGTTGTAGTCAAATTTTGCTACATCATCAACAAATCCTACCCTCAATAATCGGGAAAGTCCGCCCGTAAAGGTCTTGCTCTCTCCAAACGGGGGAATCGCAAGATTGTTTTCGTAACTCCAAGCAAGCATCAACGCCTTCCACTGTCCTGCAGTACCCATCGTACAGCACCTTTGGAACGGAACGGGAAGCATTTTACAAATCAGGAAGTTCGGAGTGTTGTATCGGTGCTCAACCTTGTCGCACTCCCACAAGTCATCAAGAAGATAACGGCCAACGATATATTCTCCGCTCACAAGTATATAATCATCCTCGACTATATGTTTGGTATAAAGCGTGAATGAGTCTCCGTCTTTGCCTCTTTTGTATTCTCCATTCGGAATATAATTCGGGTCATAGATATACCAATCTCCATCCTTTTGATTGAAGGCGAACAGATGTTCTTTGTCATTCCAAATCTCTGAAATACGGTCACCCGGAACATATACACGGTCAGGCTTGACGATTTTGGAATATTTCGTCACATATTTCAAATTTGAGAACAGCATATTTGAATCCAACGCCTGAGCACGCCTTACGGCGTGAAGGGAATCGGTTACTATGCTGTTAGGTACAATCGTCCTGTTGTATGTCTCTATTTCCCCGCCGAGTTTAAGTATTGACTCCTTGGGGTCTTTGTATAGTGATTTTCCGTTAAAAAACTTCTTAGATATCTCTGAAAGGTCATACCCAAGACGCTCACACGCGCCGAAAATGAGGTTCCAGTCGAATGCCTCTCCGTTATGGGCCGTAATTACATCGGGCTTAAAAGTACGGATTACCTTGAGGAATGTTATGATATTTTTAAGTTCTGATTCATTCTTTTCTTCCTCGGTTTCGCCTTCCGTTGTATAAATCTTTTCAAAGTTTATATATTCTCCACGATATTTTACCGGCCGATTGAACCTAATACCGAACTGTTCAATTCGGTCTTTCTTTGTATTAAGACCCGTGGATTCCAAGTCGAATATAAGACGGAGAACTTGGTCATAATCATCATATCCCTTGAAGAAACGCTTTCCTGTTGAAATAAGAAACTGTTCCTGTGGTGTTACCGCAAGATACAACTTTTCGCGTTTCTTTGATGTTAAATCGGGTTCGTTTTTCTTCATTTTTGTTGAATAAACAGGAACTCCTGCCCTCTTGAAGAAATCGAGAAACTTTGAATAGGGCATCGGCCTTGTAGCATAAAACATATATGCGTAGCCGTTGAGCATTTCTTGAACAACTTCTCCCTCAGAATTGGTGACATCAAGTGCCTTGGACCAAATTCCGCTCTTGTGAAGTTCATCCAACACTTTTTGTCTGTCTCCGTTGAACAGACTTACGCAGGCCTCTTTCTTTGCCCATACAAATGGGTAAAAAGGCTGCTGTTCTTCTATTTTATTGTCGTTTTCGTCCCTACTAAAGACTGTTATGTAGTCGTCTTGATAAGAATATTCGAGGTTTACTATCCTCTTCTGTGGGTCATTTCCTTCAAGAAATGAACTGACCACATCTTGTGTAATTACTTTTTTCTCAAATTTTTTTGTTACCATATTCGTTCCGTTAAGCCGAATCCCTCGGCTGTTTTAGATTAAATATACAAAAAATTGGCGATAAACAAAAATGGTAGCAAAATCTGCTACCATTAACTTAACTCTTCTCTTACCCTGTTGAGAACTTTTCCGAGTAGGTTCAACCCGTTCCAATTACTTTCATCATCAATGTTTGGTGATTCATAATGAATCTTAACGCCCCACACACCGTCGATTGGCGAGCCTTCGACGAAGCCCTTGCCTTTGAATTCGTCGCTCAATAGAAAATCCTTTAGGTCTTCGTTCTGCGTGAACTTTGCAAAAACGCCTTCATACATATACTCCTCACAGACATTTGACCATTCTTCGGCATCAAATCCTCTTACCTGACGGCCAAACGCTTTTGCTTCTTTCGGTGTCTTTGAGTTCATAATGTTCCGAAGCATTTCTTCGTCATTGAAATGCTCCGCTTTCTTAGCCATGAAATATTGTTCGGAACTTATATAGTCCTTGTCGTCAAGCCTTATTTTGCACGGATAGAAATTGGAGAATGCCCCTCCCCAAAACGCTACATGCTTGTCATATACGGCCATGCCATCTCTTCTTGAATCTTTCATGCGTTAAATATACAAATTAGTTATTAAAATCCCAACCATAATCGTTGAGTTTTGCCCTAACATCATCGAATCTGTCGCCGAAATGAAGCGTCATCCTCCCGTGTTCGGGATATTCGTCAAGGTTCTCTATATCAATCCATGCAAGTGCCAAAATCTTATATGTGGCATATTCCATTGAATAACAGGATGTTTCTTCTGCGGTCTTAAGCGGAAGCGTCGTCTTCACCCTATGTACCGATGAATATGTTGATTCTTCGGGGGTAATGTCTCCGTTTGCCGAAGGATTATTCACATCCCAATCAGGTCCCCATACAAATTCAGGCGTTTGCGTGAAGAAAAAATCGTAAACGAATGTCCCGTCGGTGTTCTTTGAATTCGGCCTCACATATGCCAATACTTCTTCTTCCATGTCTAAAATCCAATGTCATCGTCTTCGTTATTATCGTCTATTGCGTCAATTAAGTCGTCGATTGCACTATCATCTCCCTTTTCAACAATCTCATAATCAAAAAGTTCAACTCCTATTTCCTTTAACTTTTCTTCTATTGAAGATAACCTTTCCCCGAAATTAAGGAAAAATGGGGCATCGTTCAACTCTACTGTGTTCTCGTCTATCTCAGAGAATATAATCGGTATTATACCATCTATACAATCCTGCATTGAAAAGCAAAAGTTCTTCTTTGCTATAACCATGCTTCTTGGAAAAACAACTTTTGCCGTTCTTGAAAGGGTATTCTTGTCTGGCTGAAGATTTGGTACTATCGCGGCGGGGGCCACATTGAAAAATTCCCCCCAAACCGTTTCCGTATCAACCGTGAAGTCGAAACGATATATATACTTTCCATCAATGGTTCTACCAACCTCATCGACGAATGCTAAATACTCTTCCATTGTCAGCCCTCCCTTAGTCCTAATATTGAAACTTCCCAATTTTTGAACACTTTTCTCCGTTGGTCTTGATAAGCAACGCCAGGACATACAACAACGGAGAACGCTTCATAGAACTCATTTCCTTTGTTATAGTAAAATCTTGTGTTCGGAAAATGCCTTGTATGATAATAATGCCCATGCTTGAATTTCTTCAGCATGAAATAACCCCGTATGGAATGATAGAGGCGAAATGTTTTTTCCTTGAATGTCTTACTTTTCATCCTCTTTCTTGATTACCTGATTTATTACAAGTTCCTTACGCATGACCGTGTTCCATATCTTCTCATATTGGGTGTTTCTGAACATCTGATAGTAAATATCAACATCGTGTTTTTGCCCTATTCTATAAATTCTATCTTCCATTTGTCTACAAGATGAAGGAACATAATCCATGTTGTTAAAAATCATAACATGGGAAGAAATCAATGTAAGACCAACTCCGGCTGCTATAACTTGGCCAATGAAAACCATTACATTAGAGTCTTCCATGAACGCTTTTTGCGCGGCGTCCTTCTGTTTTGAATTCATCTTTCCGTTATAGACGACACATTTCTCCCCATAGTACTCTTTGAGAGCGTTCAACTCATCATCGTAACATGTTGAAATAACAACTTTATCCCCGTTTTGTACGAATGAATCGGCGAGTTTAATCGTATTCGGAACCATTTGGTCTGAACAGTATTTCCTGTATATCGCACCTTCGAGAAGGTCCTTATTTACCTCCTTTGTTGGGTCGAGTTCAAACTGTGCGGCTTCGTATTCCTCCCAAAGTTTCTCGTATTCCATCATCTGTATGATATCGAAGTCATAGAAAACCTCATGGACGGTCTTTTTTGGAAGACTTTCGTTTATATCTTCCTTAGTTCGCCTGAGATAAATGTGAGAGGCCCTAAGTTTCAACTCTTCAAGGTTACTTGCACCCTTCGTTATCGTTATCATCCTCGCATTTTCCCTTATGAATCTTTTTAATTCATCTTTTTGCTCATCAGACAATTCAAACCATGTTTTCTTTCCTCTTCTTTGAAGATAGATATTCGTCCACTTTTCTTTTTCGCCCTTTGCGGGTATCTTCATGGCCGCGGCATACCTTTCCATGTAGTATTGCCAATCACCTGTTATATCCGATTCAATGAGATTGAGGACACAATAGAAATTTTCGGGGTTATTTGTGATTGGCGTTCCCGTAAGAAGGTAAACGCTGTCTGGATTTCCGCGTTTTATGAGGTCTTTTATTACCTTGTAACGGATTGAGGTCTTGTTTGACAGTTTGTGAGCCTCGTCGATTATCAACAACGCCTTCTTATTGGAGATATATTGGAGCAGAGGGCTGTTTTCGTATGCTTTTTTTATGTTTTCAGCGCTTCTTGTTGCGGGAATCTCATAAAATTTGTCAAGAATGTCATAATTGATGATGATAAACCTGTTATCACGCCAAGTTCCCATCTCTTCGGCCTCTTTTTTGAGTTCATCGACGGACAAGCCGCTCCTTCCTTCGGCATAACCAAGGAATTTCTCCATTTCTCCCTTCGTTTTTCCGTTAAATGTGTCAATTATCGTTATATCACGCTCAGGAACATACCAAAGTAGTTCTTTTTTCCAATTCGTCTTGAGTGATGCGGGGCAAATTATCACAATCGCGTCGAAATTTCCTTCAATCGCCGCAATTGCTGTCTCCATTGACTTCCCAAGGCCCATATCATCGGCGAGAATACACTTTTTTCGGTCTAACAGGAATTGAACGCCCTCTTTTTGGTGTGGCTTTATCTTCCTGTTCGGGTCTTTTGACATTGAAAGTCTGTCATATCTGTCGAAATCAACCTTCACATTATGATAATCTCCAATTAGGAAATTACCTAACACCGCTTTTTTGGGAATAAACAATTCGAACGGTTCCATGTTTTTCCTCCATTTCACAAAACAATGGAATGTTGAAGATGTTTCTCCTATATAAATCAATATCTGTACCTTTTCCGGCGTGAATTCTATGCTATAATCGTTCTTAAGTTTTTCTCCATACCAATCGGCAATTTTCATTGTCTTTCCTACGACCTTCGGTTCCCGATTTTCGTTCTCAAATATATACTCAACAGCAAAATCGGTTATACACGACACATTTTGATAGAAAATTGCATCGCGTTTTAACCTGCATAGGTAAGGATTATTCCCTATATAACTCTTTAATTTCTCAATCGCTTCATACTTTCTCTTTACACTGAGCATCAACTATAGTTTTTCTTAATATATTTTACAAAAAATCTTTCAAAAAACAAAATAATAATGTATTTATGCGCACGCGCGGACGCGCCCGCGATTTAAAAGCTTATTATATAATAAAAATAAAAATCTTATATATAAATTATATATTATTTTAATTATTACTGGTAATATTGTCTGTTATTGTCAAAACAAGGTACTTAAACCTGTATTGTAATTGAAAACAAGGAACTATTTATATCTAAAACCATGTTATTATGGTGTTGAATGAAAACATTATAAGAAAAATAGTATCAGAATCGTTATCAAGTCTGTTATTGGAACTGAGCGTTGGTCAAGTTGGCCGTTCAGGGCCTATAAAGGAGTCTGATATGATAGTCCCTGCGGAGGTCTTTGCGAAAGAGTATGAGATTTCCAAACAGGTATATGAAAAGCATAAGCAAAACCCGAGATATCACGCGAATATTGAAAAGATATTTGGTGATACGAATGCCTATAAGGTATATAAGAATTATTATAACGCGATGATGTCCAAAGAGGGCAAGCAGGCAGTCGGGTTTATCACATGGCTCCATTTCTTGTGCAATGGAAAGAAGGGACAGCCGATTTTCGGATACGAGGTAAATGGAAGTTATTTGTTTGGCCTTTGGATTAACGGATTTTTCCTTTGTGCTTACTTTGCACCTACGGGATATAAGGGAATGTTTGAAGTTATAAGTGGAATCGCTCAATATAACAATATCATTTTCGCGGTCACACAAGATATGTCTCCAATGCTTACTCGGTTAGGGATACCGAAGGCGGAAAACACACACGATGCCCCATGGAGAGGCCAAATTGTCACTAAAGATGTGTTCGGAACGAGTCAGGAAGCAATAGAGAACGGGTTCAAGATATTGGACAGGGGCGTTGAGATGCAAAATGTCAAGGACGAACTTAGAAAGGGCTTGAAAAAGGGAGACGAAGAGGCCGTCAAGGAACTCGTTGCCCAATACAAGAAGTTGAATGATACTCAAAAAGAAGAATTCAAGAGAAAACTCGGTTCAATGTTGAAACAGAAGTATCCCGAATTATTTGAAAAGTATAAAGAACAATGGCACTTGAAGTAAAAATACCTAACGGAAAGAAAAAAGTTCCAATTACAAGGAACAACAAGTTTTTTGGGGCCGAAGACTACGACCTCCAAGTAGCTTTTGCTACCGAGTATTTGGAACAGCAGGCGAATCAGACTGTTATCCTCTATCAGGTTGACCTTTCAAAGACGAAGGTCAATGATGTATATGTGGAGGCGGACAAGAATGCCGTAAGGTACAAGACCCCTGTTGAGATACCCGTTATCTATGAGATTACCGATGCGGAGATGAAGGCATATGACAATACCCTTCAGAAAGGAATGTACGCACAGACAGGAAAACTAACTTTCAGCGTCCTACTTTCCACATTGGAAGAATACGGCTGTGACATTTCAAGGGGTGATTACATTGGCGTTCAGATAACATCAGACCATAGGGAATACTTCACGGTTACTGATGACGGCAGGGTTGGTATGACGGCAAACAAATTCACGATGTACGGAACAAAACCTTATGCGAGAACGATACAATGCGCAAGCGTTGATACAAATGAATTTGCAGGATAATGAGTAGGGAATATAAGAATCTATTAAGACTACGCCATAGGCCATATGGCCCCGAGAGAAGGGCGAACTTAGCGAAGGAAGTTGTAAAGGACAGCACTCCGCTACCGCTTCCTGTTGAATATAAGGACATAGACGAAGAGTTCAAGAGATGGGTTGATGAAGACCTTGGGATATCATTTGACGGACAGAAGTTGCCGACGGTTTCTCTTTTCTCCAATCAGAGGTTCACGGAGTATATGCAGACATGGCAGAATGTTGACAATAAGAAGAACATGCTCCTCAACTTCAAGACCATTTCAAGGGAGAACAACCCGAAGGCGGGAACGATTGTCGGAAGCACAATGAACATTCCGGGAGAGAGGACGGCCCTCATGAGAAGGGTTGAGTCAAGAGACCGTGCAGGAAGGAAATACTACACCGATTACAGAATGAAACAGCCGTTTGCAATCGACCTCATCTACACGGTAAGCGTTGTGACGAACAAATATGAATTGCTCAACGAGTTCAATCAGATGATGAACGATAAGTTCAAGTCAATCAATTGCTACATAAGGCCTAACGGACATTTCATGCCGATGAAACTCAATGACATTTCAGATAAGTCCGAGTACAGCATAGACAACAGGCAGTTTTACTCACAGTCGTACAACATAACCGTTAAGGCATATATCATAACGCAGGACAGCCTTGTTGTTGAAGAACGTCCTGAAATGAAATTTTTAGGATTGGAGGGTGATTCTGTCAAACATAGTTACGCCGAGGTTGAGGAACTTCCTTGCGATTATAAGAAAGAGTCTGATTATGCGTATGTCCCGATAATCATAACCGTTCATTTCGAAGCGTGTGATAACAGATATACGTTCACTATGGATTGTGAATTTGCATTGTCGGATGTCATCCTTGAGAATGTCCGTTCCTTCAAACTCTATATCAATGACAACCCTGTTGAGCCTGAAGAAGGATTGAGGTTCAGGAAGGGAGACTTGATAAAGGTAGCAAAAGTTGATAAGGTAAGATATTACGAAGGAGGCGACGTTATCTTTAACGGATTCGACCCTACGTCAACATATAAAAAGAGTGAAGGCGTTGACGAAAAAACAATAAGCTATTCATAAAAAAGTTTTTTTGGGATATTTACGCTATTTATTAGAAAATAAGAATAAAAACATTTTGAAGATATGATAAGTGATGCAAGACGCGGCCATGTTTCACCTGGCATCTACACAGAAGAGAAAGATGTAACTTACTCAGTCAAGAGTCTTGGTATTACCAGCCTTGGACTTGCTGGAGAAACATTGTATGGACCCGCATTTGAAAACATCGAAATCGAAAATTGGGGTGAATTCGTCGATTATTTCGGCGGAACATCAACCGCGAAGTTCAAGAACGGACTTCCTAAATATGAACTTCCATATGTAGCAAAGAGTTACCTTGAAGAGTCAAGGAGACTTAATGTTGTTCGTGTACTTGGTCTCTCAGGATACCATGCAGGTAAGGCATGGGTTGTCAGAACCAATACCGACAAACCAGGAATCGTCTTAAGGAGTAGGATGACGTATATGGTTGACGAGAATGACCCAGAAGCAATGTGTGTGACTAAGGAAACTTACAGCGAAGAAGTAACTAAAGTTACCATTGGCCCATATACTCCAAAGGCATATGATGCACAGTGTATGGAGCTTTCAACAGAAGGCACTCCAATCGACAGTGATAGTATAAGGTTCAGGATAAATGTATCGACAGTCAATGGGGAATATAAGTACAATGTATCAATGAACCCTGTTGACAATGATTACATTTATAAGGTATTGTCAACATCCCCTGAAGGAAACACTCCTATTTACATTGACTCAATCTTTGAATATTCATTTGTTGGTGCGGAGAAGGTTATAGAAGAAACCATAACACCATTAGAAGGAGAAGCCGTTAAGGGTTATATGCAATATACATTTAGTGGGGCAACATCATCATCGACCAATGATGTAGTAACTTATAGGTATATATACAATAAAGAACAGAAGTTCGACCTTCCTCAATCACCGTACACATATGTTGCATCTGCCCCATCAGAGACAGGTACCACACCAGAACCATCAAATAAGTACGTTTTTACTAGTGGTGAAACACAGGATGGAAACGCATATGATGATTATTTAGAGCCATACAGGTGTGCAATCACCCCTTGGATTGTTTCCGAGGTTGCCGCTGATGAAAGCGAAGCAACAATGGTAAAACTGTTCAGGTTCTACACTATTTCAGACGGTGACGCATCCAACTATCAGGTAAAGGTTTCAATTCAGAACATTAAACCTGAGAAGGGTTTGTTTGATGTCGTTGTCAGGGATTTTAATGATACCGATGTATCTCCAATGGTTCTTGAAAGGTTCAGCAACTGTTCACTTATCGAAGGCGATGCATCATATGTTGCATATAAGATTGGTACATATGACGGTGCATTTGAAATTAAATCAAAGTATATTGCTATTCAAATGGCTGACGGCGAAGACTTGAGCAACCACATCCCTGCAGGATTCCTTGGATATCCGCTTCCTTTCTACGGAAAGAGTGCAGATAGTTCAGATGAAAATAAGGTGAACGTCCTTTACAATACATTGCTCAACAAGGAAATCAAACCTAAGAGGCAGTATTTCGGCTTCAGCGATTATGTGACAGCAAACGGCAAGGCCTTTGGCATAGAAAGGGATATTCTTTCTTACAAGGGACGTCAGTTCTATGCCATTGACGGCAGTAGATTAAGTAATGGATTCCATCTTGATGCAATTTTGAATAGATATGGAAAAGAAGATATCTATGTTGATGGCGCCAATGGCTATCGTTTCACCACAGTATCACAGACCAAGGTTGGAAGTGAGACAAAGGAGCCTAGATTCATAAATGCACCTATACTAAGTTACACAATTTACAATGATATTGCAGTCAGAAAATTCACCGTATGCTTCTATGGCGGATTTGACGGATGGGATGTCAACAGAATAGCAAACGGAAAAGGAAGAAGTAATACTGATGAATTCAAGTCATCTCAGTACCATGTAGCAGAGAGTGGTGACACATTGTTCAAGAGGATTTCATCAAATGAAGAGTTACATCTTGACCTTCCTTCAACCGCTATTACGACTGACTACTATGCATATCTTGCAGGTTATAGGGTATTCTCAAATCCACAGGATGTTGACATCAATGTGTTCGCAACGCCTGGTATTGATTGGGAAAGGAATACGCTTCTGACCGAAGAGGCACTTGATGTTATTGAAGATGCTGATTACGGACGTGGTGGTGACGCACTTTATATTATGAATGCCCCTAAGGATATGGACGTAATGGAAGTTGCAAGCACCTTTGAAGATAAGGATATTGACACTTCATATGCGGCGACATACTTCCCTTGGGTTATGTATTTCGATTCTGCTAACAAGAAGTATATCGAACTCCCTATAACGAAGGACGTTGTAAGGAATATGGCTAAGACTGACAACGAGTCATTCCCTTGGTTTGCACCTGCAGGTACACAGCGTGGTGAAGTCAAGTGTATCAAGGCCCTCCACAAGACAACCCTCGCAGAGGAAGACACTCTCTATGAGGCACGTATTAACCCTGTCAAGACATTTGCACAGGACGGTGTTAAGATTTGGGGTAACAAGACCGCTTACAGAAGGGAGAGCCCTCTCAACAGGGTCAATGTAAGGAGACTTATGATTCGTGTTAAGAAGCTCATCAGCGACGCTGCAAAGCACCTCATCTTCGAACAGTATGACGATACTCTCGAGAAGCAGTTCAGAGGACTTGTTGAGCCAATCCTCGCAGATGTTAAGGCAAATCGTGGTATCTTCGACTATAGGGTTATTACCGAAGTAACCCCTGAAACGAGAGACCAACACATCCTTCCTGCAAAGATTCTCATCAAACCTACCCCTGCACTCGAATATATCAGCATCAGTTTTGTCGTATATCCTGAGAGTGTTTCATTTGAAGAGAACTAATTGATAGTTAAATACTTAGTATAAGAGCCGATAAAAGTCGGCTCTTATTTTTTGTCCATACTGAACTATTTATAGAAAAAATTAAGACATGAAAAAGTTTATCACAAACCTATTGGCTGCGACAATATTATGTTTGTCCGTGGCAAGTTGCGGATGGTTGAGGAACATTTGCAAAAATGATGCCGAACCCACTTATGGAACATCGATGATGAATTCATATGTAATGGAGGCAAGCAGGTGGCAGATTGATTCAATATGCGTTGCCGACACTCTCCCAACGATGGACAAGTGGATTGTAAAGTCGTTCAAGGATAATGAAACGGGAATAAACATCTACAAGTACATGTACATCAAGTCTCTCGGAAAGGATGAGGTTATTTACATAATCGTTGGGAACAGCGAGCCATACAGCGTTCAAAGGAGAATAACGAAATAAATAACAGGTCGCTATGGAAAACAGGAATTTTGGCTTCATCCCGTCAACAATCGACGGAACAGAAATAATCTTCAGCGCGGGAATCGATACGGAGTTGCCCGGAGAATACACTTATGAAAGGTATTTGCCCGGCGTTATAAATCAGGGCTCTCTTTCTATATGTGTACCATGTTCGCTTTCAGCATATCTGAATTGGAAGGAGAATCTTAATGATGGCTCTAACAAGGATAATAAGGTTGCCCTTATGGACATCTATAAGATTAGGACAAACGATGGTGATGGAATGACCTTTAAGGAAGGACTTGGTTATTTAAGACATCATGGCGTAAAATCATCTGCAGGTACATTGGGCATCGGGCACTATGCAAAGGTTAACAACATGATTGACCTCCGTTATGCATTGGTGATGAACGGCCCATGCCTTGGTGCACTCCCTGTATATTCAAACGAATGTAGTTTTTGGGACAAGAGACCGGGAGACAGACTTTTCGGGTATCATGCAATATCAATCGTTGGATATAATGACGAAGGGTTCATAATCAGGAACTCGTGGGGAATGGAGTTCTGTAGGGATGGTTACACGACAATACCATACGAAGATTCCAATAAACTGATTGAAGCGTGGACGATAATTGACTGATAATGGCGGGCAAACACCCGCCATTATTGACTTTTACCACATTTGCCTATATCTTAATTAAAATTATGGATATATTATGATGACGGTATTAGTAACAGGCGCTGGCGGACAACTTGGAAGATGTATGGAAGATGCATTTGACAGGGTTCAGGGAAAACAGATTCAGTTCGTACTCCTTAACAGAAGAGAACTCGATATAACAAACAGAGAAGAAATAGTGAAAGCGCTTGATGAATATAAGCCCAATGTAGTCGTCAACTGCGCTGCTTATGTAAAGACTGACAATGCTGAAGATAACAGGACAATTGCTTATATGGTCAATGCTGTTGGCCCGACATATCTTGCGATTGAGTGTAAGGAGAGAAATGTAGGACTGATACATATATCAACTGATTATGTATATGACGGAACGAAAACAACTGCATATATCGAATCAGACAAATGCAATCCGCTGAATATATATGGAGTCTCAAAGTATTGTGGGGAACAGGCAGTCAGGTCAATCTATCCTGAAGCATTTATCATAAGGACTTCATGGCTCTATTCCGAATACGGCGAAAATTTCCTGACGAAGACGATTGACAATATTGAAAGGGCAAAAGATGAAGGAAAAAACCTTTACTATGTCCATGACCAAATAGGATGCCCAACATATGCGGGTAATCTCGCGGACTTTATTGTAAAGCATCTTATATTACATTGGGAAAATGCCAAATGCATAAGCAACAGGACATTTCATTATACAGATGCGGGAATTGCGTCAAGATATGATTTTGCAAAGGCCATAGAAGAAGAATTTGGATATGAGGCCAACTATAGAAGAATATTTCCATGCGATTCTTCGGATTTCGAGGACAAGGCAAAAAGGCCGCAATCCTGTATATTAAGCAAAAAAAGGATACGGCTCATATTCGACGCGGAACTTATGGATTGGAGGACTGCACTGAGATTATGTAAGGAAAGATATGTCAAGATTATACCATGGCAAAAACGTTGGGATATGTTCGGATGGGGGTTGTCAAAGAATTATGAACAAAAAAAGCAGGATTAAACTCCTGCTTTTTTTCGTTAACACAATATGTATCTTTCTTATTAGTAGCAAAGGATGCAATAATCAGGACGAAGCGTTGCGGTGATTGTTGCGAGGTCATCCTGACCGTAGTTCAAGTCACCGAATTCGACATTCGTAAGGAAGCACCCCTTGAGAATCCACTTCTGAACAACAGCACCTGTAGGGTCAAGCATTTCGAGTTCAACATCGCGTTTGTAACCTGCAGCGTAACCCTGACGACCCGTAACTGTTTCCGAACCAAGGCGAACCCACTCCATAATTGCTTGAGAGGTTGAAGGTCCGATAGGGTCACGGAATGTCAACTGCATTTCCTGCCATGTGTATCTACCAAGAACCCAAGTTGATGTATTAAGGAACTGGATTTCGGTAGCGTTCTGATTGATAGAAGGACGGCGACCTGATTCAACTGTCCACTCCTGTATTCCGAGGTCTGCAGGGAAACGGAATATAAATCTATTTTTCCTTAATGGCTCATAAACATTAGGAATTTTACTTAGTAAATCGCTCATAATCAGTTTATTATGTTTTTCTTGTTATTATCTTTAAATATAAATAGTTGTTTTTCAATTTTTACATCATTCCAACGTTTGGCTGCTGAGGTTTTTGTGGCTGTTCAGGGCGGTTGAATGCTGTCTGCTGCTCAGGTTTCTTATCGCAAATCTGCCAAATCTTCTTAAGAAGTTGGTAACGCTCGTCGTCAGGGTTGTCGGCCAATTGTGCCATACCCTTAAGTGATTTCTTACGGATGTCGTCAACGAATGCCATTACATCCATTCCGCTTTCTTCCTTTGGCTCGTCCATAGGTTCTTCAGCGTCAATGCCGTCCATCGGCTCGTCCTGCATCTCCAAATCATCATCCTCTTGGAAGTTGATTGCCTCGTTTATCGTTTTAGGAATCCTTGAAGACAATCTTTTCATTTCAGATATATTCTGCTTAACTGTTTTTTTCATGATAAATTGCAATTTTCAAATATAAATAGTTGCAGGATATAAAATGTTATTGACTAATAAATCGTAATGGTTATTTTTATATGTAAAAGTATATCAAGATGGAAAAGAACAGTTCAATTTATAATTCGACGATAAAGATGTACGAGAACACCATAAAACAAATGGAGGAAAGAGGGTGTTCTGAAATGGAGATACTTGCCGTGAGGGAAGCGATGGCGAGTTTTATTGCGTCCGTAAAGTTTGAGGAGACGATGACATTGGCATACGATGAGCCGAAGGAACAGGTAATGAAACAACTTCCTTATGAGATGACGGGTGAGTCTGTTATACTAAGAAGTCCAAATGGTGGCGTGAATCCACTTAAGACAAATATGTTTATCGTAACCATTGGTGATATCCCTGTTTACTATCCTCATTATGTCGGATATGATTTTGACAGAAAAGAATTCAATGTCGTGTTTTATGAGACCGAGGACTTTTCACCATTCAACTACTTAAATAAGAAGGGCAAGTTCAATGAGGTGACTATCGAGTTCTTGGACCCAATAGGAAGAATAATAAGAGTGGAAACCTTCTCGAAGGTAAAGGTAAAAAGGTTGGGGCTCAATGGGCTTACATACAAGTCTGATGATATATTGAGTTCTTACGCCACTTTCAAATACAAGAAACATGGGATTACAACCTGTAAAGAAAAGCGGAACATATCAGAAACCGAGGTCGAAAACCGTGAAGAAAAAGAAGCCGGCGGTCTCGGAGATTATCAAGAAGAACATAGCAAGGAGTAAGAGGCCGCATCCGAAGTATGGAACATCGAAGTTGGAATTGATTTTTGAAAGGGATATACTTAAGAAGTTGAAGGTCGAATACAGCAAGCAGTTCTATGCAAAGGATATAAAGCGTTACTATGATTTTTATCTCCCGAGTTTGAATGTGCTGATTGAGGTTGATGGCGATTACTATCACTCATACGGAAAGGTTTATGAGGAGATGAGCCCGATGCAGAAGCGGAATCACAGGGTTGATGAGATAAAGAACGAATGGGCGGCGATTCACGGATATGCATTGATAAGGATATGGGAACACGACATAAGGAATAATCCGTACAAGGTGATGGAGTTTCTTAAGGAACGGTTCGGGATAGAAGAAGAAAAACAGATTATAAAGAAAAATAAGAAAAAAAGACATTAATATGGTAGAAGTAAATGAGGAGAGAAGTCTCAAACAGTTGAAATTATCATACGATATGTATGAGAAGACGAAGAAGGAGACTGAGAAGAGGCTTAAGGCGGCTCTCAACGAAGATGGAACAAGGAAATATACCAAGGAGGATATTGACAAGGAAATCAAGTTGATTGAAACCGCAGAGCAGGATATCATCGACCAATATGTTCAGTATGGCGGGAACATAGATGACCTTAAGAAGAAAAAGAAGGTATCGAATGCGAAGGTGAATGACCTTGATGCAATATCAAAGGCAGCGTTGGAATTGATGAACGAAGAAGAACAGAAGGCCGAAAAGGTAAAGACGGCTGTGAACGAGACTGAGACGAGGCTCGAGCAGGAATATATACCGAAGAAGGGAACTTATCAGCCGGGAGCGAACTTCGATATCATCAACCTCCCGTCAAAGGGTGAGGGATATAAAGACAAGATTAAGAAAGTATCAGTTTCTTATCTTACCGCATATGATGAAAATATGATTGTTTCACCTAACCTTTACAGGGACAATCTTATTCTTGATTATCTCATCAATGCAAAGTTGATGAGCAAGGAGATTGACCCCCTTGACCTTCTTGAAGGTGACCGCGACGCGATTATCCTTTTCCTCAGGATGAACGGTTATGGAAACGAATATCCTATCACGGCAACGGATAATGTAACTGGAAAGGAGTTTGAATCCATAATTGACCTTTCAGAGTTGAAGATGAAGGAGTTCAACCTTAAGGGAGATTCTAACGGATGGTTCCCGTTTACCCTTCCTGAAAGCGGGGTTGAGGTTAAGTTCAGATTCCCTACCCACAGGGATACGCTTATCCTTGAGAAGATGAAGACGGCGGAGGATGAGAAGTTGAGGAAGACCACGATAGAAACCTATGTGAATAACCTTGATACATTCATCGAGGCTGAAAAGAAACTCAGTGCAGATGATAAGATTAAGGTCAGGAAGGCAATCAGAACCCTTGAGGATTGGGCTGATAAGATTGATGACAGCGAACAGATGTTCAATAAGCAGTTGACGAACAGGTTGAACCTTCTTATTATGGCCGTTGACGGAATCACCGACAGGGACTACATTTCAAATTTCATCAAGACAATGAGAATCAAGGATTCCACGGCTCTCAGAAAGTATATTGCCAATAACGAGCCTGGTATCGATTATACGATTAAGGTAAACAGGCCCGAGGAGCTGGGAGGTGGCTCCTTTGAAACCTTTCTTCAACTTGACCAATTCCTTTTTCTCAATCTCGCCGACTGAGTATTATAAGAACTGGATAGAAGAGATTTGGGGCTGCATAAAGCATGTCGGTATGAGTTATGAGATGGTGATGAATATTCCGATACAGGAGAGAAGGGCATTCATCAGAAAACATAATATGGAAGCCGACGCTGCGGAAAGGGAAATTAGCCAATCAAAGGGCGGCTCAACCCAACATCTCGAAGGAAGTGCAATAAACGAATTTGCAAGGAGGTCGCAAAACGATGTTTTTTAGCTATAAATTTTGTTCTTATTAATGGGCGGCAAATGTCGCCCATTTTTAGTTCTTAAATAATTGTACCTGTCCTATTTATATTTGAATAATTGTATTGAGTTTTTATATGGCCGATTTAACCAAACTAAGAAATATATTTAATATTAACCCAAGGATATCCGATGACGATATTCTTGACGCACTTGAATCCGCAGGATATGTCGAAAAAGGTTCGGGATTTAGAAATTCTCGTTCATCAATTGACTATACTGAGGCTCTTGGGCCGTTGGAAAAACAGAAGGAATATAGAAGACTTATAAATGAAGCCATAGAAGAAGAGATACGACTTGAAAAAGAATTACAACAACTTAAAGAACAAGGTGCAAGTCAAGATGAAATACGGGAAAAACAAGCAGAACTTGCAGCAGCAAAGAGGGATACTGATTATTTAAAACAAAGAAAACAAGCAGACGGAATAACTGCAAGTATTAAAAAAATATATGATTCGGTAGCAAATGTTATATCTGCTGTACAAAAGTTAAACGACCCTTGGGCTAATGCAGATGCAGCAGCGTCTAAGTACGCCAAAACGGTGGGTTTGGTTCAAAAGGGAATGGAAGCCCTCAGGAAACAGACCATTGAAAACGTAGCAAGGGGAAGAATAGGAATAAATTATAATACTTCTGCACAAGAGCTCTTAGAACTCCAAAGCAATTATGCAAAGGCGGCCGGAAGAAACATAAGATTAAGTAACGAAGACCAAGAAAATTTAGCCGCCGTTAATTTTGCCACACAGGGATTAGGTACCGAACTTCTTCCTGAATTCGAAAAGATGGGAGTATTCCTTTCCGATGCAAGCACTCATATAGGCAAAATGTATGCTCAGGCATCGAAGGAAGGAATCTCGCTTGAAAGATACGCAAAGAATGTCCAACAGGGTTTGGCAATGGCTCAGACATACAACTTCAAGAACGGATTGAAGGGTATGGAGGAGATGGCAAAGAGAGCCGCAGCCATAAGGATGGACATGTCTCAGGTTCAGTCGTTTGCGAATAGTTTTGACACGATTGAAAAATCTATTACGAACGCTGCCAAACTTCAGGTCCTTGGCGGACCGTTTGCTGCAGCTGCCGACCCGCTCGGGATGCTTCACGATTCTTTGATGGGCGTTGAGGATACCCAAAAGAGGATGGAGCAAATCATAGGCAACATAGGAGTCTATGACAAAAAGACGGGAGAAGCATACACTTCTGCATTTGATAAGCAAAGGCTCAAGGCATATGCGGAGGCAACGGGACAGGATTTCAATAAGGTAATGGAGAATGTCAACAGGAACATTGTCGTTAAGGAAATCAGGTCACAGATAAACAGTAGTGCGCATGCTTCCGGCTTAAATGAGGATATAAAGAAACTCATTGAAAACTCAGGAGAGATAAGGGAAGGAAAAGCCGGTGTATCGATAAACGGTGAATTCAAGACAATAGATGAACTTGAAAACGAAGATAAGGACTTACTCGTCAGAGAAACCAAGAGCCAAAGCGAAGACATCAAGGATATTGCGAGGGATGTCAGAAGCCTGAAGGATATGAGGGAGGGCTTCGTGAAGCAGAGAGAGACAGTACAGGCAAGATTTTCTGAGCGCACGGGGGCCGGACAGGGCGAAAAGGGAGCAACCGGATGGCTTGGCGGTCAGAATTGGTTCCACGGAATACTTAATAGTTTAACGACGCTTTTTAGTTTAACAAGCGCGATTGGAACGCTTCGTGGTAGAGGTGGCGGAAGATTATTCAGAGCAATAAGAAGGGGCCCAACAGCGCCCGTAACTTCTTCTCCATCCACTATTGCGGCAAACATAAAAGGCGGAAAACAGATAATATCATCTGCAGGAAAATCTTACAGTCAGGTAGGAACAAGAGTATTCAACTCTGCAGGAAAAGAAATATTCGGAGGAGCAAAGAGCGCTGTAACGAAGGGCGCGGTTGACGCAGGGAAAGCAAGTATCGGAAGACGAGGAGCAGGAAGACTTGCAACAAGGACAGCGATTAAGGTTGGAGGAAAAAGCGCAGCGAAGATTGGAGCAAAACTTGCGGCAGGTGCCGCAAAGGGAGCAGGCGTTGGAATAATTGGTGCAGCAGGTAATATTGCAACCGATGCGTTAGTCGCGAGTGGAAAAATAAAGGAAGGCGGCGGAGCGCATATGGCAATGAAGGCTGGTTCATCGGCCCTTGAAGGCGCGGCAATGGGTATGATGTTAGGAAGCGTTATACCTGGTGTTGGAAATGCCGTTGGCGCCGCCATCGGCGCAGTTGCAGGAGCCGCTATAGGCGTGGTTAAGGTACAGAAGGTGAGGAACGAAAAACTTGTTGATTCTCAACTTCAGAAACTCGGAATTGAAAGGAAGGGTAACTATAGTGTGGGAAGACTAAGCGACATTGATAAAGCCCTTCAAACAGGAAAGATGTCGAATTCTCTTAGAAAGAAACTTCTTAGGGAAGGTGATACCGACATTGTTAATCAAATCAATGCGGTTAAGGACGAGAGGGAAGCCGATAAGGAAGCAAAGAAAGAAAAGAGGCAGGAAAGAGAAGAGAGAAGGGCCGAGGCCAAGAAGAACAGGTTTAATACTGCAACGTTTGAAATCGGCACTGCGTACATATCTCCAATTAGCATCAAGGGAGGAAAGCCCGAGGATGGAAAGAGCGGACATCTTTCCGTTATGGAAAAAATGCGTTGGAGAGCAGAGAAAGAAGGGAATGAAAATGGACGTTCAAACAATGGGCCAATCGAAGTCAAGATTGACGGAAAGATTGAACTCAAAACGCCGAACGGACAGAGTTTTGACATAATGGCGGAGATAAAGAAAGACCCTGCACTCCTAAGGAAACTTACACAGGAAATCATCAAGGAAATGAATGTACAGAAGTACGGCGGTTACAAGTCAAGTAGAACGTTAGGAAACAATATACCAACCGCAAATGCTTGATAATTTAGTCACATTATAATACTTTAAAGAAGAATAAAAGATGGCCGGAGGAATTATTAATATGTTAAGTAGACTTGTACTTGGAAACAGGTCGGTCTATGGCTTCAGAGATTATGTCATACAGAGGAATCTGACAGGTGGGATAAGAAAATATTCCACAAGGAGAGGTTTTCTCGTTGACAATATGATGAGGAATTATAATGCCGGCAAGATTGGCAGATATTCGTATGGTACCGAAGGGGAAAACGAGAAGATAAGAAACACGGACGGCGTGATGCTGAGGGGAAATGATTTAGCACAGGCCGGACTGAATGCAAGCATGATAGGTGATTATTATTCAGTGAATGAAGAGAACACCAATGCGGCAAAGGAATCAATGACGGAAGACACGTTTTCTTTCCTCGGCAGTCTTTTAAGGGAAAGGAACACCAGGTTCAAGTCTATGCTCACAGGCTCAGACACTTGGGTTATGACTGATTTCTATTCAAATGAAGAATATCCGCATCAAGTACACGCAAGCGACGATTCCATAACACAAGCGGTATATGGTACGAGAACATATCATAACGAGCATTTCGGCTTAAACGGGCTTGATTTTGGAAAGGATATTGTGAAGATAGGTGAACAGGTCAGGGACAAGTATTCAGAGAAGAGAAAAACAAACAAGGCAGTAGAATCTTCAAGCAAGGCTGAACGCTATACGAGCCATTATGGGGAAGTTAACAGCGGCGCATATGAGAAACACAATTATGGAGACATTTATATTGTGGACAATCTGTTCGGGGATGTAACGGAGTCGAAGATAGATATCCCTTCAGAAGGACTTTTGGAATATTATCGCGAAGAAAACACCATACAGAGTAAACTTAGGGACAGTTATCGTGGCTTCGGTCATACATATCCATACGGACTAAACAAAAACGACGAAGATACGGCATCATATTATAAGGTTCCTGATGAAAAGAGCATCTATGATGTAAACGATAAGACGAGATGGTCGGATGCTGACCATAAGATAAACCCAAAACTAAAAAGTGGCTCTTTCAGAAGCAATGCAAGGGAAGGAAACGCCACATACTCATATTATGAGGAAGTGGATGGGTCAGGCCCCGTTAATTCCGTTAACCCGATAAGTATTTCTCCTGGATTCACACCGAAAATAGGTGTTTCCAACGGAGAGCGTGACACAATAATCAACAAAGTTAACAACCTGTTCAGGGAAAATAAGATAAAATCATTAATCAACAGGTTCCATACTGACAATCAGGACGATTTTGCCAATGATGAACTTATTTCATCATACTCATCGGAAGGTATTTCAAGGGGTAGGAACCTCTTAAGGGCGGACCTGTCAGACAGAAAGGTTACGGGGTTTGATAATCCATATTGCAGGGTTTGGACGGCACATCATCAATATTCTACGATGAAGGATAGAATAAGGCCGTTTGTTGATGGTAATAATTTTATGACCATTGAAGAAACACAGACAAAATTAGGCCCATTGAGACCGAATAACGGAGCCAAAAGGCTATCAAACAATTCAGTTCTCCTTCCGTCGGGGTTTGTAAAGATAACGCCGTATAATGATAGCGGGAAAATTGTCACACATGGCGGTAAGACCAGAGAAGCCCTGAAGAGATATATGTTCTCAATTGAGAACCTTGCTTGGAAAGATTTTGCAACTAGCAAATACCTTTCCGAGGAACAAATCGGTCCGTTTAAAGGAAGGATAATGTGGTTTCCGCCTTATAACCTAAAATTCACGGAGAATATAAACACATCGTGGAGAGACAATGAGTTTATCGGAAGGGGAGAAAAGGTATATACATATGCGAATACAGAGAGAGGCGGAACGCTTAATTTCACTTTACTTATAGACCACCCTTCAATACTTAACAAGTGGAGAGGGACCGGAAGAGATGACGGCGCAACAAACAAGGAAGAACGAGAACAGGAGATATTGAGATACTTTGCAGGTTGCGGGCAACTTAATGTGTTTGAACCCGAGTTGAGTATAGAAGAAAAGAATGTTGACAAGCCGAAAGAAGTAGAAAATTCAACGCCGATACTGAAGCCGTCTTCGGAGTTTATAGAGAAAACATACGTTATGTTTTTCCCAAACAATTTCTCGGCGCAACAGTATATCTCAAAACCTTCCCTTATAAAGGATAAGATAAGCCAATATGAGGGTGATGAAAGTTCAGAGGCGTTCACCGAAATGGACAGGAGGTATTCAAGTCAGGTTCTCCTCACGCCGAACTATAAGAATGAATCATTATTCAAACTCAACGGAAGCGGTTTGCAAGCGAAAACGGAAGACGTGAAGGATTTACTTGGCATAATGACAAACGAACTGAATTCGTTTAAAGACCTATTATCGATAGAATCGCAGTTCACAGACGGAAAAGTGTTCGGAAAAGAAGCGGATTCGTTTGAAATATCAGAGGTTATAGTCAGGGGGTTCGCTTCCAAAGATGGATATCATGAACTCAATATAGACCTTGCGAATGACAGGGCGAACGCAATGAAGGCGTTGATACTTTACCTATGTCCTTCCATTGAACCGGATATGGTTAAAAGGGAAGAAGGGGCCGAGATTGACACCTTCGTGAACGGTAACATGCGTGATGTCAACGACATTTATGCAAAGATAGGGAGAAGTGCTGTTGCAACATTCAGGGTGAAGTTAAAACACGATGCAAAGCCGTTAAACTCAGTAAGCGGTGTGACGGAGAGTCCTAATGGTCCTAATTCGATTAAGGAAAATGAAAATACCTCAGAATTTGTTCAGACGGAAACAAAGGATATGCAAATAGAGGGGCAGTACACATACGGAAACGAATACCTGTATTTCAAGGAGATACAATCTCAGGATAATTTGGTATATAAAAATATTGTAGACAAGGTAAGGTTCTTTGAACCGGCGTTCCATTCGCTTACCCCTGAGGGATTTAACGCAAGGCTTAACTTCCTGCAGCAATGTACGAGGCAGGGACCTACGGTTGGTAGCCATAGCAGTAAGGATAATGCCCAAAACGCCACTAAAGACAAATTTATGCAGTCGGCAGCAAACCTTGCGTTTGGAAGGCCACCTATCTGCATATTGAGAATCGGTGATTTCTACTATTCAAAGATAGTGATAACGAGCATAACGATTGATTATGACAATGGTGGCGGAACGCAGTGGGATTTAAACCCGGAGGGTGTAGGAGTACAGCCGATGATGGCAAATATCAGCATGAATTTCACATTTATTGGCGGTCAGGATATCGACGGACCTGTAAATGCACTACAAAATGCACTCACATACAATTATTATGCTAATAGTTCAATATATACCGACTTGACAGACCCGTATAATGCACAATTAAGCAACATTAAATTCGTAGAGGAGGAGGGATACGATTATGACTGAAGATTACGATAGATATTCAAAGTTTAGAGTAGATGGAGAAATAAAGATGGTCCCGTTCGTAGAAATACCGAAACAGGACAGTGATATGTATGTCCAATATGAAAAAGGAAGGACGAGACTTGATATCATTTCCAACGATTATTACGGAAACCCGAACTATGGATGGCTAATCCTTCAGGCAAATCCTGACGTTGGTTCAATGGAGTTCTCCATTAAAGATAATACGATGTTAAGGATTCCGTTCCCTTTGGATGCGGCGTTGACGGCATATAAGAACGGGATAGATAAGTACAACAAATATTACGGCTAATGGCATCAAACGCAAGCGACATAAACGGAAGGGTTAAGTATATAGACCCAACAAACGTAAGTTTCTTCAACAGAGAAGGCAAGGAAGAGATAAACTATATCCCAAACGATAACCTTGTTTTCAACTCGTTGGAGGACTATTGCATTGCTGCTGACCTTGAGGTGATGATTCCAAACAGGAAGGCCTGCGGATGGGCAATGGAAGATGGCAATTACAAGACATTGCATTATTCGACATCAGAAGGGACGATATCGTTCCTGCATGGAACGGATGGAGTCCTTACAACCAATTTTACCGACATCAATCCGTTAATGCCTGACGATAAGATGCACGAATGCCTTGGCATAGAATCTATAAACATATCTTTTGAATCATGGTTAACTCCTTTGGTCAACATCAAATTTGTTGATGTCAGGGGCGCTTCGGTTCTTGCACCCGAAGATAAATCCTTATTAACCAATGACGGCACGGGCGGGTCACTCTACAGGGCGTTGTTCACATATCCGCCTCCAATGTTCAAGTTGAAGATAAAGGGCTTTTACGGAAAGGGCGTGACATATTATCTCGTTAATGATGATATCAAGTTGGAATTGGATGCGTCAAGCGGAAATTTCAACATAAACGCACGTTTTATCGGAATGATGTACAGGGTGTATGTTGATATGCCGATGTCGTTCGTCTCCGTTGCCCCGTATCTTGCAAATGGTAAGGAATATTGGAACGAAATGGTTGGGAACGGGACGTTTTCTTTTACAGACAGGGATGGTAGCCCCAAGAAGATGAGGCCGTTGCCTGAAATACTCAAAGCAATTTGGGATATATCTAAAAGTCCACAGAAAGAATCGGCTGCAGCCAAAAGGGAAGAGATAAGTGAGTCGACCAACCAAAGGATTGATACCATAAAGAACTTGATAGATACTTGCCCGCTTAAGGAATGGCTTAGCAGCGGGAACAGGGTATATATCGGGACAACCAAAACAAAAGAAGTTTTAGGAAAGGAAATATCGGACTATATAGCACGAATAGAGGCATACGATAAGGCATATGGTACTTTACATTTTCCTGTTTTCGAGTCGCTTGCAAAGTACGGAGAACGGGAGATAAAGCACGACCGATTGGAGATAGGGAAGAAAAACGGGTATAAGGATATGAAGGCCCTAATCTATTCCAAGAATACCGACAATAAGTTTGTGATTGACAAGGACAGCGAAATAGATGAAACCGAAGCCGGTGTCGTAAGCGGCACGGAGCCGTTCAAATATGTGTCCAACATGCTCGCCACGTGCAAGGAAAATACGTATCATATTTATGTACTGTCCGAGGTGAATACCGAAGCGATACAGACTTTCCTTAAGAATATGCCGGAGGAGTCCAGAAAAGTCGAAGAAGAACTAAAAAAAGAAATAGATGATTATGTAAACCTTGAGAATCAACTTATCGAGGACGCACTTGGATTTTCACCGACCATAAAGAATATATACAACCTCATATTTGCCCATATGGATACTTTCATACATTCTTTTTATAAGAATACGGATGTTATCTATGAAAAACTGAAAACAGAGGATGAATCGAGGGAAATAGCAAAGGTATTTGGCGGCGGTGTCGCAACCGATACGGTGAATTCGGAAGAATACCTTCCGCCATATACGGAAATATTTGAGAAAAAAGAAGAAAACGGGGTAACCAAAAACGTATCAGTGTGGCCTGGGAAGATGCCTGGTGGAAAATCTCTTGAAGAGGTTGACTTCGTGCTTGATTTACTTTCCGCAGTAAAGATATATCAAGAAACGGTGGACAAATTCCTTGATGAGAGAAATTCCGGAAATACATCATCTGATATAGATTTCATGAGAGATGCACCAAGTCCACAAGTAGACCGAATGCTTCCAGGTACCCTTTATGACGTGGTCAACAAGGACGGTATAGGAAACCCATATCAATGGATATCCAATCAGGTCAGGAATCTGTCCGATGAAGATTTCTGTGACGCGATAGTCGGAACATTTTTAACAAGGGCATATTATTATCTGATGGGGGTGAATGAGCCCCGTCCCGAATCAGCCAATGATTTTGGAAAACTCGATGCAATCAATCTTGCAAAGGGACTTAAGGGAATAGAGAATGACCCTCGTTTTGAAAATTTCGTAAGGCAATGTAAGGATAGGGGAAAATTTGTCGATACGGTACTGAAGAGAGTGAAGACGCAGGGCGCGAGTAAGATGTGGAATTTCGGCGGGAAGAGACTGTTGGATGAAAACAATAAATATGTCTTGACGGGTAATTACATTCCTGTAGGATTCGGGGATTTCAAGGATATTAATGCTGCATATGCCGGCGGTTCAGCACAAATGTCAAACGATAAGAGATTCATAAATGCGAACAAAAAAGATGAAGAAAAGGAAACGTTCGTGGTATATGACTCAAGAGATTATGTTAAGGCATTGTCGGATTCGATAAAATCTGATGTCGGGACCAATTACGAAGGGGTTATTACTGAAAATCAAATTGACAGCATTTTTGCTGAAAGTTCCATCGATACGACAGTAGATAAGAACGAAATCATATTCGAACAAGGGATTATTTACAGAAAGGGAGCATCTGCAAAGACCGATACCATAGTGAAGAACTCCAAGGAAAATGGCGTTGTCGATATCGCAAACAAATCCTATAAGGAAAGGGAGGATTATTTTGTAAAATATCCTGCACTTATTGATGAGGATAGGAAGAAGTCCCTTTTTAGTACTAAGATATATACAGACCAAAAGGACATCTTGTCGAAGGCATATTTATTCCTTTCTGCGATTCCGCTTAAATCAAAAAAAGAGCATCAAGGCAGTGGGATAAACAAAAATTCGGAAAATGGTGTCGAACAGAAGGCGAGGCTGTTGAGGGAGGGCTCATTCTATTGGCGTGATTATGTAATGGGTAATAATGGTGACAAAGACCCTATTATACACGAAGGAAAACCCGTAGGAAGAAACGAGACTTTCATGGGGTATAATGCTTACGTGGCGGAGGTTGAAACCGTTAATGAAGACGCCAAAAAATTTGTAGAATGGAAGATACCGACTGGTTCCACAGCGTCTCGAAGGAGCGTATTGAGAAAGAAATTTGAAGATTGGGCAAGGAATGAATATGAAAAGGTCGAACATATCCTGACGGACAAGAGTTATTATGAACACGAAAATTTCTCAAACGGCTTTAATTCAGATTTGCTAAGAATAGAAGGTGCATCCGCAATAGCAAGAAACGCGGAGCGGGTTCAGGAATTCCTTTTAAGTACATTCCTTGATGTTTGCACGATAGTGGATTATCACGGGGATGGGCAAAAGCCGAACGCAGGAAGGATAGAAGCCGCATTCAATGGCTTTGTCGGTGCGATAAATGATATGTTCAAAGACAATGAAAAGAATGAAGAAACTGCGGATGCATCGAGTGACGTGACCGTAGAAGATTTGTTCAGGAATGATGATATTAGATTGTCAACATATCAAACATTGAAGACGTTGTACGACAAGTGGCTATGCGCCCCATATAAGGGTCGTAACACTTGGAGCATGGCGAACCCAAACAGTGATTTCAATCAGTTTATATATCTGGACACCTATTATCACAACATAGGTAATGTTTTGTTGGTTAATGTAAGCAATGTGGAGAGGTGGATAGCATATTGTATGCCGTCACAGATAACCAATTCGGATGAAACCGTTTCCTATTATTTCGGAAAATCCGTCTTCGATTTCCTAAGCGAAATTGCACAGAATTCGGGCGGTATGCTGATGACGTTCCCACAAATGATTGGCGGTCAGACGGCAAACCATGTGGCGGAGATGTTCAAGGCATTCCCGTATAATAGCGATTGGGAAACGGATAGTTCATGTTTCTGCTTCATGTATACATATGCACCGTCAAAATATATTGGGTCAGATGAATATGAAGATGACGGGTTCGACCTTGTTACCGAACAACACGATTTCTTAAATGATAGCGGAAGGACAATTCCGGCATTCGGTGTTTCGTATGGAAAGCAGAATCAGGCCTTCTTCAAGAACATATCATTGAATACCGAGACACCTACGGTTACCAACGCATCAATACAGGCAATGCTCTACGTTGCATCAAAGGCGGGGGACGGCGAGAGGGAAACCACGGCGTTCGGACAGGACATATATAAAGTTAGGTCATCATATGCCTTCACTTGCGAGTTTGATATGATGGGGTGCATGATGGTATCTCCTTTGATGTATTTCCAATTGAACAACATACCATTATGGAGAGGGGCATATCTAATTTACAAGGTAACCCATCAGATGGTAGCGGGTGATATGACCACCCACGTGGTTGGCGTGAGAATAAACAAGTATGCCCTTCCTATGGTTGAAGGGGTATTGCCTGTTAACAAGGATACACAGCCAAGGGGAGAAAGTGATGGCGCTAATGGCGGAGAGAATTGCGGCCCGGTAAATACCACTAATTCTATGGCGGAATCGACAAACATTGAAGGAAATCCGGATAAAAAGATTAGTGATAGAATAGACTTTACTGAAACTAACATAAGTGAAAAAAAGCCAATTATCTGTATAACGCCGGCCCATGGGCCGAAGACAGAAAAGAAAATGGAACATGCATGGTCTTCAAAATTAATCGATGGATATATTATTCCTAAACTTCAGAAATTAAAATTCTCAGACGGGACGAGTTATGCACAAAACATACAAAGGTGCAATAAGGGAGGAAACCATACAGGAAGTAATGGATATAGCATGGCTGAAACAAGGGGCCTTATCGACAAATATGGCTCTAAGAAAGTAATTTCCGTTGTTCCGCATTGGAATGGCGGTGGCGGAAAATATTATTGCGTATTTGACGGAAAGGCATATAGTGACGGAACGGTTAAGGTGCGTGATGATTCAAAGAAATTTGCTGAGATTCTTAGAGAAGAGGTTAGAAAGATGGTGGATAAGAGTCGGACGGGCCTTTATGCATTACTACCCAAAGGTGCTATGAATGGTGGAGTAAAGTCATCGGATGAAGAGATTAACCATATCTTATCAATAGCCAATACTGATGGTGCGGTTCAATTAAATTGTGCCTGCATATTGAGCGAAAATTGGTTTGCTGATTATGACATAGCAGGAGGACCATACGGAAACGGTGGAACGAGCGAAAAATGGTATAGAGAAGGAGTTTGGAACAAAGAAGATGAAGAAGGAAAATACAATATAATGAGGGGATGGATTGAAAGCGAAGAAGGTCTCAATGCAATAGCTGACGCTCATGTTGAAGCAATAAGAAGATACATAAACACACTTTAAAAAAACTAATGAATTATGGCATGTAAAATTACACCTGATGGAAGCGTGGGCGGTAGTGGCCCAACAGGATTAACCGGTATAAAGGGAGGAAGCGGCAACAAAACCCTGACCGAAGAGGATTGGAATAATGCCGCAGCGTATTTAGGCTGCGAAGTAGAAGCATTGAAGGCTGTAGCAAAAGTCGAATCGCGTGGCGACGGCTTTTTCAGTGATGGACAACCGAAGATATTGTTCGAAAGACATATTTTTTGGGGACAACTTAGAAAAGAAGGAATTGACCCGAATAAGTATTTCAAAGGAAATGAGGATATCTTGAACCCGAAAAGCGGCGGATATATAGGTGGAGTTAAGGAATATGACCGTCTTAACAGGGCAATGATGATAGACGGTGGTTCAGAAAAATGCAAAGAAGCAGCCCTTAGGTCTGCAAGTTGGGGAATGTTTCAGGTAATGGGATTTAACTTTGAAACCGTGGGATGTTCTTCTGTTTATGACTTGATTGACAAGGCGAAGGAATCGGAATATCAACAATTGTTGTTGGGATGTAATTACATTAAAAAGGTTGGCACATGTCTTAATGCAATAAGAAGCACCCCACCAAGATTTGATAAATTTGCTGAAGGATATAACGGTTCAGATTACAAAAAGAATAATTACGACGTAAAAATGCGTAATTACTACAACGCTTTGAAAGGACAGAAATAATTTGTATATTCATCGCAATGAGATATATTGCGAATATACTGACGGAGAAGAAATTTTCCGATTACGAATTATACAACGTTGTAAGCGATAAGGCATCGCTCATAGACGGAATACCGACGATGGTAATCGGATGGGAATATACAAAGAAAATGTTTCCTGAAGCAAATATCGTTGATTGGATTGTTGAAGATGGTGTTTATTGGACATTCGGCAACAGGGAAAAGCGGTCCGTATATGAGGAGAGGATGGCGAAGTTCAAGGAGATTGCGATAGATTCGTTCATAAAGTCAATCAACTATCGGTTTATCAGCGTTATAACTTCAAAGAAAGAGGAAATTGCCGACTTTATAGGTAAGGTTGAGGCTGAAGGCGGGACGACAGCGTATTATACCAACGGTTTCGTATATGTTTATATACCGTCATCGTGCGTTGTATATGGGCTCTCATTGCGGGAGATGGATTATGTCGGGAAGAATCCGAAGATGTTCCTGTCTCTTTTGGCAAAGGAGGAAAATGTGTCGATGGTAAGTGCGGGAGAGAACCTTCCAAATGAGGTGAGATATTCTTTCAGGAACCGCGATTATATCATCCCATATATCTTGTCGTAGTATAAAACGGCGTTTTTACATATATTAACTATTTATAAGAAAAATACATAAAATGAAACTAAGGTTTATAAATAAGTCTTATATGGTAAGCAGAAACTATCGTCTTCCTGTTTCGGCACCTGTTGCAAAGAAGGAAGAGACGGTTGTTGAAGAGAAGCCGGCAGTTTCAGAAAAGCCAAAGAAGGCAACTAATAAGAAAACAAAAAAATCCAAGACTATGAAGGCGGATGAACAAATAATGGCAGCAGAGACCGTTTTGAACGACTACATGCCTCAGGAGGTTAAGGTTGTTAAGAAGGACCGTGGACTTATCGAAAGAACAGAGTCTTCAAAAATAATTCTAACCGAGGATAATCGTCAGGTTCTAAACGACTAATTGGCTATGGACAAGAAGGAATACATCAAGAAATTCAAACGCTGCATTCTTGAGTATACGAGCCCTGCGGGTGCATTCGATGTATCCGAAGAGGGAGAAGACGATATGATGCAGGGCGGAGACCCTTCCATGGGCGGCGCCGACCCCTCGATGGGAGGCGACCCAGGAATGGGTGGCGACATGGGGGGCGACCCTAATGCAATGGGTGGAGACCCGAATGCCATGGGCGGAGACCCTAATGCGGCAGGCGGCGAAGCAACGCCACCTGAGGGATTCCAACCACAGGGCGTAGAACAAGGTGCACCTATGGACGGAATGGGCGGAGACCCTAATGCACAAGGCGGAATGGACCCGACAATGGGAGGTGACCCTAACGCAATGGGAGACCCTTCAATGGGTGGGGACCCTAACGCTATGGGCGGAGATGACGAGGTAATCGATGTAGATGACCTTACGGATTCACAGGAAGAGACCGAAAAGAAAGTCGATGCTCTTTCAGGAAAGTTCGAGAGGCTGATGTCATCGCTTGATAATCTTGAAAAGAGAATATCAGACATTGACACCCACACGAATGAGTACCTTGGAAAACTCGAAAGTGAATTTGAGAAGAGAAATCCTACCCCACTGCAGAGAATGTCAATGCGTTCAACGAAATCAGCGCCATATGGTATGACTCCGAACGAGTATATGAATAATTATGCTCCTGAGAACTATAGCGATGCTGATGACAACAACGGTGCAGATGACCCTCAGTACAAGATTACCAAGGGAGACATCGATAATTTCACCGACTACAACTCAATCGCCAAGGAGTTCGACGGAAAACTTGGACTTCACGACATTTTGGGTTACTAAGAAAAAGGAACTTAAGCCCCGCCATTCCCTGAGCAATCAAAGTGGCGGGTTTTGTTTCTAAAATTTGGTTTATTCGAGTGAATTTTGTATATTCATATAAAGACATTTTTACGTTTTAATAATTTTTAACAAAACTTTAATTTATTATGGGCAATTTAATTGAACTACCTAACATTAATCCTGAATCATTGATTCTCGATGGAAATGAGTCAAAGCCGCAGAGAAACGGCAATTTCAACCTCAAGAACTATCTGAATGTTCGTCTTGATGAGGGTGAGACCGAGAAGACAATCACTATCCGTCTTCTTCCTATGGACCTTAAGACCGGAAGTCCTTTCGTGAAGGTTCATGTTCACAATGTAAAAGTACCGAAGGAACTTGTAAAGCAGGGGCAGAAGCCGTTCAAGGATTACATCTGTCTTTCAAAGACTGCTGACATCGACCACGAGAAGTTCGGAAACAAGTGTCCTTTCTGTGAAATCAACAAGAGTGCTTACAATGAGTCACTGAAATGCACCGACCCTGTTCAGAAGAAGGAATGGCAGGACATCTCGCTTGACAATCTTGCAAGGGAGGCTGTTATCGTTCGCTGTATCGAACGAGGCAAGGAGGACGAGGGCGTGAAGTTCTGGAAATTCAAAATCAGAAACGACAAGGCCGACCCGTACAATCAGATTATCAAACTTTATCAGTTGAGGAAGGCGAATGCTGAAAAGAAGGGGCAGACCGAAAATATCCTTGATATTTATAATGGCCGCGACCTTAACATAACCATCACCGCAGCACAGGGCACATCAGCCCCTCAGATTGTTGATGACAGCGACCGCAGTCCGCTTTCCACCGATGAGGAACAGATGAAGAAGTGGATTTACGATGAGAAGAAGTGGCAGGATGTATTTACCTGCAAGCCGTATGAATATCTCAAACTCGTTTCAGAGATGAGGATTCCTTGGTTCGACAAGGAGAATAACATATGGGTTGACAAAGAGGAATATGAGAATGTTCACGGAATTCAGAAGACTGAAGCTGAACAGGAAGCAAAGGACGCTTCCGAGGAGATGAAGAATCTTGCGAAGTCCGTTGAAGCCGCTCCCGTTACTCCAAAAGTAGAGGAGAAGAAGGAATCATTCGCAGCATCAATAACGGTTGATGACGATGACCTTCCGTTCTAAAATAAATTGGGCCCGTTAATTCGGCGGGCCCATATTTTTCTTTTTCATAAATGAGAGGCAAATTATTTTTCTACTACGGGTGTATGGGCTCCGGCAAAAGTATGCATCTGTTGGCATCTGCACATAATTTTCAGGCACATTCAATTCCGTTCATTATCTTCAAAAGCGAGATAGACGACAGGGACGGAGAAAATGTAATCCATTCAAGAGCCCTTGGGGACAGGGAGTGCATAAGCATCTCAAAGTTAGATAACTTATATTCCATTGTTGGGGCGTATAAGGACAACGAAATACTCGGCGCGGAGCCGATAAAGTGGATACTTGTCGATGAAGCACAGTTCCTCACCGCAGAGCAGGTTGACCAACTCGCAGCAATCGCGGACACACTTAATATAAATGTTATGTGTTACGGTCTGAGGACAGATTTCCAAACGCATCTTTTCGAGGGTTCAAAGAGACTCTTTGAGGTGGCTGATACGCTTGAAGAGATAAAGTCGAGTTGTTATTGCAACCATAAAACAATCTTCAACGCAAGAATAAACTCAGACGGACAGATTGTTACCGATGGCGAGCAGGTTGAAATCGGTGGTGACGACAGGTATGCGTCCATTTGCAGGAAGTGTTATTATGAGAAGACGGGGAATAAGATGTATCAAAAAGACGATGAATAATGGACTTATTTGAACAAATAGTACAGGCAGTCAACGAGGAGTTGGGAATATCCGACCTCGTTACGAAAACGGCCAACAACATATTTTCAATGATAGCCAAAGACAAGAAGGGAAAACCACTCATCGGAAATAAAAAGACGGGTAGCATCAAGGGGGTCAATCTGTTTGGAAAGGCTATTGATATCAACTATAAATTATATTTCGTTGATACCAATGAAGAAGCGAAATCGTTGCCGATAAAATGGTCGGGCGGATATGATGATGACAACAAGGCTTTAAATACAACGGTTGTTTATGTGAGAGATGAAAACAGATATATAGATTACGGCGGCACTCTTCAGCACGAAATAGAGCACGCATACCAAACATCCAAACACGGTAAAAATTTATTGACAAAGACAAGTTCAAAGAAGATATATAATGCGGCCCACAGATTAACTAACAGCAGGGACTATTTTGAACAAGTGGTCGGTTATTCAGTTTATTATGCCAATAAGTTCGAGCGAGACGCCCACGAAAACAGTTATTACAGGGTGATAATGGACAATCCAAGCGAAGACCCGTTTGAAATCATAAAAGGAACTTCTGTATATAAGAATTTGATGATTATAAACAATCAGTTGAATAACGATACTCCTTATTTCATACAGTCAGTTGAAAATATATGTATGACTAATTTCGGAAAGCATTTCAATTGGTGGAAAAACCTCACGAAAAGGATGATTAACGATTATCTTACAAAGATAGGAAAGGTGATTGTGAAGGCTAAGAAAGACAGGGATGGTGAGTTGGTTGACCCTAACACCGTAATCTCGCAGCCACCGCAATTTATAAAAGAAGAAAATGAATAAATTTGAAAATATTGAATAATATGGCACAACCATTAAAGAAAGCGCCTATCAAGAAAAAGGCGACTATAGCCGACCTCAAGGCAAAGATGGGGTTCGGCGTCAAACTTGAGAAGGGAAAAATTCAAGGGGCAAGTAATGCTGATAAACCGCTTGAATGGCTCCTTATGCCAAAGGCTTTTCAGGATGCATTGAAGCTACCTGGATTCCCTATGGGGTTTTGCAGTTGCCTCTGTGGGCACCCCAATGTCGGAAAATCCACATTGATAAATCATCTTATCGTAGCAGCTCAAAGGCAAGGATTGATTCCTGTTATCTACGACACTGAAAACAATTTTGACTTTAAATATGCAATAGATATGGGCATGGAAGCGGAGCCTGTATATGGAGATGTTGAAGTCGAAGTTATGGATAGTGAAACGGGTGAAGTAAGGATTGAAACGGAACAAAGGATAGTTGAATACGATGGAACTTTTTTTTATTTTAATCAAAGCATTTTGAAAGACCGATATGGCGATATAGACTACTCAACCGGTAAAAGAACGGGGAAGAAAAGAACAAAGGCTGTTCTTGAAGATATCGTATATTCAATAAACGAGTTTTTAGACCTTCAAGCGGATGGAACCATAGAACAAGGATTCGTGTTTTTGTGGGATTCCGTTGGAACAATTGGAGGATTAAAGGCATACAATAGTAAGGTTGGAAACGCGATGTTTGACGCCGGCACGATATCCGCTGCATTTCAGGATATAATGGATAATGCAATACCTTCTTCAAGAAAGATTTCTTCTCCGTATACGAACACAATGGTTGTCGTAAATAAAGTATGGCTTGATGGCACAACAAATCCGGTTGGACCACCTAGCCTTGAGATGAAGGGTGGAAAATCAATAACATATCGCTCAAGACTCATACTTTTGCTTGGCGGAATGCTAAAAGCATCAGTTAAAAAACTAACGGCAACATCGAAGGGGCTGAATTATAATTGGGGAATACAAACGAAGATAAAAGTTTTGAAAAATCAATTACCAAGTCCTTTTAATGTTACATACGAAGGCGAGTTCATTTGCACTGATATAGGTATAATAGGGACAAGCAAGGAGGAACAGGAAGAATACAAGAAAAATAGAGCCCCAATTTTATTAAAAAAACTAAATGAAATTGCAGAAGAAAATGGCTCTGCTAAGATAACAGATATGTCAGATATAGAGTTCGAAGAACAAGATGATGATGACATAATAATAGAGTAAAAAATCGGGAATTTCCCGATTTTTACTTTTTAGGCACTATTTATTGGTAAATGCCACAAATTATGAGGTTAACGAAAGATGTTTTTATTGAAAAAGCAAAGAAGGTACATGGCGATAAATATGATTATTCAAAAGTGAAATACATTAATAATCATACAAAGGTGTGTATAATATGCCCGGAGCATGGTGAATTTTGGCAAACACCACATTCTCACATTGATGCAGGACATGGGTGCCCAAAATGCGGAATAATTGGAACTATTAATGGGCTAAAGAAGGGAGATGAATATTTTATTGAAAAGGCAAAGAGAATACACGGTGATAAATATGATTATTCAAAGGCAAAAAATATACGAAACCACGAAAAGATGTGTATTATTTGTCCGAGGCATGGTGAATTTTGGCAAACAGCAAAGAATCATCTTCACGGAGCCGGGTGTCCTGAGTGCTATAATGAAAGACGAGGGAGTAGTACAGCCATGGGGCAAGAGGAGTTTATTAAAAAGGCAATAGAAATTCATGGAGATAAATATGACTACTCGAAAGTTCAATATGTTAACAGAAATACAAAGGTTTGTATAATTTGTCCTGAGCACGGAGAATTTTGGCAAACACCGGCGTCACATATAGATGGAAAACACGGATGTTCAAAATGTTCAAAACAATTCATGGATAAGGAGTATTTTGTGGAGCGTGCGAGGAAAATTCATGGTGACAAATATGATTATTCAAAAGTTGAATATGTCAATAATAATACAAAAGTATGTATAATATGTCCAGAGCATGGTGAGTTTTGGCAGACGCCACACAACCATTTAAGAGGTACTGGGTGTCATTTTTGTTCGAAGAATTTTTTAGACAAGGATTTGTTTATTGAAAAGGCTCAAAAAATATACGGAGAAAAATATGATTATTCAAAGGTTGAATATATTAATAACCATACAAAGGTGCGTATAATATGCCCGGAGCATGGTGAATTTTGGCAGACGCCAGGTTCTCATTTAAATGGAAGAGGATGTCCGAAGTGCAAGATGCCTTATCTTGAACGAAAAATGGAGTTATTTTTGAAAGAGAATAATATCAATTACATTTGGCAATATCACAATAAAGAAATTTTTGGAAGGCAGTCTTTGGATTTTTATCTACCAGATTACAATGTTGGAATTGAATGCCAAGGCGTGCAACATTTTATGGAGGTTAAATACCGTTCAAAGAAACTGACAGAGGCTGACATAAGACGAATGTATAAATATTGTTTGGAAAGGGACCGCAAGAAAAAAGAAATTTGTGAAAACAACGGAATAAAACTGATATCTTATTTTGATGCGGTGTTTAATGATTATATAGATAATAGTGAGGTTGGGAAATATGTAAATGAGCCAAGTGATATATTAAGTATTATCAGCGATTAATCGTTCAATCGGGGTAGAGATGCCCCGATTTTTTGTGTTTTTAAGCCTTTATTTGACTATTTATAAAAAAATATATTCAAATGTTTGCAAATAGTTCATTAATAGAAAATAGCGTCATTAATCTCGACATGCTTTACAAGTATGTCTTTTCATCTTATACTCCGAGTTATGGAATATCATCAACGGCGTATACTCCATACTCCCCTGCGTTGAGGACCGAGATAAACAATGCGGTATATACGGATGAGATTTATCAGGTTCCAAACAGGGAAGGTGGGTTATTAGAAGGATTTACTTGGCATCCGGGTGATGACACAGCAATGGATACTGAATATGACGACCCTACATCAAACAATGGGGAATATGCGGGAATAAAAGTTCAGGATTCGATAGCCCTTAATCCTTACATTCTCTTCGGTGGGGTAGAGATTAAGGGTGGTGTAGAAACCCCGGTGCCAATACATATAAGTGCCACCACAACATATACTATCACGTTCACAGGTGGGTCAAGCGTGGATGTTTATATATATTTAGGGATGAATCCATGGCCTGATGAAGACTATAGTATAGCGCAGGATGCTACAAGTAGTATAACTTTTTCGGATGATTACACGATGGAGCAAGTGAAAGCAATGGGCGAGGTTGATTCGATTAGTCTAGCTGACCGTACGATAGAAGTGGACCAACCGGATTATGCATGTACGGTACGTGGCGTAGCAGAAGAATATGGCAGGTTTTGCTTAAAAAGGGGCAGTTTGATATGGAAAAAAATTATTGAAGATGAAGTGTCAGATTTCTATGTTGACGATTGGGTATCTCCGACGGATATTGTTAATACGAATTTCAGTGGAATGTCACAATATAATATCGAAGCATGCATTTATGAAGAAACCTCATATTATGTGTATTTGGATGTAATACCAACGGCGATAACATGGAATGATAGAATTGAAACAATTAATGGTTTAAGCGCTGAAACCGCTTCAACGTTTGCTGCTGTTGTATATGGGAATAACAACACGGCTAAGGCTAATAGGCGTGAAACCCTATTATCTGGATATACTAACGTACAGTCTTCTGGACAATTTAATAAAACTTCAGATAGCGAAATTCCATACAGGGTAGAATGGGAGAGAATTAGCGGCCCTTACTACCTAATGACCAGCAGCGTGACATTTGATAGTAACAACAACATAGTAACATCAATTGCTCAGGTAGGACTTGAATATGAGTTGATTTTGTTTACATATTCCGACTACCAATTTGGTGTACTAAATTCACATCATACAATTTTTGTAAAAAACAAAAGAACAAATGAAGAGGTAGAATTAAGAGGAAACTTTGTTAATAATTATGGGCCTTACACAACCATAACTTTAGTTGACGGAGATATCCTTGAAGTTTCTGTAGGACAAGATGAAATTGAATTTGATGAAATGAGTGTTGATGGGGGATATCTAACCGGCAATACTATTCAAACATTTAATTATGTAACAACCGTAACTACGGAAGGGATAGGTAGGCCAGGAGATTATTTGGAAACACCACCAATTGACGGCACAAACCATTTTAACAACAATAGAGACAGGGCAGCAATAAGATTGAATATCACTGTACACTAGTAGAATGAAGAAAGTTTACATAACAGAAGAGCAGTTGAAGAAGTTTGTCGAAAGGCAGATTTCCGAGTCTATATTCATGGAAAAGAATGCCGGTAAATTCGGTGCGTCCAAACTCAAGCAGGTGACGGATTATCTTGCTCAGAAAGCGAAGTCTTCCATCGATGGTTATGGAGACGAAGGTTATGAAGACCCCAAGGGAGACAATATCATCAGACAGGCGAGAGAAAACGGCATCAACATTGACTCGCTTAAGGGAAATTTGGACAAGAAGGAATATAACAAAGGAGTCGCATCAAGGATAGAAGACCTTCTTACCAGGAAGAACGAGGAAATAGGGGATTGGGTTAAATCCGCACTTCCGACGCTTAGGATGGTTTATGGCCATAACAAGGAATTCAAGGCCGGAAAGGAGATTGCAACAAGGTCAAGGGACGATAACGGAAATATCATCAATAAAAAGACCGAAAATATATTCGATACGCTTCCCGCAAGCAAGAGGGAACATTTGTTGATGGTCAGGGACTTTCTTGACAAGGAAGGTCTTACGTTCTTATACAGACCGCAGAACAAGCCTGCGTCATTTTCAACAAGATATGGCGTCAATTTGGCGGATGCTGATTGGACAACGCCCGTAAATGAACTCAATCTCGATTTTTCAAACATCTCAGATGCCGACATAAAGTCTTATTATGACGGAACGAGGATTAAGTGGATAAACGCAGAACTCGAGAAACTTGGGTATGATGTTAACAGGTACACCCCTGCGGGAATCCCTGTAAAGGTTCAGCCAACAGACCCCGCATGGAACGGAAAAAATGGCAAGGAAGGCCTTGTGGACATTGCAAGGGTGGGTAAGTTAAAACAGGTTGCCGCAAGGTATGTCAAGAAGACTTATGGGATGGACTTTAACTTCGGTGACGGAAAGAGCGTGTTCTCATACGGAAATCAGAAAATTGACGAAGATACGCTCATCATCAACTTCAGTGCTGCACTTAGATGCCCCGCATGGAATGAGTGCCTGTTGAAAGACGCCTGCTATGCAAGAACAACAGAGAAGAACTATGACAATACGTTTGACAGAAACCTTAGGACAAGTCTTATATGGCAACAGACGGAAAATGACGAGACATTGACAAACCTTATGCTCGAACTCATCAGGTCATATATTTTCAATTACGATGCCGCCCTTAAGGTGCTGAATAAAAACGGATATAAAGGAAGATTTACCAAGGATTCACTCAGCAAACTAAGCATTGGCGAGATTCAGGGAAAGTTCGGAGAAGAAGTGGTTGACGTATTAAGGGAAACAAAGAGGGTCAACACCGTACGCCTTAACGAGGACGGAGACTTTATCGGACAGTGGCTTGTTGATGTATGGGATAAGTGGGCAGAGGATTTCAAACTTGCAGGAGTTGTTGTCGCCGCTTATACTTGCAGGGCATTGAATTATGAGAAGGTGAAAAACATCGTCTTAAATGTATCTCAGGAAGGACTTGTCAGTGGACAGAATTCACCCGCAGTTGCAAGGTTTTTCTATGCCGTGGAGCCCGAGGATTACGATGCACTTACGGATACTTATGATGGTCCCCTCACGGGTGATTCCATTACCCCGATGTACATGCCGCTTGTCGACGAAGGACGGCTTGCGGGTTATTATTATAAGTGCCCTTGCGGAAGAGGAAAGATGAAGTATGTTGAAACAAGCAAGGCCGAATTGAAAAAGGGCGAAGTTCCCGAGCCTTGTACCGTAGGTGAGTTCAATGGTGAAAGGGCGGGAAGCAAGAAAGTCGTTTCATTCAACGGAAAAATTTACAAACTTGAGAAAAATAACGACTCATCAACGAAGGTTGACTGCTATAAGTGCAGGATATGTTACGGAAGGGACAACGGAGACATAAAGGTTGTTGGCGGCGGAACGGCACAGGAAGGACTTCCGAAATATGTTCTTGTATCAGCACACGGAGCAGCAAGAGATAATTTCCAAGAAGATAGGAAAATTGCGGGAAAAGATGTTAAGGAATGGATTGCAAGGCAGAACAACGGACAGTATGTTGTCAAGGAAGGCCTCGAAAAAGGTTCCGCCGATGAAAATTCACCATTGGCGATAAAACAGGTTGTAAAAAACACCATAGATAGCGTTGCCAATATGATGAGAGAACAAATTAGTGCAAATAATGCAATAATGGAGGTGAAAAACAAGTTTTACGAGATATATAATAATATAGATAAAAACAGATAAATATATTTGACATACATGGGCTGCTCAATAATAGAAGAATGTAGAACATTATCATCCGAGAGACGTTGCGTTTCTCGGATTTTTTTTGTATATTCAATAAAACATTTCAACATGGGACAGCCCGTTAGACAAATCATAAAGGATAATCATCCGGAAATAGCAGAAAAGCCGTTTTATACATTAATAATAGATGGTAATAATCTTTTGCGTCAAGCCATGGCCGATGACAAGATTAATTCGGATGGAATACATTACGGCGGAATATTTCAGTTCTTCCTTCAGATAAAACTATTGATGAGGGAAATAAGGTATGATTATGTTTATGTTGTGTTTGACGATACCGACAGTGGAATACTCCGTTACCAACTTTATCACGAATATAAGGCAAATAGAGATAAGAATTATGCTAAGCATCTCATAGCAGACGGAGAGGAAAGCGACTATTGGAAGAGGTTGAACAGGACGCTGAAGGGAATGGAGCGTGCGATATACAACAAGAAAAAGAAGAAGGCTGAAGAAGAACTCACAGAGGAGGAAAAAATTGAACAGGAGCTGAGGAGAAGGAAAAAGGAGATAGCGGATGAAAATTTCGAGCGGGAGCGCAATATAATAATGATGTACTGCGTTGAGATGTACATAAGGGTCCTTTTCGACGACAGGACAGAGGGTGATGATTTCATTGCATATTATGTACTTCATAAGAAGCCCGAAGAAAGGGTTGTCATCGTAAGCACGGATAATGACCTCACGCAACTTATCTCTCCAACGGTCAATGTCTATAACAGGATGATTAAAAAGTATCTGAAGCCGTCAAATTTTCAAAGGATTAAGGGATATCCCGTAGAGAATGTGCTTATCAAGAAAGTATTTTGCGGAGATGCAAGCGACAACATAGGGAACATCAAGGGTCTTTCCGAAAACAGGTTGATGGAATTGATGCCCGAGATTGCGGAGCGTCCCGTAACGATAGAAGAGGTGAAACAAAGGGCACAGGAGAGGATTGACGAAAGGGTTAACGAGAAGAAGAAACCGCTTCAATGGCACGAAAATATAGTTAATGGCGTGTCAAACAAGGAATATGACGGCGATTTCTACGAGATAAACGAGAAAATCATAGACTTGAAACACCCTTTACTCACAAAATCGGCGGAAGAAGACATCGAGGCCCTTATGTATGCCCCGATAGACCCCGAAGGACGTTCATTCGAGAATCTTTACTCGATGATAAAGCGGGACGGAATAGAACAATTGATGGACAAGAATTCTTTTGCAAACTTTTTTGTACAGTTTAATGACCTCGCTAACAGGGAGATAAGGAGATATAAGGAAAGTATTGACGAAAATTAGTTTGTTCAAACAAGCATTTTTTTGTATATTCATTAAACAAAAACGGTAACCGACACCGGAAGTCGGGATGTTTAACTTTATTTATAAAATATAAATGACAGAAATTAAAAAGCAGTCGAACGAACAGCGCGACTATAAAGAAAGGTTCGAGTTCATTTTAACCACGGGAGGCAACATCATTTGCCAGCGTTATTTCAGAATCAATTCGTTTAACCCAAAGTCCCTTCAGTCATATGAACTGACATCAGCCATCCGCCATTGTGCGAGTGTGATTGACAACGACCTGAAGGATAAGACCGCAATTTACCTTGAGAGGTACGCTCCGAAGGCATTCGGCAGCATCGAGGAACTTGAGGCATATGTCTCCAACGAGGAGAATTGGGGGCGTCTTTCTTTGGGCGAAGGGCTTGTTGTCCGTGGCAATAACGAGAACGACTATTTCTATGCGGGAGAAGGAAAGTATAAGGCTTTGGAAGGAAAGTTCGATGATGGAGAATTGATTGAGAACGATGTCGAGGCAAACAAGACGACTTACAAATTCACCTTCAGGGTTGACGAGAGGGATGTCTGTTCCGTAGAGTGGGACGGATACTATCCTAAGTTTGTCCGCGACAAGATTGACCTTTCCAACAAGAGAGGCAAATTTGACGAAGACGACATTGACCGTCTTTCTTTCGAGCAGTATCTTCTTTACAAGATGGTTGAAGGCAAGAACGACCTCGTTTATGGCATTATAAAGAGCATCTGTTACGCCTGCAGTTATCAGAACAGTGCGGATTACACCACAACCGTTGATGGAATAATCAACGAATGGAATAACGATTCAGCAAGAGCGGCATTCGGGAGTCTTTAATGTATGGGAAAAGAAGTAGATAAAAGTAACCTTGGATACCTTGATTTAGGCTTTCAGTATAAACTTGCCAAGTATTTTATCGAAGAGCCCAGATTTTTTGAAGACCTTGTTTCAATCATTGACCCGAATGCATTTACAGATTCACTTTTAAGAACATTCGTAGGAACGTTAAAAGACTATTACATGAAAAATGGTCTCGTTCCAAATTACGATACGGTTGAGATACAGTTAAGGGAACGCTCACGGACTAAGATAGAGTTGGAAGAATGGGTAGCCCTTATAAAGAAACTGAAATCTGAAACCACATTTGAAGGATGCGATACGGTCAAGGACATTGCACTAAGATTTTTCAAACAGCAAAACCTTATCAAAGCGGCCAACAAGATATTGGAGATAGCGGCGAAAGGCGATGTTGACAGATATGAAGAGTGCCAAAGGATATTCGACGAGGCGGCACAGGTAGGGCTTTCAGACGATTTCGGGCATAGTATATATGACCTGATGGAGAAGGCATTGTCAAGCGATTACACGGTGTCAATACCGACAGGTGTTGATAAACTTGATGAAGTGCTCGGCGGGGGCCTTGACAAGGGAAAAATCGGTCTCATTATTGCACCGGCCGGATTCGGAAAAACATCTTTCACAACGGCAATCGCCGCATATGCGTCATCGTATAAGTGCGAGCAGAACAACTATGAGGGCTTTAAAGTCCTTCAGATTTACTTCGAGGATGATGATGTTGATGTTACGAGAAAGCATTTTTCAAGGATAACACAGAGGGAAGCACGAACATTCAAACGACTCAGCGATGAGCAGAGGGAGAGCGTGGCCGAACTTCTTGAAAACTATGCTAATAAGGAAATGCTCAAGAAGAACCTCAGGCTTAAGAGGTTCAAGACCGAGACCAAGAGCGCAACGGATATCGAATTGTTTATCAAGCGGCTCATCAACAGCGGGTTTAAGCCTGATATGGTTATCATTGACTACTTTGAGTGTCTTGCCCATGAGAAGGGCGGCTATCAGACTGATAGCGAATGGTCACGCGAAGGAACAACAATGAGAAAACTTGAGAACATCGCACATGACCTTGACATAGCAATATGGGTTCCTACTCAAGGAACAAAGGACAGCATGAACAGTCCCGAAGTCGTTAGGATGGACCAGGCAAGTGGCTCTGCAAAGAAAGTTCATGTGGCACAACTTATAATATCCATTGCAAGGGGTATCGGAGATATTGACCGTGGAAGGGCGGTTGTATCGGTTCTAAAGAACAGGTCAGGTAAGTCTGGAAAGATTTTCAACAATGTTAGATTTGACAATGGAACATGTACGATTTCCTGTGATGATGTAGAGGAATATGACGACCTTTCTTGGGCCGATGAAGCCCCGAAGAAGAAAGAGGAAGAACGCACGAGAAAGATAAGGTCAATTCAGAACGAGCAGCGGGCTGAAAATTATGGAAAAACCTCGTATCCTACTGAAAAACAGAAGGTTAGCGGAAACTATATCGGAAGGATAGAAGATTTGGATATGGCAGGAAAAAAAGACTTTGAATAATGAATTTTCCCCGTTATTTTTTGAACAAAAAGACGGGGAAGATTTATTTATTATATAAACAATTTTAGTATGAATGTAAGAAAAAGTGATGGCTCCATCGAGGAGTTTGAAAGTGAGAAAGTTAAGAGGGGAATATGTAAAGCATTCGAGGCGATGAACGAAGATTGCGATGAACAGATGTTGGAAAATGTCGTCAATAGTCTTTATCTTTACGAAAACATTAGTAGTTCGGAAATCAGGAGACAGGTAGAAAATGCGCTGATGAGCATCAACAAAAAAGTTGCAAAGGCGTATATTGAGAACAACGACGACAGGAAAGACCTTAACAAGAAGAGGGACTTTATCAAAGAGTACATCAATGCTTCCAATGCGGCAACCGGCTCAAAGTTTGATTCCAATGCTAATGTCAGCAACAAGAACATCGTTACATTGGGACAGGAACTCTACAAGGAAAACAACATCAAACAGAATCGTTACATCCTTTGTGATAAGATTCGCAAGATGTATTCAAAAAAATTGGCTGACCAATATATTGCAGACCTTGAAAGTCACATCCTGTATAAGCATGATGAAAGCGGAACGCCAGGATATCCATATTGTGTAGCAATCACGATGTATCCGTTCCTTGAAAATGGACTAAAGGGGCTCGGCGGAGAGTCGATTGCTCCAACAGACCTTAAGTCTTTCTGCGGAGAATTCATTAACTTAGTGTATTCAGTGTCTTCTCAATTTATGGGTGCGGTTGCAACACCTGAATTCCTTATGTATATGGATTATTTCATCCGCAAGGATTATGGCGAGGACTATATCAATCACATTGATGAGGTTGTTGACCTAAGCAGAAAGAAGAGGACTATTGGAGATGTAATTGACAATGCGTTTCAACAGGTTGTTCATTCGATGAACATGCCGGCAGGCAACCGTGGCTATCAGACGGTCTTCTGGAATGTTGGCTATTTCGACAAATATTACTTTGAAGGCGTATTCGGAGATTTCAGGTTCCCTGATGGAACTGCCCCTAAGTGGGAAACTCTTTCATGGCTTCAGAAGAGGTTCATGAAGTGGTTCAACAATGAGAGGCTTACATACACATTCACTTTCCCCGTTGAAACGATGGCTCTTCTTACAGATGGTGCTGATGATTTTATGGATAAGGAATATGCGGACTTCACCGCCGAGATGTGGAGCGAAGGTCACAGTTTCTTCTGCTATCTTTCGGATAGCCCCGACTCATTGAGTAGCTGCTGCAGACTAAGAAATTCACTGAAGGACAATCAGGATGCGGAGCATAATCATACCACACACCAATATTCAATGGGAACAGCATCCGTTGCAACGGGGTCAAAGTCCGTCATGACGATGAACCTTCCGAGACTTGTTCAGGATGCCACGATAAAGTATTTCCGCACGAAGGGACAGACCCTCATCGCTGGCGAGAACATTCCCGAACAGGGACTTAAGTATGATAAGGACGAACTTTATGAGTTCATAAGGAATGAGGTCAGGGAACTTACAGAGCGTGTGCACAAGTATCAGACGGCGTTCAACGAGACAATAAAGGACTTCTTGAATGCGAATATGCTTGATGTATATCGTGCAGGGTTCATTGACATGAGGAAGCAATATCTTACCGTTGGTGTAAACGGAATTACCGATGCGGCAGAGTTCCTTGGAATCAAGGTTAGCGTTAATGACGAATACAAGGAGTTCGTAAACAACATCCTTGAAACAATCAACATTGCAAACAAGGCGGACAAGACGAGGGATTGCATGTTCAATACTGAATTTGTTCCCGCCGAGAATCTTGCTGCAAAGAATTACAAGTGGGACCAGAAGGATGGCTATTGGGTAAGCCCTAACAGGAATCTTTATAGTTCATACTTCTATAACCCTGAAGACGAGACCATAAGCGTGATAGAGAAAATGAAACTTCACGGAAAAGAGTTTGTTCAATATTTGGATGGGGGCTCAGCGTGCCATGAAAATTTGGCTGAACATCTATCTCAGACACAATATCGTCAGTTAATGAAGGTTGCAGCAAAGAATGGTTGCAATTATTTTACATTCAATGTTAAGAATACGGTTTGCAATGATTGTGGCTTCATCAGTAAGCATACGCTTGACAAGTGCCCTCACTGTGGAAGTACGAATCTTGATTACCTGACGAGGGTTATCGGATATTTAAAGAGGATTTCATCTTTCGCAGAGCCAAGGCAGATTGAGGCCAACAAGAGATTTTATGCGTAAAAAATTAATATTTTTCATCTATATTGGTGACGACAGGACCCCGCAGCAGCGATGCAGCGAGGTTCTTGTCGCTAAGGTACATTTTGCTTGCATTAAAAGGTGGAGGAGCGTGTTTGATGAGGCAAAATTCATCCTTTCCGTCAAGGAAGACCTTATAGGGAATACAAAACTGATATCGGAATATGTAGATTTCATCATGTCGCTTGGTTACACGGAAAATGTTGAGTTCGTGGTTGAGAAAAACACATCGCTGAGGGAATCGAAGAACTTCAAGGAGGAAATTCTCGACAATGAATCCAACAACGATAAGTTGGTATTCTTCTCGCATCTTCGCGGGGAGAGTAACAATACGGAAAACACGGCAAGATGGGTATTTTCCAATTATTATTACGCTCTTTCAAGAGAATGGGAGATTGATTATTGGTTGGTTCAGAACACGAAGGTTTTCTATGGCTTTCCTATGACTGACTGCAGGTATACTGACGGGAGGCCGAACGAGGTTCTTCCGTTTAACAGGTACTATTATCTCGGTTCAATCTTTTGGGTCAATGTATCGACGCTGAAGGATGTGATGAAGACGAGGAATATTGAGAAGCCAAGGATGATTGGGCGGTTTTTCTCTGAGAATTTTCCGGGAAACACGATAAGTTACGAACTTGTGGCCACTACCTGTTATGTTGCCGCCACAACGGGATGGGACCCGTATTCTCAGTTTGACCAACTACTTGAAGAATGGTGCAGCCGCTCGGAAATGAGCATGGAAGAGTTTGACAATGAATATGAAAAAACAAAATCGGAGACTTTTTAGCCTCCGATTTTTTTGATTTTAGATTCCCTTCCAAACATTAGTTCAGTATATTCGTGGAATGCTTGCTCTCTCGTTAATTGCCCGTATCGCCGAGGTCTATCTGATAATCATAATTTCCATAGAAATTATTTTCCGCCTTTTTGAACATATGCGAATAATAGTTTTTGGTAGATTCCACATATAACCCATCGGTGGTTAAAATCAAAAGATTTGAGTTGTATATCGGCCTGACGGTGCTATTTATGAAATTCATGTTATATTTTATCGTTGAATTGTTTGGAAATCTCTTATGTGATTCTTCCGTAGTGGTTATGAATTCATCGATAAGGCCATAGTTGTATGAGATGAACGACAGGTTTATCCAATTTGTTTGTGACAGCACATTCTTGTCTATCTCGTATGCTCTGTGTAACAGGAGGTATTTAGGAAATTTTTCGTTTATATGTTCAGACATGGCGGCCATATAAGATGCGTCCGTAGAGTTATTCAGCAGTTCGAACACAAAAAGTTCTTCAAAACTAATAAATGACGGATACATGTTTGCTCTTTGGTCTTCGGTATATGATATGATGCGGTCTTTGTTGTACAATTCCTTGAGATATTGCCTTGACCGAAGTTCATCCATCCATCTGAGCGTATAGAACAGGTAGTAGAAGTAATGTGCCCCGTTTTCTTTGGAAAGGACATAACTGTCACCCATATTCAGGTCTTTATAATACCATTCCGCATATTTGTTGTAGTTAGAAGTGGACGACTTCGTTGTGTTATGCTTATGCAGTATGTATCCGCTGAACAAATCGATTGTCGTAAAAGTGTTTCTGCGGAAATAAAGTTTCTCATGAATCTTATATTTCCAAATGTTGCTTGGATAATTCTTCACTATTTGCCTTCCGCCGACATAATAGTTCGGCACGTCAGTTCCGTTATGGTTCAGGAGATAGATATCTACGGAATCAAGCCCATTGAAATTCCGTTCCTTAAGTTTTATAATAGTTTCCCTGAGTCTTGGCGAGAATATCTCATCGGCATCGGTGGTAAATGAATAATCGGTGCTGACTTTTGACATTGCAAAGTTTCTCGCAGCGGCGAAGTCGTTAATCCACTTGAACTCATACGTCTTTATCTTATCGCCATAAGCCCTTGCTATATCCATCGTCTTGTCAACGCATCCGGTGTCGACAATCACAATCTCATCACAGATATTGATGATGCTGTCAAGACAATTTTTAATGGTTTGCTCCTCATCACGTACAATCATATAGCATCCAAGCGTTGACGGTTGATTGCCTTCAATGAATTTATTATACTTAATAAACCTGATACCGTTGGTGGATACGTCCCTGATGCCTTTTTTATGAGATTCGATAAGGAGTTTTTCAAAATGCCTGAAGAATGACGGGGTAAGAATACGCACATCACCAATCTCGGCAATCCAAGGTTCCGGCTTTAATGTCGTTCCAAACATACCACCGAAGCCCTTGACAGCATCCCTGCCGTTATTGGTATGGCTATGGTTCATAATCAGTAACCCAAGATGCCTCCCGTAATACCATATCTCGTCATAATTTTCATCCGAGACGCCATAGAATAATATTCCGTATTGTTGTACCGGCCCGCTATCCGACGCCTCTTTGATTGCATCTATATATTTTTTCTGCATCTCCTTGTCGGCTTCATTGATTAGGAACACGACCTGCTGTGGCATAAGGTAATGCATCGGAGTGTTCATGTATTCTTCTATGGAAATCGCTCTCTTTTCCATCAGCTGATACACTTTTTCCATGTTTTTTGCAAAATAATCGTAACAAAGGATATCGGTTCCTTCCGTTCTCTGCCTGTACAGTTCGTTGGATTTGACGATGAAATCAAAGTCGATGAATTTGAGATGGAAAAAGGCGATGTCGTCCTCGAAAGGTGAATCTTCTCCGAATATTTGACACTCGTGACAGCCGCCCATATGATATCTTACGTAGACTTTGTTCATATTGAACAATTCTACTTTGTTTCCGAAGACTCCGATTATTCCGTCATCAGAAGTCCATAAAGACCCCCTGCCGACATTTTCATGTATGAGTTTTCCATTGTCGGATGGCGGGAACGTTCGGCTGAAGATATTCAACCCCGTTTTAAGGAAGTATGTCTTACCCTCACACATTTTTTCATACAGCACTTCCCTGAAATCACGGTCGGAGTAGAATACTTCGTCGAAATAAGTCGATATGCACCAATGATATTGACCCTTGAATTCATTTTGTATTTCGGTTTTGAATTTAAGGATAAGCCCCTCGTCATATCTTTCCGTAGTATAGGAACGGATTTCAACAAACGGGTATTTGCTGAGCATTTCCACCGTCCTGTCGGAACTTCCATTGTCATAAACAACGAGTTTATCGATGCCGATTCGCTCATAATACGGCATTACGTAAGGAATTTTATCCTCATTGTTATATGTTACGGTTACTCCGAGTATCTTTATGTCTTGTGGTCTCATTTATTAAGGTGTATAAAAGTTATTCATCATTTCCTGTCCGGGAGTGTGCGGCTTCCATAATGTCGAATATCCGCGACTGTAATCCCAAGCAATATCATTGAACCCGAGTTCAAGGATTCTGTTATGTATAGGAAGGTCATACAATTCCTTAAGCAGGATTGTTGTTCTTTGTATTTCGCCGAACCTGACGGATTGGGTATTGTCTTTGCTTACCCCGCGTTCGCCGTCGCCCTCGTGTTGTATATATAGAACCTTGTCGATTTTCGTCATTTCCCCGTTAAGGAACGTCCTTATTAATAATTCTTGGTCATCGAGGACAGAGTAATTAGGGTTATGCCCCTGTATTTTGTGATAAAAATCCCTTTTCCAAGCCCTTATATGGTTCGGTTGTGCATAAATTGTCCTGATTGAGAACGGATTTATTCCCGGAGACTCCGAAAATGTGAATTCTCTGCCGTTTACGACCTCCGTTTTTGTGAGGCCTTCGCCCCAACCCCATCCTTCGCCATACATAATCGCCACTTCGTCAGGATGTTTCAGTTCAAGACAGTTTGAATAGAAGAAATCGCTGTTAGGAAACTTTTCCCTTGCCGCAAGTATCGTTGAAAGGCAGTCGGGAGTCAGTTCATCATCGTGGTCAACTTCCAATAGATAATCTCCGTCGCAAGCCATTGCCGCAACGTGTTTGTTGAACCCGATGCTTCCGTGGATTGACACGTTTTTTATGATAGTTATCCTTAAGTCCTTGAACGATTCAATCATTTTTATCGTTTCGTCATTAGGACTGTCATCGATTATGAACCAATCCCATTCGGGGTATGTTTGACGGCACATTGAGTCATAAAGACGTTTGAATTTATCATATCCCGTGTTGTACGTACAGGTAAAGAACGAGAAAAGTGTCGGTTCATCATCCCGCTTAACCGTATTCCGTTTAAAAGTGGCGATAATCGACGAAACGATGTTGTTTGCATTGAATTCGTCAAGGTGAACCCATTTCTTCCTGACGAAGAATGGCATATATTGTAGGTCTCCCCACAATGATGTATCGCCAATTGTGATTATGGAGTCAAAGCCTCGTTTTTCATACAATTTCTTTGCAATTCCAACGCCGGTGTCGCAAATCGTAAGGTCAAATGTGTTTTCTGACCACTTATTGCCGTCGTCGTATTTTACTCCGCTGTAATCGTGATAGTTATAATCTTTATCTACTATTATTGCCGTAATTTTATTTCTCATATTGGTAAAAATAGGTTTTTTCGAAGTCAAAATGCGTTTCCGTAAGCAGAATGTTGCTGTAATACGGATTCTTTATGTTCTGTTTGAAGAAGATAGACGATATTCGCTCCATAAGGAAGGCGTGTATACGGCTTTGATACGACGTGTTGTTGTTTGGCGGTCCACCTTTCCCCTCCACATATCTATCCATATTGTTTACTACGTGATTACACACGTCAAGGTCGGTTTTGAACCCCATCCTTTCATTATATTCATCCAAAACGCCGAATACGAATTCGCACCATTTGCAGAACATCTCCCTTGTGAGGACGAAAATGTTGCACGGAACGAAATATTTGCTTCCCATCACATAGTCTGCTGCACCCGCGTAATCCGACCATTTTTCTTTAATGATTTCAACACATAGATTAAGGTCGTCTATGTTATGGCATCCCGCATAGTTATCCCGTATTGATGGCCATCCTATGTCGAATGACTGATATATTGCATCGTGTGTCGAGAATATTGTGTCCATATCGGGAACCTTATCAAAGAAGTCGAAGTAACGCCGGTAATGTGCGGTTCCAACATACTTTTTCAACGGGTAGTTTTTCCATAAGGCGTGGATGCGGGCTCCTTCGCTGTATGCGTGTTCCATTTTAAGGAGCGGGTCGTCATATTTTCCTACATCTATCTTTTGAATTTCACAAGGCTCCTCGATTTCCCCGACTGAAACAAGTTTGTATTCATCGGATTTCGGGTACACCTTGGGAATTCCTTGCGAGAAGATGAATATGTCTATGTTGTTCATGATAATCACCGCAAGGAAACCCACGGGTTTCAGCCGTGGGAGGAATTGCGGTTAATTCCTTTTGTTAAACAATTATTTTTCAATAAAAATATACAAATTTCTTAACTTTTTTCAAAATATATATTATTTATATATAGAACATATGTTAAGTATATGAATGTGATAACCTACAACGTGGAACTCAAGCCAACCGAAGCAACCTTCTCCTACTGGGAGCGGCTGCTCGGGCTGTATGCGCAAGCGTACAACGACTGCGCCACGTTCCTGGCGGAGAACAAAGTTCCCTTGTCCATGAAGGCCGTCCATTCGAAAGTCTATGACTGGCTCCGGGCAAAGTACCCGGAACTCCCGTCGCAGGGCGTCATCCGCCTCTACAAGGATGTCATCCCGGCGTTCAAGTCTATCCGGTCAAACAAGCACCGCAATGCCGACGTCCCGCAGAAGCGCGGGCTTTCGCTCCGGCTTGACAAGCGGCTTTACACCCGCATTGACACCGACGGGATTGTCATCACCAGCGAGGTCGCGAGGAAACGAGTAAAAATCCCGTTCGTCCTTTACCCGAAGGTTGTGGAACTTCTCGCCACCAGCGAGCCGTGCGACCCAACGATATTCATCCGCGACGGGAGGATGTTCCTATCCATCCCGTTCCAGGCGCCGACAATCGCCACTTCCGGCGATAACGCCGTTGGGGTTGACCTCGGCATCAAGAGGCTCTTCGTCACGAGCGAGGGCAAGGCGTTCAGGGATAAGACGTACCTCCGTGAGCGGAGAAAGGTGCGTCACCTAAAGCGGAAACTCCAGGAGAAATCAAAGAACTCGAGGTCGGCGCGGCGCCATCTCGCCAAAGTCTCCAAGCGCGAACGGAACCTATCCATGGACATGCTCCACAGGGCGACGAACGCCCTGCTTCGTTCCACGGACGCCTCCGTGCTTGTCGTGGAAGACCTGTCCAAGATAAAGGCCAAGACGGCGAAGACCGACGAGGGCTTCAAGCGGAAGCGCCACAACAACATGTTCTCGCAGGTCCCGGTGCGAGCATTCCGGGACATGTTGGCATACAAGGCACAGATGCGCGGAAAACGCGTGGAAACGGTTTCGCCAACGTACACCAGTCAGATGGACTGCCGGACCGGCAACCGGGACGGGCTCCGCAAGGGGTGCCGTTACGTATGTGCCGACGGGCTCGTCTTTGACGCTGACTGGAACGCGGCAGTCAACATCGCCACAAGGGCGAATCACCCGTCCCCGAATGCGTTGCCGTTGGACGGCACGCTTAAGTTCCTGGACGGCAGGGAGTTGTCAGCCTCCCATACGACGAGGTTCATTCCTTGTCAAGCCCACAAACTTTAGTCGTGGGTTGCTGACTGATTTTTTATTTTAATATATCCAATAGGGTTGCTATTTTCAATCTATTTTTGTATATTCTTTACGATGAAAAAGATATTGGTATACCATCTATATTGCGGAAAGGATTTTTCCGAAAATATGGCAAATAAGGTTCATTTTATGTGCCTTAGCAAGTATATAAAGGTGTTTGATGAAATCAGGTTTACGATATCCGTTGACGATTTGTCCGACAGGGATACGATTGCCGACGGATTGCAGTGGATTCTATCCCTAAATCATAATGGGGTAAAGAACATCAGGATAGTGAAGAACACTGAACTCTATGAGGTTGAGACATTCAAGACGGAGATATTGAAAGGTTATGAAAATCTTGACGGATATGTGTTTTTCGCCCATAACAAGGGAACGATGAACATGAAAAACCCACAAGTTAACGGAGAGGCCATTTTCAGGTGGGTCTGTGGCATGTATTTCTATAATTTTGAATTTCTCAATGAGGTGGAAGGTTATTTTAACGGTAACCTGAGGGCGTCGGAGGTCTTCTACGGCACATTCCTCACCCAATTTCCGAAATATAGGACAAATGTGTGCCACGCAATGCCAAATAATATCAGTGGCCTTGAGTATAGCGGCACTTTCTATTGGATAAACATGCCGAAATACAAGAACTGCAGGATGGTTGGTACGGTAAAGGACGTGGAAGCTGACAGTAGGTATTTTGCCGAGGAGTATCCGGGAATGTGGTTCGAGCGTTATGCTTATGGGTGCGGTATGACAAGCCATAATGACGCGATTCTTGATGCAACCAATCTCAATCTTTACTATGCTGACGATAAGAAGTGGGATGAGGTGTTGGCAATTCTTGGAGATGCGGATAGGTTCAAGGAATTTTTGAATGAGATAAGGAAGAAAATATGATTAAATTAATTGGTTATACGACAACATTTAATGTTGAAAAGATAATTGACGTTGTGATGCCCTATGTACAGTTCCTTGGATATGACAAGTTTGTGGTATGGGATAATCAGTCAACGGACAGGACGGTGGAAATGCTCAGTAAGTATCCGTTCGTTGAAATTAGGGAATGGGATACCAACGGGGTGTTTGACGACGTTAAGAAAAGGGGGCTTGAGATAGATGCATATGTAGAAAGCAGGGAAATAGCGAATTCGACGGGAGATGATGTTTGGATGACGTTTACCGACTTCGATGAGGTTTTATATTATTTTTATGATATAAAATTCAAGGAGTATCTTAATAGTTTGACTCAACGGGAAATCAATTGTTTTTATGACGTGATGATTCAGCCGATGCTGCCAAAGGGATATGATGAAGAAACGGTGAGAAAGTTCATCGCAGACGGGAATTTCCCGCATGAGTATGACGGTGTCGTCGTCAATCATCAGTATTCGAAGCCGATTTTGTTTCACGTCAACAGTTTTGCCAATCTCTATTTTGTTCCGGGCAACCATTACGCCTTGTGTGAACACGACAATGTGAAAAATGCGTTGCCGTGTCCGATGTCTGTTTTTCATTTTAAGTATTATTTTCACGATTATGGGCTTGAGAAGAACGCAGAATATAAAAAAAGGCCCATAGTGATAGACGGGTATTCCTTGTTGGATGAAAACTTCATACGGCGTATATATTCTTCGTCCTATCCGATGCAGATATATCTTGCTGAGAAATGGAAGAGCATCGATATAAATGACATATATGGTGGCCGTTTAGATTCCTGTTGGGGAAAATTGGTTTTTAAGGACAAATTTTACAATCAATGGAAATAATAGGATATACTTGTACGTTTAACGAGGGAAAATACATTCCTTATGTCATGCCTTATGTTGAGAATTTTGGGTATGACAAATTTATCGTTTATGATAACGGGAGTACCGACAATACCGTCGAGATGCTTAGCAAATATCCGTTTGTTGAGATACGAAGATGGGACACGGGTGGTGTTTTTGATGACAGGGCGAAGTGTGAATTGCAGAGGTCTGCATTTTATGAATGCAAAAGACGACAGGGAAACGGTAACGAATTGATATGGATGACATTCACCGATTTCGATGAGGTTCTTTTTTACAACGGGGATGTTGACATAAAGGCAGCCCTGACAGAAGACCGCATATGGCGGGGATATAATTGTTTCTATAAGAACATGGTCAACCTTTTTCCGCCTTCAATGGACAAACGGCTCGGGTGGATATGTGACGAGAAGAATAAGTTGGTCCACGCAGTAGATGGGGTCCTCGCAAATTATTGGGTAGGCGGGATGAAGCCGACTATGATATTGGTTAACGACTTTGATGAATTCACTCCGACCCCGGGGAATCACTATGGGTTTGCAAGACCGATACAGGGAGTGGAAATAAAGAACTATGACGATTGTTGCAGGATGTATGGATTCCATCTTAAGTTCATCGACCCAACGGCATTGAAAGAGAAGTGGGAATCTTATGCCCAAAGGAATAAGGAGGTTTATGTGAAAAACATTGAAAAGTTTGATGAGATTTATTTGGCGCAGATGAGTCTGTCTTTTCCCGTGAGAGATTACTTTCTTGCGGACGGCATGAGGTCGAGGCTTCAGAACTGCGACATCCCATACCATGGCTTATTGCCGTTTTAATTATTTGGAAATTTTTAGTATATTAAGGGCGTATGGTAAAATATTTAGAAACAGCTGTTACATTTGAGGAAATCCCTGACGAAATAACACTTGCAATCAACATTAGTAATTGTCAGAATCATTGTGAAGGGTGTCACAGCCCTTGGCTTAGGGAAGATGTCGGCGAAGAACTCACTCCCGAAGTACTCAATGACCTTATTGATAAGAATGAAGGTATCACCTGTGTTTGCTTTATGGGTGAGGGTAATGATATTGAAGGGCTTTTGGACCTCGCCCTGATAGTCGCACAGAGGGGTTTGGCGGCAGCACTTTATTCGGGAAGGCCCGATGTTGAAGCGGAACTCGGGGCGGTATTCACCTATCTTAAGGAGGGCCCATATATTGAAGAATTCGGTCCTCTCAACAAGGAAACAACGAATCAGAGGATGTACAAGGTCCACCACAAGGTTAATGGGGATGATTTGGAATTGGAGTTCGAAGACATAACATACAAGTTTTGGAAGCGGGGGTAAGGGGTTACTTCCGTTTTTTTTTGTAGAGATGATAATTTTTCAAAATACGTGGATTTCGGTCCGCGTTTTTTGTTGCCCATATCTATTTATTGTAGATAATAATTCACCTTCAATAAGGATAACAGAATATATTCTATAATATGGCACAAAAAGTATATCTCAAGAAAAGTGCGGTAGTCGATAAGACACCTTCGGCATCGAATCTCGAATTCGGTGAACTTGCAATAAACTATGCTAGCGGCTCAGGAAAATCATTCCTCGCGACAGAAAAATATGACGGGTCGATAGCAAAATTCCACGAAGACACATATAACGAGGCGAAATACGCATCAAAGACGGGTTATGAATCATATACTGCGACAACTGATTCTGCCATTGCAACGGCTAAGGACACTGCAGTAAGTGCATTCACCTACGCATCTGCAATAAGTGCAACAGTGAAGTCAACCTATTGGACTTCTGCTACAACGAAGAGTAAGATTGATGAAGCAAAGAACGCTGCGGTAACAAGTGCGTATAACGCTTCAGTAGCATCGGCAAAGGCATATACCGACGGACTTGCTGATTTTGTCAAGACATACTCGTCAACAACCGATTCGACATTGGCAACACTCAAGTCATCTGCAACAACCCTTTCAGGATGGGTTACAGACTTATATTCAAAGGTTGGAAATTATGCTACTCACGATGAGGTGAAGAATGCTTCAGGGAATGCGATAACAAGTGCAGTGTCAAAGGCAATTACGAGTGCGAAGAGTTATGTTGACACGAATTTCGTTGATAAGACTACCTATACGGGATATACGGCTGCAACCAATTCATCAATAGCGACCGCACAGGGAACGGCTGACGCAATAAGTGCAACGGTCAGAAGCGGATATTGGACGTCGGCGGAAACGAAGACAAAGATTGATGCAGCAGTAACGAGCGCATATAATGCATCCACGGCATACACTTATGGGCAGATAGAAGCCCTTAACCTTGGACAATATGCAACAAACGCTCAATTGGATACGACGAATTCGAATCTGAGCACCCTTTCAGGTGAGGTTGTTACAATAAAGGGTAATTATGCAACGAAGTCGTTTGTGGGCTCCGCCTCGGGATATGCTTATACACAGGCCAAGAGTGATGTCATAGGACAGTCCACCGACAATAAGGATGCGAATACCATTTATGGGGCGAAGGCATACGCGTCAAGTCTCACGAAGACACTCAGCGGGAATGTTGTGACCTACGTTGATGGAAAGGTGGCGACGATTAACAGTGATATTTCGGCAGTCAAGACATCCGCTTTTACGCTTTCCGCAAGCGTTGTGTCATTGAGTGGCGCAGTGAATACCAAACTATCGAGCGTATTTAAATATAAGGGAACGGTAGCGTCTTGTTCGAATCTTCCTAACAATGCGGAAACGGGAGATACCTACAATGTAGTAGCTGCAAGTGGAAATACACCTGCGGGAACGAACTGGACGTGGAGTGGAGAGAGGTGGGACCCTCTTGCCGGAACTGTTGACCTTTCAGGATATGTAACAGCCGAGACCTATAACGGGTATACGGGAGCAACCAATTCAACCCTTTCAGACCACGGAAACAAGATTGAAAAATTGACAACGAACAGCGGTTTGATGCAGAATCAGATTACACAATTGACGACAAATAGCGGTTCATTGCAGAATCAGGTTACGAAACTCTCGTCAAATAGCGGTGTAATGCAGAATCAAATCAACAAGTTGGCCGAGAACAGCGGTTCGATGTACACGACGCTTACGGGGGTTACGGGCAACATAACGACATTGCAGTCAGCAACAGGAGATTTAACAAATAAGGTCACTCAATTAATAACCAACAGCGGTTCACTGCAGAATCAAATCACTAAACTCGAAGCAAACAGTGGTGTAATGCATAATCAAATCGCCAAGTTGGAAGCAAATAGCGGTTCATTGCAGAATCAGATTACTAAGCTGGCCGAGAACAGTGCCTCGATGTACACCACCCTCACGGGTGCAACGGGCGACATAACGACGCTGAAATCGAATACCGCAACGATGAATACCACATTGACGAAGGTCAATTCAAGTTATGTAAGTGCGGTAACCATTTCGACTACGGGAACGGCTGCAACCATTGCATCCAACAAACTAACTATTCCTGTCGTGAATAGCAATGCGGCTCTTGCATTCGGGGAGCCAAAGACCATAGCAACTATCGGTGGCGTAAATGTAACGGCATCACTTCCTGAAGGTGGCTATCAAGGCCCACAAGGTCCTAAGGGTAGTCAGGGGCCTCAGGGTCCTGCGGGCGCAAACGGAACCAATGGTACTAATGGAACCGATGGGGCTCAGGGTCCACAGGGTCCGACAGGTGCTCAAGGAAATAAAGGTGACCAAGGCCCACAGGGTCCAAAAGGAATTGATGCTACGGGTGTTCAGGGTCCGCAAGGTCCGAAGGGGCAGAATGGTAATGACGCCACGGGCGTTCAGGGACCTCAGGGCCCTGCGGGCGCAAACGGAACAAATGGAGCAAACGGTAATCAAGGACCTCAGGGTCCACAGGGGATAAGGGGAACAAAGGTTGGAGTAGTGTCTAGCATAACGTTTGTGTCACAGGGAGAACTCGGTATAGACCCAAATGGCGAGACCTATGAAATTGGAGACAAAGTTATATGTATACAATATTATTCGGGATACGGGACGATGATTGGTGCATTGGAGATAATAGGAACAAGCGGAACCAATTATACTGCCAAGCTCATGGCCGGAGGGGATTGCAAAGATGGTGCCCAAGGTCGTCAAGGCCCTAAGGGTAGTCAGGGGCCTCAAGGTCCTAAGGGGCAGAAGGGTACTAACGGAACAAATGGAACTAACGGAAAGCAAGGGCCACAAGGACCGAAAGGAAGCGACGGAACCAATGCAACGGGTGTTCAAGGACCACAAGGACCGAAGGGAGACCAAGGCCCTGCAGCCGAGGGTTCATCATTGTCATTGACTACGAGTAATTCAGGAAACCATTACCTTATTGGCTGTAATGCTACATCTACGGCTGCTACAACATTGTCACCTTCAAATACCCACAGGGCAGGTGCAGCAACGGGTTCAGGAATCTATTGGACAGGATTGAACCTATATGCATCATCAGACGAAAGGCTTAAGGACTTCTATGACGATGTTGAAGTTGACCTTGACAAGATTAAGACTCTACCTAAGAAGTATTTCAAATGGAAGGATGAAGAAGTTGACGGAAGCAAGATGAACATTGGTACATCTGCACAGAAACTTAGAGAACTGTATCCTGAACTCGTGTCAGGCGAAGACGATGGAACCCTTGGTGTTTGTTACGAAAAACTTTCGGTCGTTGCCCTCGCTGCGGTGGATAAACTGCACGAAGAGAACGCCGCACTGAAGAAAGAAGTTGAAAAACTAAAATCGAGACTCGACAAGATTGAAGGACAACTTGGAATATAATAAACTTAAGTCCCCGCAATAGCGGGGATTTTTGTTTGACAAATGTCCACGAAATACTTATATTTGTAGAAAACAGATTTCTATGAATGTAACTATAATCGGAACGGGTTATGTCGGTCTTGTAAACGGCGTATGCATGGCATACCAAGGTGCGGATGTGACCTGCATTGACATTGACGAGGAGAAGATTGATAAACTAAAAAGGGGCGAATCGCCGATATATGAAGAACTGCTTGAGCCGATGATAAAGTACGGGATACAGAACAAGAGGCTCCATTTCTCAACCGACTATTCTTCGGTTGATTCATCCACTATCATTTTCATATGTGTCGGAACTCCTGAGAAGGAAGATGGAAGTGCAAACCTTGAATATGTTTACGGTGCGGCGAGGAATATAGTCGAGCATATCCATTATGACCACAAGTGCGTGGTTGTTGTAAAATCAACCGTTCCCGTAGGTACAACCGACAATGTAAGGCGTATCATAGAAAGTGTTCTCGGCGAGCATCACGCCATTCGTGTTGCTTTCAATCCTGAATTTCTCAAGGAGGGTGTTGCTGTTAATGACTGCCTGCATCCTGATAGGGTTGTCCTCGGACTGAGGGACGGCGGAAAGAATGATTCTTTTGAGAGAACAGAATTGTGTAGGTTATATGAGAGTGTAATGGGCGTGAAGGAAGATAAAATAATCCTGACCGATATATGTTCGGCAGAAATGGTGAAGTATGCATCAAATGCGATGCTCGCAACGAGAATCAGTTTCACCAATGAGATTGCAAACCTCTGCGAAGCGGTAGGGGCCAACATAGAAAGTGTGATGAGATGTGTAGGCCTTGACAGCAGGATTGGTCCGAAATTCCTTAAGGCTGGATGCGGTTATGGTGGAAGTTGTTTCCCTAAGGATGTGAAGGCATTGATGAAAACGGCTGAGGAAAACGGTCAGAATATGCTTATCCTCGGTGCCGTTGATGCCGTCAACGAGATACAGAAGGATAAACTTTATGAGAAATATATTGAGTTTTTCAAGGACGAATCAGCAAAGAGGGCGTGTGTCCTTGGTCTTGCTTTCAAGCCAGGAACAGATGACATGAGGGAAGCCCCTTCAATAAACCTTGTAAAGGACCTCGTTGAAGAGGGGGTTGAGGTTGTCGTTTATGACCCGATTGCAATTGATAATGCAAAGAAGATTTTTGGTGATGAAGTCATATATATCACAGACCCGTACAAAGCAGTTGAAGGAGCGGATGTTGTTTTCCTTGTTACTGAGTGGGATGAACTATGCAAACTTGACATGTATAAGGTTAAAGAGTTAATGCGCGGTGATGTATTCATTGACGGAAGGAATGCGTTCTATAAGGACCTTATGTTAAGGGCCGGCTTCAAATATGATAGCATAGGACGATGAAGAAGACATTGGTGTTCCATTTTTATGTGCCGAAGGAGTACAAGGAGAACGAGGTGATAAGGATGCATCTCGTTTTCCTGAAAGAATATGCACACATCTTTGATTCTGCAATATTTTCGATATGCTTCGAGGAGAAGACAGATGAGCTTGTAAATGAAGTGGAACACGACATCCTTTCTCTCGGGTTTAATAATGATATACGGATGGTAATTGAGGAAAACACTATATTAACCGAATCAGTTACTTTCAAGAAGCATATAATAGACCGGCTTGGAGAACTTGAAGGAATGGTGTTCTTCGGACACACGAAAGGTGTTACGAATAAAAAAGACCACCCCGAAAGGTATGAGGATATAAAGAAATGGATATACGCCCTTTATTTTTACAACCTTGAGTTTGTTGGTGAGGCAGAAAGGATGCTTTTCTATTCACACCCATGGCAAGCCACATTTTACGGGGCGCTCAGGACGACTTATGACAAAAGGGCTACATTCAATTATCCAGGGACATTCTTTTGGCTGAACCCGTCTCTTTTATATAATGATATTGAGTCGGGCCTTGTAAAGATACCGAAGGTGGCGAACAGGTCGTTTGTTGAAGACCTTCCGTTTATCTATACCGAGTCAGAAACACTTCACAGGGTTGCATGCCACAATAACGCTTGGACACATCCATGCGGATATTACAATGTTGATTTCGATATTGTCGTCAAATTTTTCGGCGACTTTGAACTTTTTACAAAGAGATATAATGAGTTAATGGGTAGAGTGTAAATATATTATGATAAAAAAACATTTGGTATTTCATTTTTTTATTCCTGATGACTATGAGACAAATATAGCCATTAAGGTTCATTATGGGTGTCTTGCAAAATATTGCAATGTGTTTGACAGTGCAGAGTTTTTCATAGCGTCAACTGACATGTCAAAAAAATATATTAACGATGTAAAATGTAATATTATAAATGTTTTTAAGTGTAAGGACATACGCTTTAAGGAGATTGAAAACGACCCGTTTTTTGAGGCAAGAACATTCAAAGAGAATGTGATAGACAAAATAGACGAGATGGAGGAAACAATGGTCTTTTTTGGGCACACGAAGGGCGTTCGTGATGTTGTTATGTTCCAAAACAACAGGGAATTTTTCTTAAAATGGATTTATGCGTTGTATTTCTATTCTTTAGAATTTGTTCGTGAAGCGGAAATAAAACTTTTTACAATATTTCATGGAAGACCATATGTGTTTTGGGGTTCGTTGCCACTTGTTTATACAGACGAAACAAATTGCATACTTGCAGGGACATTTTATTGGACAAATCCGATGACCTTAAGTAAGGATATAAAAAACGGCGAGGTTGAACTTAAACGATTCAACGATAGAGCATTTGCTGAAGAACTACCATCAATATACAAGAGGACATTCAATCGCGGATATGTAATGTGTAAAACAGGAGGGCATAATTGTGTTGAAGGAAAATGGGATGAGTTTGAGTTTTTTGGTGATGGGAACTTTGATGATGTAGTTAGGCACTATGGGGAGTATGATAAATTTATGGAAGGATATAACGAATTAATCAGACAAATACAATGAGAAAAAGTATTTTAATAACAGGAAATGCTGGCCTTCTCGGTTCAAGGATGGCCGATTGGATTTTGGAGAATCATCCAGAGTATGAGGTTGTCGGAATTGATAACCTTTTTGGAGGATATGTTGAAAACATTGACCCACGCGTTGTTTTTTACAGAAGGGAACTGAGCACGGATTCAATTAAGGATATATTTGACAAGCACGAGTTTGAATATGTATATCACTTCGCTGCGTATGCGGCGGAAGGCCTTTCCCCGTTTATGAGGATGTTCAACGATAGGAACAACATGCTTTCGACTGATAATGTGATAAACGAGTGCATCAGCCACGATGTGAAGCGGCTTATTTATACATCGTCAATGTCCGTTTATGGATGGGGCGAACGCCGTGGCGAGGAGTTTGACGAGAATGACAGGCCTGAGCCGATTGACCCGTATGCTGTTTCAAAGTATGCTTGTGAAATGAACATCAAGATTGCAGGAGAACAGCACGGCCTTGATTGGTGTATCATCCGTCCGCACAATGTTTTTGGTGAAAAGCAAAATATATGGGACAAGTACCGTAATGTGCTTGGCATTTGGATGTATCAGATTCTCAACAACAAGCCGATGCTCATCTACGGAGATGGAGAGCAGACAAGGGCTTTTAGTTATATTGAAGATTGTCTCTCTGCATTTTGGAATGCTGCAGTGTTCCCTGAGGCATCGAAGGAAATTATCAATGTTGGCGGAGTAAGAGGCTATTCAATCAATGAGGCCGCAGAATTACTGTGCAAGATAACAGGATATGACAAGGTTGAACATAGGGAAGCCCGGCATGAGGTTAAACACGCAGTTCCGAAGCCGGATAAGTCAATAGAACTCCTTGGATATGAGCAGAAAACTTCTCTCGAAGAAGGGCTGAAGAAAATGTGGAAATGGGCTCAGACACAGCCGATGAGACCTCAGTACAAGTGGGAAAACTATGAGATAACAAAGGGAATCTACAGCTATTGGAAATGATTCATAGGCAAAACAAGATAGATATCAGGAAAATCCAAAGGTCCATAATAAACGAAATGGCACATATTGACGAGGAATATATTTCAATACAGGACAAAGATGCTATTTTCGAGCGACATTGCGTTTATGACGGGCAATATGATGACGCACATGCAATATCAGAAAAAGTAATTTCTATGATTAAAAACGGTTCGAAGAGCGAAGTGATGGATTGGGAGTTTAAGAATCTGAAAGGCCTCGACAGGCTCTCAATATCCGTTAACGCAATGCCGAATCAGAAAGCAAATGCAACAAGCGAGATTAGTGGAAGCACTCTTGCGTTGGAGGTGTCAGCCCCTTTGTACGATGAGATATCGAGCATTGACATAAGCAGATGGAAGGAACAGGTGGAGGCAGCAATAACGCACGAACTTTCACACGCAAAGATAGAAAGTGAACAGGGCCCTACTGACGAAGATGGGTTCAGCGAAATTTCAGAGAAGATTATTTACAGCCAATCCATCGTCAACGATTACCGATATAAGTTTATATTGATGTCATATTTTTGCTATTACCACGAAATACAGTCGTATGTTTCACAAATTCCGCCGGAGATAAATGCGATTATAGGTGGTAAAGAGCGTGTTTCTGCAGAAGATTTATTGGCGGCGTTGAAAAAAACGAGTGTCTATAAGACCTATTTGTGGGCTAAGGCGGTGTTGTTGCAAAACATAAAGTCGTTTGATGCGGAGATGATAGAAGCGGTTGCAAATGAATATGGGAAGTATAACACTGACATAGGTGACGACATCAAGGCAAATTTTCCAAAATATCTACATTATTTTGAGAAGAAAATAGAATTTGCGTTCAGAAAAATAAGACAGGTGTTTAACTATGTCCTTGAAGAATATGGAGTTTTATGAAAACCGCAGTATTGGCCGTTGCGAAGATGGAAAACAATTATGTCAGAGAGTGGACCGAGTGGTACAAGTCAATCGGATTCACTAATGTCATAATTTTTGACAATAATGATTATGGCGGTGAAAGAATCATAGATGTTATCAGGGATTATGCTGATGAAGGGTTTGCAAGAATATTTCCTCTCCATAATTTCGCGGATGCTCAATATACGGCTTATCAGCACGGATATAATTGTTTTGGTGGTGAATATGATTGGATTGCGTTCTTTGACATCGATGAGTTCCTTGTACTTAACGAGCGGTTCGAAAATAACATTGAGAATTTCCTTTCAATGGGATGTTTCAGCGAAGCTGACCTTATAAGGGTTCCGTGGAGGGAATATGGAGACAACGGGTTTGTTAGGGTTAAGGATGGAGATTATTCGTTGATGAAGAGGTTTACAACGCCATTCCCGCGTCAAAGAAGATGGACGAAGGCGATTGTTCGCGGAGGAATAAGTGATTTCGCAGTTCATCATTCCAATGACGGAATACCGCATCTTGTGTTGGCAAATGGGGTAAAGAATACGGTCAATGCGAATGGCATTCCTGTTACGAACTATACGATAAGAGGCGGTTGCGGTTATGAGAATGTTGCTCTTAATCATTATTCGATGAAAACCATAGAAGAATTTGTTACCAATAAGATAAGGAAGGGGTGGGCCCTTTCGTTAGACCCGAATGCCTTGAATATGAATATGTTTTTCAGCCAAAATGAGTGGACACAGGAAAAAGAGGACTTATATAATGAATTAGTAAGTGGACTAAAATGAAAAAATATAGTATATTAACATACAACATAGGAGGATATGAGGTTTTGCACGAAGTTGAGAACCCGTCCGAAAATTGCGAATATGTTTATGTGACGGATGACAAAAGCATAACATCTTCAACTTGGAATGTTGTTTATGTTGAAAATGAACACCCGGAAGACAATATGGACCTTTGTTATACTATTAGGTTCAATCCGTTTGATTATGTTTCTACGGATGTTGTTATAAGGATAGATGGAACAACGACCCCATGTGGAGATACAGATGAGATATATGAAACATTTATAAAGGGCGGATATGATATTGGGTTGTTCATACACCCTGAGAGATATAATTTTGCTGAGGAGTTGTCCGTTTGGGAAAAATACAGAAACTATAAACATGGACAGACGGAAAAGACACTTGGATTCATAAGGGATAGCGGATATGATGTTGATGGATATTTGGGTATATTTCAGGGCAATGTAATGATTCATAAGAATACTGAAACCAACAGGGAGATATGTGATAAAACACTTTCGCTAATGAGGCAACTTGCTTATGAGTCGAGAATTGACAGACTTGACCAAGTTATATTCTCATTTGTTGTCAATAGTGAGTACAGCCATTTGAAAGTCCTTCCGCTTGGCGACAATATCTTGGATGGAAGTTATTTTAAGATGTTTTGGCATGGAACATATGTAAGGATACCTGTAAAAATAACGAAGAACAAAAAATATATGTTTAATAAAGAAGTTGAGCCGTACAAATTTAAAAAATGCAAAAATATGGAAAATAAGAAATGTGTTATAATAGTTCCTGCATACAAACCGCAGGTGAGTGAAGATGAAAGGCAGTCGCTGATAAGGTTGCGTTCCGTTCTTGGAAAATATGATATAAGGCTTGTTTGCCCTGAAGGAATGGATGTTCAGGAATATTCATTTCCATTAGGCGAGACATGGGCTTCTGAGAGATTTAAGGCAGATTATTTCAAATCACGCCTTGATTATGGACGGCTTATGAATTCCGTCGAATTTTACGAGAGGTTTGCGGACTACGAATATATGTTGGTTTATCAGACCGATTGCTGGGTTTTCCGTGACGAACTCGATATGTGGTGCGACAAAGGATATGATTATATCGGTGCGCCGTTTTTCGTAAAGTGGTTCTCTGACAGGGGGCTGTTCGTTGGCAACGGAGGTTTTTCACTCAGGAAAATCGATTCGATTATAACATACCTTAAGAAATTCCTCGGCAAGGGGCTTCCGCACGAAGGAACCGATGACGGATTCTTTGCGGCTAATTTTGACAAATCTCTCAATATCCCTACCCCTCAGGAGGCATCATTATTCTCGCTTGAGGTTTCCCCTTCGATTCAATACAAGCAAAACGGGAACAAACTTCCATTTGGATGCCACGCTTACAAGAGATACGATTGGGAATTCTGGAAACAGTTCATAGATTATGATGCGTTCGGCAACCTTAAAACCGAAGTGACATTCGCAATCCTTAACTATGGTAATGACGAGAACGCTGCATTATGGTATCGTAGGTTCAAGGATTATTTTGATACATATATTATTGATACGAAGTGCCTTGATAACGGTCTTGGCAATCCTTTCGGGGAGTTCGGCAATGACCCGCATATCCTTTTGGAACATAATGTTTACAATGGTGGACAGAGGATTATAACCTACAACAAGATGGTGGAAGACGGAACGAAGTGGATGATGACCGTTGATTCCGATGTTGAGATGCGAGACGAGAAATATGTGACGGCACTCATCAATTCGGTGCAGAAGGTAGTACAGTCAAATGATGTCGGCGTTTATGAGCCGTCTGCAGAGCCTGGGTCAAAATGTATGGGACAGACGAGATTCATTGCTGAGAATCTACATCAGTTCAAACAGGGCTCGAACGGCTTCCGTGTGGTTGAAGGTGCTGAAGGGTGGTTCCGTCTAGTAAGGAAGGATATTGCAGACCGTATCTATCCGTTCCAAAATTTCGAGGATAACAAGTACGGATGGGGCGGCGAGGCTCATTATTATCTTGCAAAACAGATGGGGCTTAAGACGGTTATTGATGATACCGTGACACTTTTCCATCCACAAGGGGTGTCTTACCCGAATACCGAAGCCGTAGAGGAAAGGAAGAGGTTTATGCAGCGTTTCCCTGAACTTGGAATCGAGGAACCGAAATACAAGACGGCAGAAGAGATTAAGACACTCATTTGCTGCATCGGAAAGAATGAGAACAGATATGTCCGCCATTATGTGGAGTGGTACAGGAATCTTGGAATTACACACATTAGGATTTATGACAATAACGACCCTGACGGGGAACGTTTCGAAGATGTCATTGGTGATTACATCAATGATGGTTTTGTTGAAATCGTCGATGTTCGCGGGCAGAAGGTCATTCAGTTGAAGTGTTATACTGATTGTTATGCGGAGATGAAGAACGATTACGATTGGATTCTCTTCATTGACTGTGGTGATGAATATCTTACGTTTGCAAGACAGATGACCGTCGGTCAATATCTTGCGATGCCGCAGTTCAGAAATTACGACATGATTCACGTAAACCTTATGACATTCGGAGACTGCGGGAAGACCGATGTCACTGATGAGCCCTTGTGGGTAAGATTTCCCGACCCTATTCCCGCAGACAGGTGCATTGCCTATAATTTCCCTGAGGATATGCATGTCAGTTCAATCATTAGGGGCGGACTTGACGATATAAAGTGGGAAGGAAAGGGATTTACCCACACACCGTCGCCGAACAATCTAAGATGTTGCAACAATGTGGGTTTTCACGTTGATTCAGAGTCCCCGTTTGCTCCGGTTGATTTCCAAATCGCAGCATTCAGGCATTATACGACAAAGACGGCAAGAGAATATTGCGAAAAGATGAGGAGGGGCTTCCCTGACCAATTGTGGGACGGAAGCCGCGTAAAGAACCTTATTGAAACCCGTTTCTTCAGAACCAACGAGGTGACTAAGGAAAAGGTGCAGATATTCAAGGACGAACTTGGAATCGATATGAGTTATCTCCTCCCGAAGGAAGAAGCAATAGTGCCGAAGAGAGACGATATCAAGGTTTATTCACTATGTTATGCGCAGAAGAATTTCGAATTCATCAACACCGATTGCATCACGCCGCTGCAGGTTGGGGCGGCAAACGGAACAGATGTCTGCAGGACGAAGGACAATACGGGAGATAATATTTCCGACAAGAATTATCTCTATATCGAGAATACGGGAACATATTGGATTTGGAAGAATGTCCATGATGCGAAGATTAAGGGACAGATGCAGTACAGAAGGCCGTTCAGCGGGATTACGGAACTTGATATCGAGAAAACGCTTGAGAAGTATGATGTGATTACTTGCGAGCCATTCTATCATCCTGACCACAAGACACCTACAGAGAAAGAGCCGATGGTCATACCCGCTGATACCGTAGAGCAGGGCTATGCTTTCTCAAACTGCGTTGATGACCTCTATGTGTTGGAGATGGCTATAAAGGCGTTCTACCCTGATTATGCGGAAGACTACGACAAATACATCAAGAACGGGCCGAACCTATATTATTCAAACGGGTTCATAATGAAAGCCGAGGACTATGACAGATACTGTGAGTTCTTGTTCAAGTGTCTTGACGGATATCTTACGATGACGGGCATCCATTCGCAGAAAGAACTTGAGGAACACGTGAAGTATAACCTCGAAGTGGGAAAATACCCGAGATATGAGGGAAACAGGAACATACCTGAGAGGGCGTTCAAGTGGCAATGCTCGATTCTCGGATTCCTTTCAGAGAGAGTTTGGACATTATGGCTGCAGCATAATTTCAAGGACGAGAAGATTTTGAAGATTCCATATGAAAAACAGGAAGAAGGAATGTACACTTAATGGAAACGCGGTTTTTTGACCGCGTTTTTTATTCACTATTAGCGATTAAGTCTTTATTTTAAGGAGAGTGAAAATATGCTCATTACTATTTATGTAAAAATCGTTTATAGATGGTTAAAGGACAGACATATGGAATAAAATATCCATTTTCGAATAACAACATTGACAATATCTATATGGATGTCAATAAAACCTATTCGGAAAGCATAAAGTCACAGGTGGTACACGTCGTGTTTACGCCAAGGGGACAGATGGTAAGGAATCCTGATTTCGGGACGAATCTAATCAACTATATTTTCGGTCCGAAGGATGATGAATCATATGCGGAAATAAAAGGCGAGATAACAAGACAGGTCAACAAGTATGTGCCTGCGGCAAAATTCAAGGACATAACGGTATACAGTGACGAGACTTCAGAAAACGGGGTAATCGTTTCGCTGTCATATTCAGTAACAATCGGTAATAAGATAGAAGATACAACCGTATCAATAAAACTTTAAGAGATGGAAAAGGGTATATCATATTTAAACAGGACATACGCCGATTACAGAAGGGCGTTGGTGGAATATTCAAAGAAGTATTTTCCTGAATTCAATGTAACATACGATGACGCTTCAGTTGCAGCGTGGCTTATAGGAATCAATGCTGCGGTTGCCGATGACCTTTCGTATCATATTGACAGGGTTTATCAGGAAACGAATATTGACAGCGCAAATGAACGTGCATCACTCTATAACATTGCAAGGAACAACGGAGTGAAAATACCGGGGCCGAAGGGTTCAATGGCCGAGGTAAGGTTTTCTTGTCAGTTGCCGGCAAACGGGCAGTACCCTAATTGGGAAGAAGCGCCGATAGTGAAGAGGGGAACGAAGGTTGGTTCCGCATCACAGCAGTTCGAATTGCTCTACGATGTGGACTTCAAGTCTCAGTTCAACGATGATGGCGTCAGCGACAGGACCATAGTTCCAAATGTTAACACCAATGGCGTAATAACGGGATATACCGTATCCAAACTTGCCGTTGTCGTTGCGGGAGACACGAGGATATACAGACAGAGCCTTTCACCTGAGGACATAAAGCCATTTATGGAGATTATCCTTCCGGCTGAAAATGTAATGAACGTCGAATCAGTCCTTATTGCTGAGGGTAAGTCAACAGACAATGTTCCTTCATATGGACAGTTCTATGACAACAGAGAGATTGTTTGCGAGGGACTTATCACAAGGTTTTTCGAAGTTGACAACCTTGCACAGCCCGACAGATGGACTGATGATATTGACGAGAAAACAAATATAGCCAAGCGTTATTATTACTCGTCATCAGGAAAGCCGATATATTGCGTAACGAAGGGTAAATGGGAGCCTGTTTCGCACAAATTCATTACGGAATACACTGACAATGGCTATTTGAAGATAATTTTCGGCTCCGGTGTTGGAAACGTCAATATCGGGGACGGGATGTCGGATTTCTCAAAGTGGCAAATAACGAGGATTCTCAACAACAATGCACTTGGTGTCCTTCCTAATGCCAACAGTACCGTATATGTTCTTTACAGGGTAGGCGGCGGTGCGTCAAGCAACGTTGCCGCGGGGGCCATAAGCAGGATTTCACAATTGAACGTTGAGTATAGGGGCGAAAGACACGCAATAAGTGTCATTAATACAACCCCGTCCGTTTCAGGAAAGGATATGCCGTCAAACGCGGAGTTGAGATATTTGATTAAGTACCATAATGCCGCACAGGAAAGGTGTGTCACGGTCAAGGATTATGTTGACAGGATTCTGAATATGCCTCCGAGATATGGAACCCCGTTCAGGGTTGGCGTTGCAGAAGAAAATAACAAGATTGCAGTCTATCTTCTTGGGCTTGACAACGAGGGGAAACTCAGCGACCTGCTTCCTATAACACTCATAAAGAATATCGAGAGATATCTTGAAAGGTATAGGATGATTAATGATTTCGTTGAGATAAAAGCCGGCCGGATAATCAATGTCGGGGTGAAGGTTGACGCCATCATAGACAAGAATTACAATAAGTCTGATGTTGTCAAGAACATCATAAAAACCGTTCGTACATATTTCGACATCAATGACCATATGATGGGCGAAGAGATATATGTCGGAGACCTTGAAAAGGAAGTATCAAAGGTTGACGGTGTCATAAACTTGATTGGCATCGAGATATCCCCTAAGAACGGTGCGGGTGACGGATATTCGCAAACATCCCCGTCGCAGCCTATTGCAATCAATGATGAGGGCGAAGAGATATTGGATTTGGAAGTGACGGATGGCGTGATATATAACGATGGCGATACTATGGTTGAAATCAAGAATCCGGGAACGGACATTATAGTAAGGATAAAGGAAAGATAATATGGCGTGTGCTTGCAAGGTAAATCAACAGATAGATTACTTACATAAGAAATACGGGGACAATCTGCCGAAGAACAAGAAGACGAATATAAGAGGAAGCGTCTTAGCAAAGATTGAAAATCTCTTCATATGTCTGATGTTAATACCGGTTATACCGTTTATGGTTGTTTATGTCATTGTAAAAGCGGTAAGGGGCGAGCACATCGTTTTAGATAAAATATTCAGGTTGAATAAGAATGTCGGAGAACAGCAAGTCATATAGGATAAAGACGACGATAGGTAATGATACCTACGTAAGCGTTAACCTTGAACAGGATTATGACACATTCGATATATTGTCAATGAAACTGACAAGTTCGGATGTGTATCGTCTTCATAATTCCAATTACGGCGTCGTTGCGGGAAGGGTGCAGGCGAACGGCGGATTTGGCGTACCGAATGCCAAGATAAGCATATTCATCAGTGCCGATTCCGTTGACAGCGAGGAGATGCAAAAAATTTACTCCTATTCGTCAAGCGTCAGCAGGGGCTCGGATGGGGTAAGATATAATCTTCTTCCGGATGAGAAGGTCGGTGACTGCCATCAGATTGTCGGTACGTTTCCGAATAAAAGATATCTTCTCGATAACGACGTTATCATGGAGGTATTTGAGAAGTATTACAAATATACCACAAGAACAAACAATGCGGGCGACTATATGATTTGCGGTGTTCCTACGGGAACCCATACGATACACATGGACCTTGACCTGTCCGATTGTGGAATCCTTTCACAAAGGCCGAGGGACTTTATCTACAAGGGTTATACCGTGGAACAGTTCGAGAATCCGAATATGTTCAAGACGGGAACATCATACACTAATCTGAGCCAAATATTCACCCAGGACAAGACCGTGTATGTACAGCCGTTTTGGGGGAACGAAGGAATGGGTGAAACCATTGGAATCACAAGGGCGGACATTGACGTAGCGTACAAGTTTGAGCCTACTTGTGTTTTCATGGGGTGTATTGCAGGCGACAATGCGTCGAATGGTATTTCGAAGAAGTGTATCCCGACCCCAAGTATGGGAAATATGGACGAATTGGTTACGGGTAAGGGAACCATCGAGATGATTAGGAAGACCTATGGCGGGAGTGTCGAGGAATTTCAGGTCAAGGGAACGGAGTTGATTGACGGAAACGGAATTTGGTGCTATCAGATTCCTATGAATCTTGATTATATGATTACCGACGAATACGGGAATATGGTTCCTACCGACAACCCGGACAAGGGTATTCCTACAAGGACAAGGGTAAGGTTCAGGATATCCCTTCAGGATATGGAACTGAATACCGAGAATTTCTTCAGGCCGAAGGTTCTTGTTCCGCACAATCCGCAGAATTTGGATGGCGTTGACCATGAGGATTATGATTACGAGTTCGGAACTTATACCAAGGATGAATCATTCAGGGATTTGTTTTGGAACAATGTTTACACGGTAAAGTCATATATCCCGCGTTTTCAGAAACGAAAGGTGGGCGGATGGAAAGAGGATAAATTCTCAGGCATCAAGCATGTACAAAACTTTGGCGGAAATAATCCGATGCCGTACAACAACATTAGAATCAGGTTGCCGTTCATGTTCAAGGTGATATGCTTGTTGGTTAAGGCATTCATAAAGGTGACCGGAGTTGTTAATACGGTTATTTCAGCGTTTGGTAACTTCCTGGCTGGCCTTGGAGAAATTGATATAGCGGGAGGTATTCTTCGGGCCTTACCAAATTATGTCCTAAATAAGTTGGGAAAATCCAAGTTAATTACGTGGCATCCATTTAAGAAACAATACAGAAAGGCGCTAACCCTTAAGATGAATGTAATTGACGAGGGATTATGTCCTGACTTAGAGAATTGGTATTTTGCACCAATGTTTCTCAAAAACCTTTGGACAACATCTGACCCGCCTAAAGGTTTAGAGCCATATAATCTCCTTAAACAAACATTAACGGGCATCACTACGGATGACGATAAGGAGTCAATAGATGACCAAAATCAGGATACGGACGATAAGGCGACGTGCTTGACAATTAGGACCGACTATCTTATTTCCTGCATTGAGATGAACCTTGCACAGGAATATAAGGTAATTAATTTTGACTTCTATAATGATTGGATTAACGGTCTCATATATGTCCCTAGGTTCGTGAGATATATGAGAAAAAAACGCAAGTTTCTTGGTATCACCGTAGCAAGGGCTAAGATAAAGGGTTGTATGGATGACACCAAGACTTTCTCAAAGTCAAGACGCTATACACAGATGTGTTCAATGGGCTTTGAGAGACAGAGGGTCGGTAATTACAATACATATTCAAAGGTGACAACATCCCTTTGGGGGGATAAAGAAATCGTCAAATCCAATAACCTTCATAAGAAAAGAGGACTTACCCAACAAACCATTTTTAAGAAAAATGGGGGTATCTGCCATGAGAAGGAGACTATTTACGGACACCATGTGTATTATTTCAAACCTTGTGAATGGACGAACAACACATCTCCTCTCCACAGGAAGATAAATCTCTTTGCTACCGATATAGTTCTTCTTGGTTCACTCAACAATTGTGATTTATATGGAATACCGCAAGCGTTCAAGCATCTTGTTGGGTCTTCATATATCATGCCGACAAACCTTGCTCTCACAAATATGGAAGAGAGCGGGCCGCTTTATTCATATGGTGATAAGGGAACAATATGTTCAACGGGAAATCAAACAACGGAAAAAACAGAATTGTCTGAACTTGAGAAACCGGTAAGGGTCATACCGATTTCGGGTGACACCGCTCTTTATAACGAACTGAAATTTTTCAGCGGCGCAAGTGAAAATTATGATACTCAGTATGATGACCCTAGTGACACTATCGCCATGACGGAATCCGCTGGAATTGCATGGAATTATACAGGTCCTGGACAGGGGAAGATTGACAAAAATAAGTTGTATTATCCCGGTGGGCATTTCCTTGGGCTATCTTGCGTCAATTCACAGACAAACATAAAGTCATGCATTAATCTTGAACGAATATGTGAACTTGGGGTTTCAATGTCACAGAGGAGGGAAGAAGTCCGTGATGTGAATGAGAATGACGGAGACACCAAGATGGAATATACGTATATCGCACCTACGGGCTTTATTTCCGGCGAGGAAATCATAGATGATGATTTCCGCAAGATGTTTGCGACAATGAACAAGAACAGATTGATTGCAGATAAGGTTAATCCCGACAACGGATATAAGGTTTATGATTTTCAGCATTCCAACCCAATAAATTTCAATGGGGAATTTACTAAGTATGCCGGTGTTTCAACGCCTTATAACCAGAAAATAACGAGCGTTAAGGAAGAAAGTAATTGGCTGAGCAAATTTGGCATCCTACCAGGCAATACAAGGGATGATTACGATGAAAACGAAACAGCCAATACGAAGACAAGGACCATAGAATTCCCGAGCATAGATTATTATATGTTCAGGTTCGGCTTGACATATGATGATGTTAAAAAACTCAAGGAAAGACACGTAAGGCAGTTCGGCAAAGACAAGAACGGAATCATGTATCTTCCTCAGTATGAAAATAGTTTCTATTTCTATTTTGGATTAAGGGATGGTTCTACGGCTCTTGATGAGTTTAACAAACAGTTTTTCTCTGAGTGCGAGACATCAACCTTATCACAAAGGCAGCCATCGATTTATGTTTCTGTCGATGATTTTTCGATTTGTGATGGTACATCATTGGTTGTGCCTTATGTCCGTAACATGGAGCCACCTTTAATCATTAACATAGACGGCGAGAGGCATATATATGAAGATGAAAATGATATTGAAGGTTTTACCTTAAGTATTGGACAGCATAAGATAATAGTTACTGACGCTAATGGAAGCGAGGCCACTCTTGAATTTTCAGTGGGAGCCGGAGTAATTGGAGGGTCGTTCGAAAAGTATGATTTCAATAAGATTTGGCAGAATACCAGCAGGGGTGGCGGCAGCATTTTTGAAGGTGGATACATACTTGGAACCGATGTTAAAATTAATATCCCTGAAGATGATGAAGAAACTGAAATCAGTGACCTGAAGCTTGTGGCCGTGGCCGAAGGAGGAAACCCCGCAGGTAATGCGGAGAAATCCGTTACGGTTGTTGAAGGCGGGGATACATATCTTTATTTGAATTCAGCAAATACTCCTTATGACATCTATGTCAGTTATCGGTGCAATGGCGGGAATGCCGTTTATCTGAAAATATCATCATTTACCCTTTTGGATACGAGCACCCTTAATCTCACCATGGGCCCGGTGTTGGCAACGGAATATAAGGAACTTGCGGGTGATGCGATGACGCCTGATAACTGGTGGAGGAGTTATCTAGAAGACACGACCGGTAGTTTTTTGGCTTGGGATATAAAGAAGAGTATCCTATATCCATATGGTAAATTAGTGCCGTTCTCAAGTCACGTGCGACCTATAAACGGGTTGAAATGGTTGTTTGGAAGCCCACAATCAGTTAATGGTGTTTATATTAATGAAAACGAACCTATATCATCAGCCGAATATGATATTGCAATACCTGATGGTTATTCCTTGGATGATGATGCATCTTATTATGCCACATTAACAATAAACGAAAAGCCGGAAAGACCAATCTATAATTATAATGCCATGACGGTGAACGATTCCATGGTTTGTGGAAATTATGCGTCTACTATCACCAACAAGAATGGCATGACTAAGGCGTTGGATGCTTCGTCATCGTTATTAAGGGAAGGGGATGGATGCATATTTAAACCTGTTCCGTATGGTAACGTTATGCCTGCTTATGTAAATCCCGGCGGAGGAAGCATAACCCTGTTTGGTGATGATGACGAAGGTGGACTGTATGAGAACGGAGTGGTTTATCCAACCATCAATTATCCTGTAATCAAGAAACATTTCGAAGTCAAAGTAAACTATTTCGAAATAATGGATACCAAGTTGGAAATGGTTACAGATACTGATGGGATTTCAAAGCCTACGGCGGTATCGGAAATTCGCGGGGAAAAGATTGAGGCTGACATAATGAATGGAGTCACTTTCAAACAATGTTTTGCAGGGGATTCCTATATAACCGGAATCTATAACAGGTCCGATAATAGCGACAATGAGGGGAAGACACAAATAAATGTCGGCCCTCTGCCTGATTATATGGGTTTAACAGCAAATAGGAGCAAACAAGTATCGGGCTTTACTGATGAACGCATTGATGACCCGTCATTTGGGATAACAGAAGGTTTCCCTTATTATGTTCATGGTAACGATATACTGGCATACAAGATTTTGGACACTGATACGTTATATGAGAATTACAATGCATATAAGGCAGAAGCGGTATCGGTCGAACTAAAAATGGGAAGTGCGTTCCATAATACCATGTATTATCAATTGGTGGGAAATGATGAAATAAGATTGTGGGGTGACAGCGAGGGTGGATATGATAATATCACATATTATCTTGTCCCGTTTGAAGGTAGGAGTGATGACATTTTCTATGAGGATAATTACAAGTATGTGCCGACATATCCGCGAATATCGCTCTTTAATAGTCCTAAGATGCTTTATGTATTAGGATACTTTGAAGAGGGGGCTATTTATGATACTTACGGTGGTGATATTATTATACAGATAGCCGATGAAGGAAGAAAAATAAAAGCATATCTTCCTTGGACTGAAGAAACCGACGATGGTGATAGTGATAACGGCGAATCCGACTACAAGATTCATGCGATAAAAGTGTCGAAACAAAACCGCATTAGAATAGGAGATTTGGAAAGGTATTTGGCTGAAGCATCGGCTTCTACGATGAACATGCCACCGGAGAAGGGGAAACCAAAGATTGGATTCAGGAAGTCCATAAAGATATTGTCGACGGTTGTCAGTGGGGGAACATGGTCCATGTCCAAGGCGATAAAGAGTCGTTTAGACCGTAGTAGTGCTATTGTCCCTGGAGAACCTATGTCCACCAGGGGCGCAGACCGATTCATCGTAATAGGTGTTCAACATTTTGAAGACGAAAACGGGAATGCCAATGGAAATGTATATAGAATTTATTTAGACCCAGTTGCATCTAACACGCTTGAAGGCAGGTATGCCCTTGCGTTATTTATTGATAATCCGAGCGATGAAAATGCTATAACAATGGTTACGGTTGGTTCTTCGGGTGAAACCGTGGAGATTTACGCCAAAGTGTTCAGCGCTGCGACAGACTATACTATAAGTCCTACATCGGAGTCTAATTTCTTTGATATAACTTACGGTGGCGGAAGTACTGATGCGGATGGTACACAATACGTACCGGTATCTATAACAGTTTATCCGAACGAAAACGAGGAAGAAAGAGAACGTAAGATAGAATTAACGTGGCAAGGTCCGCCTACCGGTACCACAACATTGGTTATTTATCAGAGAGGAGGCCACCCTGGTGAAGGCGGTGAAGGTGATGACGGCGAACAGAGCGATTTCATCTCGCCATCGGTTGAGATAGAAAAAATAAATGACAGCAATGACGAGTTCGTTGTGGCGTCGGCTGAATATGGCAAAAATATTGAATATATCAAACTTACATCATTGCCAATGATTGAAGTTAAAAATATTACGGGTTCTGTCTCGTTCTGGTATACAATCAATGGAAATATGGTCTCCAGAGAGGTTACCGCAAGCAGTCTGACCACGGGACTCTTAGAGATACCGTTATCTGGCAGCAATCCGCTATCAATTAACAGCAACAGATTCGATTTAGTCTTGCATTGTTGGATATTTGGAGAAGGTAGTTATGAGATTCTGATAAAGAATACTCAAAAAGCAACTTATAAATATAAATTTGAACAGTGATGGGAACGAAGATACTATTAGAAGAAAACCGATATAGGGATGCTGTGAATGTGAGCAATACCATTGGAGTGGATTTGACAACGAAATCAAAGACACTCCAAGGGAATAGCATTTATGCAAATCTTTCCCTATATGAACAGTATCTCGCTGAAAGGGATGCTTGTGATAAGTATAGGTTTATATTTGTAGTAAATCCAATCTGCAGCAACGTTCTTTTTAATGTGCAGACCGAAATTGTTCAAAACGAGGGCTCTGAAGATGCCATTGTACTTACGGACCTTGAGACCTCCGCAATAAATCCCGAAGATGTGAAGAGGGAAGACGGAACGGTGGCTGATACGATTCAGAACACATCCAAGATAACGAGGAAACAGGCGATAAAAGATACCGAGTATAGCCATAAGTCAAACGGAGGATTCGTCTATCATTGCGGAATGGATATATTCAACAACCATATGCTGAGGTCAGATACTTTCGCTCATGTGAATATGATGAACAACACTACCAAGCCTGACAGCAAGGAGGTCTATAATACAATAAAAGACTATATGCGTGATGGTGAAGGAAATTTCATAGAGAACATGATTAATCCAAACGACATGGAAAAGACTAGGCTTCATCTTTATAATTCAGAGAGCATAACGACTCTCAGGGACGCATATCTCAATAGAATAAAGGAGAAGGACGGGTGGATTGGTTTTACAAATCCCGGATACATTGACATACCGAATTCCGGAGGAAAAAGCAGTGGCGTGACGATAAACAGGATGCTCGCAAACAACAAAGCTTGTGAGTTCATAGATATGTATCCTGACCGTTCATTATATTCCTTCCTGCCGAAATACAACAAGTTCAGACAAAGGCCTGAAAAGAATTGGGACTATTGCCTTACATATCCATATTCGGCGGACACTGATATGGTTGATACCGTTTGCGGGGGATATGGGGGGACAATAAGTACCGAGGCGGCATATGTTGATGACAATACCATTATGTATAAGTCGTCTTTCAAGCATACTTTATCTGTCGGAAGCTACATAAATATCTATTATTATTCAGGGGATACCGCATCGAATGCCGAAGGCCTGCCGTTCGTAAAATATCCATTAAAGGTCAAGATTTCATCTGTCGGTAATCTTGACGGGGCTGAAAAGGACAGATATTTCAGCATAAGAATAAGTGACGTGAAGAACATATATGAAAACATCTCCGAAGAGATGTTCTATAAGAAAGTGTCGAACGGAAGCGAGTGTCAGTACTATTTCAGGATATACAAGAAGATAAAGAGAAAGGACTCCAACGGAGATGAACAGAACTTAAGGAGTGATGTCAATAAACTTGCGTTTGCGGAGAATATCTACGGGGACAGGGTCGCACAGGTAGTTTTTACCGACGATGTTGATATCAGTGAACTTGAGGACCATCGCGGCAGACCCGTCTCTGAAATCTATTTCACGGTAGTCAAGAGGAATGCGGGGCACGATGAGTGGTATGACAACAGCACAAATGATTATTCGTCTTCGGGCATAGAGTTTTCGCATTGCTTCGGCGAGGTTACTGCGGGTGTTGACTTCGGGCCGTCGTCTGCGGCACAGTTCGATTATAACATACGATATCTGCATAATATAGACATAACAGGAACAACCATGTATGAATCGGGGGACCTTTTAGCGTGTTCTTCGTTCGGTCAGACAATCCTGTTTGGCGTTCCATCTGCAGTTTGTTATGATATAACGATTGATGACGATACATTTTATGGTAATGTCGTTGAATTTGACCCGTCGTATTATACTGAAACGGAGATAACCCCTGTTCTATACAGATTCAATACGGCACAGAGGGAATATAAGGGCTCCAAGTATACCAAAATGCCATATGATAAGTTAAAATCCGATGATTATGACTTCAGGCAGGAGAGCGGCGGACGATTAGCCGGATTCGAGGTTAAAGAAGAGAATCTTTCAGAAACCAAGTATAATAGAGAAGAAGTTGTAATATCAGCAAATATCTGTCCTGAAGGGTATTTCTATAATCCGCACACAAGGATTCAGTTGAAGGAAGATTCCGAATCTGTTGAGAAAAGAAGGGCGAAATTGATTAATTATAAGTTTGGAGAAGTCGTAGGTGTTGAGGGACTTGAGAACACAACCATAAAGATAGCCGTTCCAACCGATTATAACTTCAAGAAGGGTGACTATATCGCTTTTTATGACGAAGGCGGAATCGTTGACGGTGTTTATTACCCGCCGGTAATTGCGTGGGGTGAGATAAAGAAAGTGGACAGTATGAAACTTACCCTTTCGTTTGAGGGCGTTCCGTTCGGGAAGACAAGTGACGAGATAAAGGGAGCCCTATCCAATGGCCCCGATAGGCGATTCAGGGCGTATTACAGCGAAGATGCCATACCTACTTATGCCGCGTTTGACAAGGAGACAAGGTCGTTTGTATGGAGGGGGTTTGTCAGTCCGTCACTCATGACACAGGATTCCGAACTATATGACATACCTTTTGCCAACGGGCATTTCTATATTGAAAAGAATATAACGTTCTTCTTAAGGAGACAGGACCCGTTCGGTGATTTCGGCCTGCTGTGGGCTAAGGGTACGGATATATACAACCCTATGGAATATTTCAGGCTTGAGAGTTCGTCAGACAGGCTCGACTTGAGTTCGGTATACAATTTTTATAATAATCTGAACAATATTTGTTACTAATGGATGCGATAAAGGTAAACTCAAGGAAGAAGATATACGGATATTATCCGACCGATGTCTATATGATGGCTGAGGAAGGCGACAGGCTCTTTATTGTGTTCACAAACAATATCAATTGGAAGATGAATATCGGGGAGATGTTGTATTTCAGGAGGATTGTCTATGGGGATGACGGCGTTTATGAAACGGCAACGTCGCCTGTTCAGATTCTTGAAAAGACTGAATTTGAAGACGAGAACGGAATATGGGACGCCATGTATACAACGCTTCCGCCAAAGAGAAAACTATATCTCAGGGATAGGAATTACGACCTTAAGATAATTTCTGCATCCACAAGTGCCGACATTCATACCCTTCTTACATTTAGCGGAGATACCGACGAAGCGATGTCTGCCACATCAATGTCCGTTGGGAAAGGGTATTTTGACCCTAAGATGGGTTATCTGATTGTAATGGAAGACGATGGCCTTAAAATTGACGACTCGGTCATGCACGTCAGCGGGAAGACGGAAGATGATGTTGAATACGAACATTTCCTGATAAGGTTCAACGAACCGCACGGCATATACCAACAGGATATTGCGGCGGCAAATGATTATTTGAGCGGATTTTCGTTGTGTGCCTTTGATATGAACGGAAACAGGATAGGATACATTGACGGCGTATCGATTCCATTCACGGGTATTCCGATGACGGTTACGTCTGCCGACACTTTGACATATAGTGGATATGATACTTGCGGAAAGTACGACATAAGCGGTTATCCTTATGATTTCAAGGTATATACATACACATATTGTCCGTCATCATTCAGTAGGAACGCAATTCTCTTCACGTCAGCGTCCACGATAGGCAAATATCCATCGGGAGAAGTCATAGAAGACAATTATGATGCTGCGATATATCTTATAGAACACGCATCGTATTTCGAGCCTGTTTATAATGAATACTACTATACTTTCATGTATTCGGAGGACTTGAGGAAACGATGTACGATGTGGGGAGACCCTTGGTGGCCAATCCTTGAAGTAAATAATGAAAACCAACCACGAAAGGTGGTATATGAGAGACCGGGGATAAGCCACGTGGAGTTGACCAGATATTCGGGATATTGGAAAGTCCCGTTCCTTGCGTTTTCTTCCGAAGATATGATTGGAACCGTTGTAAATGACGAATCAGATTTGGTTTATGCCCAACGGATAATGGATGCGGCCATTCCTGATGTCATTGACATGGAAAAGGTTAAATATTCACCGCACATTGATTACGGTGAAGATGGATTGAAACCCGCAACGTCAATAACGTTTGATTTCCATTTCAGGAAGCGTGAAGAGATAGACAAGGAATCACAGGAAGCGGCGAAGGCAATAGGCTTTGATTTAGATTACAGCCCATATCTCGATGGGTGGAATATAAACCCGGATTCGGCGGCGACCATATGGTGGAACGGGATGGATTATGAGGAAGCGACGTTCAGCCCGCAAAAGATGAAAGAGTTTGTTGAAGCGAGCGGGAAGGTTTCCGATATGATAGGAGTGCTTGATTTCACGGACAGCGATATAATGTACAGGAAGTCAAAGGTGTCCAAGTCGTTCTTAAGGTTCTCTTATTACACATCCAAAGACCCGGTGGAACAGAAACTGCTTTATTATTCAACATCGTTTTTTGACACCACCGCATTGTACGGAAAGTTCATGAAACAATTTCTTCTTAGGGCATCCCTGCTCGGGAAGAAGGAGTTGTCAGTCCCTATTGTGTTCTTTGACAACAACTCAGCATCAGCAAGGCTTGACACTGAGATAGTGATTGAAAATGAATACAATATGATGACATCAAGCGAGGGATTTAATATTTATCTGTTCAAGGATGATGCTGAAAAGGTAGATAGTGGAAATACCTACAGAACTATTTATATGAAGGTTGAATTCAATCACGCCGGTAACGGAAAAACAATACCAATGATAATTTGGCCGCATGATGACAACGGTTATAGTGCACTCACGGTAGCTAATTTCATGCAAAATCTTTACATCCCCGTAAGAGTGCAGTACATTGATGAAAAGTATGTTTACACCATACCTGATGCGATAAATGAAGACGGGAACATAAGACTTGTCCTGTTCGAACCGAAACTTGAATATAACGATGGAGCCAGTTAGGAAAAAGATAAGCATAGAGAAGAGCAAGAGCAGGACCAATGGGGTCTTGCCATATATTCCGTTCAATTCTGACCCGGAAATGTATCTTGTGTCGAATGAGAATGAGAACGGGAATTGGGGTATGCTTGTTTCGGACATCGGGATACTTGAAAAAAAGACGGAGAAGGAAAAGGTCGTTGACAGGGTAAGGTATTGCGACATAATAAGAAGGTACAATGAAGCCAACAGGATAATAGAATCGGGCATCAGGACAAAGTGTGTGGTCAATGAAACGAATATAGTTGACGAGACCGTACATATTGAAGAAATGGATGGCGAAAAAATCGAGGTGCCGACCTTTGTTGGCGGGAGAAACGTTGTCGGTATATACGGGAGCGGCTGCGGCGAAACGGTTGTTATTGAGAACAAGACCAGTGCCCTTTGCCTTACCGACCTGATATCGGAAGAAGATTATTCGGGCTTGAAAAGGGCAAGATATGAATTCATACCCGTTGATTCGCGTAATTATGCAAAAGACAGGCACATCTACGGCATGACAACCACGGAGGAAGATATAGAGCGGGGAAAGTTCTATGTCATAGTTGATGATTACGATGAGTTGAAAAAGATAGAGAATTGGTGGTTCAGTGCTGAAACGGAATATACGGACATTGAAGAAAACAAGTACGTACATACCGGCAAGACGTGGTGTCTCGAGATGTTCGAAGGGAGTGACAACGAGGTTGGACTGTATCAGTTCATGGAGTTTGTTGACAAGTATGTCATAGGCAAGATTGAGGTTCCGTATAATATAAGTGGAATATATGTACCTGATTTTGTGTTTTATACGAACATACAGAAACATATAGATTGGTTTGAGAAGAGAAAGGGCAACAAGAGTGAGCAGGGCCTTAAGGAATGGAACGAACACGGCGGAGATGCAATGTATGATTTTCTCAAGAAGAGGGCTAACGAATTGGAATTTCCGCAATCAATACCAAGTGTTCCGGATAACGGAATGGGAATGACGTTTGTCGCTCCATATATTTCCTTCCCTATATCAATTGAACAGGAATGCTCTTATGAGACCGTTTATGAATCATACATAGAATCAAAGAGTGCTTATACACAGAACGGTACGGTTGTTCCGGTGTTTTCAGCAATTTCAGCAACGGTTGAATCAAAGTTGTATTATGTTATAGATGATGATGCGGAGACCGTTGAAGGATTGGTTGGGGCGTGGGTTGATTTTCCTGAGGAAGGCAAAAAGACAAACCTGTTGAAGTGCACGTATTATGAGGACAACAGCAGTGTTACGGGCGAAGGTATTTCATATGTAATTGTTTATGATAATAGCGATTATGTAGAAAGGGGTACATTAGAGGGCACGGAAGAAGTACCTGCCCTGACAAGAACAGATGTTGACAGGGTTCTCCTTCAGAGTGTAACACCGGTTAATATGCCAAACGCTACGTCGGAAGAAGAAGTGAATGATTCCCATGGGCACGGAATAAAGACAACGACGACGGGCTATACTGTCTATAACTATAAATGGTGGGAATGCACAAGATTAACCGAATCGGAAGCCGCCGCAATCAAATGTGCGGATGGTGAAAGTGCTGAGGCAACGAAGGGAAAGAACAAATACAGGACGGTTACCATTCTTGAATGCTTCAAGAATATGGTTTTAACCCCGTCAAACGGCGATACATATTACTTTATGGTCAAGAGAGACAATGGGTATATGTTTTCGGGACAGGGTGAGCCGGTCACGATGGGAAGCAAAGGGCTTCAGACATTCAGGATACCGTATACCGAGGGTTCTGCCCATAACATATATGAGATTGATGATAACTTGTATGTCGGGGATTACGTGAACAGCATTGAAATAGTTGACAGTTCGTGGACGATAACTTATACGATTGGTGCAAAACTACAGGGTAGCGACGGACAATACACATATGTGGAAAATACCGGAATACAGTATCAGGAGACTTATCCTTATGTACACGGAATGAAGAAAAAGATAAGGATAGACGGAAGGGACGGAATAGTAATCTATTACGACAAGATTGATACCGAATCGACGAAGAAGGAAGTGTATAGCGAAGAGTATGGCACATATAGAATGGCAAACCTTGCGACAATCATCGGGATGGAGATAGGAACGATGTTCAATGACGATGATATGTTTGATGCTCCGGTGTTTACAAGAGAAGATGTCCCGCTATTTATGGGAGATACGAAGAGTAGGTTTAGCGTGACGATGGACAGGGGTTCCGCAGCTGCATTTGAGAGGCATTTCAAACTTTCAGAATGCAATTCTATGGAAGACCTTGAGAATTATGGTAATAACTATTATAATTTATAAAGAAGATGATTAGTGGTGTTTTCGGGTCAATAAGGCCCGCCAAGATAGAACCATATAGGGATGCAGAAGTTTTATATCACTATAGGCCGACGAGAGGTACGGATGACGAAAATTTTCAGGGATATAAGCCTCTTGACCCTGCCGAATGCCTCATTCCTGCCGTCACTGATGACGACAAGGAACAGATAGATGGTGTTTATGACCTCAGACTCCCATTGGACGAGTTCAACAGGAAGGGTATTTATACCATCTTTATCAGACCGAAAGAGATTAAGGCAAAAATAGTTGATGTAAGTGTATTGTCTTCATATCCTGACGTGAGGGGTGTTGTCCTTAACATAGATTCGCTTGCCGGCATAAGTGACCTTGTCGGGTATAGGATGGAGTTGGTTGATACCGGCGAAATCAGGATGATTAAATCCTGCAACAGGTGTGCGCCCGTAACGGTTTCCATTGGTGATGGTTATCCAAAAGCCACGAGATATAACCTTGAGGACACATCAAGTTCTCTTGTTTTCTGTACCGTATCCCCGTCATCATCACCAAGTTTTGCTCAGAACGCAAGACCGAATATAGGAACGCCCGGTGCGGACATTATCCTCACCAATACACTCTTCACTCCAAAACTCATTGAAGTGGAGTTGGTCGAACACGATGCAGATACCATAACCTATATGCTCGAGGGTGACCAGGCAAGGGACAGGGACCACGGAATCATCACCACTTACAACGAAGAGAACGAAATTTATCAGCAACACGACTATTATACGAAGAAGAGCAGGCTCGGTGTCCCTCTATACGATATTAAGAGAAAGAGGGAGACAATCGATGCTAATCAGACATATGACAATGTAATGGACGACTAATATGAGCAGAAGGACCCAATACATAAAGAGTAAGACTGACTTTGTTTACAGGAAGAAGCATTCTTCCACAGCCGACGGTACAATTTTTGAGAACGACCATATGACCATCGTTCCCGAAGATGGTGTGTACGATGAGGATGTGATAATGTTTTCCGATTCAAACTTCAAGTTCAGGGTAAGAAGTGATATAAACGGGAAAAAGAAACATTTTTCGGGGATTTGGATTCCGCCGTCAGGCGCGAGCGTTGAATATTGGACAGAGGGGGATTGCTCGGGTGTTACGACGGATGAATCGAAGATAGTCCTTAAGCCGGATTATTCTTCGGTCAGGGATTTTGCTTATTATGGCTCAGCAACGGAGTTGATGAAAGCGACAGTCAGGGATATCATATTGAGATATCCGGGTGGTTTGTGCGATGCATATGAAGATTATTCGAAGCTAATACCTGATTTACCATCTTTACCATCAGGGGTAACGGTCGTTGAAAATTATTTTGGGCTCGATATATGGACCCCTGCGGAATCAGTTGAAGGAACCAATGACCCGTTCAAGGTGCTGTCTTTGAGTTATGACAAGTATATGCTGAACGGCAGCCCCGTGACAAGTTTCGCCATAACAGCTGGTTCAGGAGATACTGGCTGTGCAAACAAGGTGGCAACGACAACCATTAACAGGACTACGTTTATTACTTACAGAATTAGGAGTGGTGAATATATAGTGACGGGACCTAAGGGTGTTTTCCTTGAGCCAAAGCCTGAATATTTTAAGGAGAAGTATGATGAACTTGACGATTTCGAGAAGATTCTCTTAACCCTTGATTCAAAGCCGCAATTCACGTGCGAACTTGAAACGCCTTATTTTGACGGCGAGGGTCACTATTATACGATGAAGAGATATACGTGGCCTTCAACAAGTGCATCTACGATGCAGAATTATCCGATGCCGCACACAAGCGGTCCTAAGCTGGAAGGATATTTGAAGGCACTCATACATCTCGCGGAATATTATGACGAATATGATTGCGGGAATCTTTGGAGGATGCTCACCCACCAATCAATCAAAAACCTTGACTGGACATTTTTCAGGCAGGAAGATGGCGATGAACAGGACCTTTCCGATATAGATGATACCAAGATTAGGGGTGCAATAGAGTTATATGGGCGGCAGTTTGACGACATAAGGAGATATGCGAATAACATAAAGACGACAAATGCAATTACATATAACGAAAAGAGCAACACTCCTGATTATTTCCTTACCGATTGCCTTGAAAATGATGGGTGGGACGCATATAATGTCGGGCCTACGGTTGACAGGACCGTCATCAGTGACGTCATATATTCAGGTACTACATATTCGGGATATACGGCTGCTGATTCCAATATCGGTTTTATAAGGAGAATGATATTGAATTCAGATTATATACAGTCGCTGAAGGGAACAAAGCGGGGTATAGAAGTTATTCTCGGTATGTTCGGAATGAGTGCGAGCGATTACACGATAACGGAACAGTTCGGAATAGCGAATCGTTTCCCTAAATCTTATGAATTCAAGACCTGTCTCCCTTATTATGACAATTATTACTATGGGGACGATGTTCTCGCTGAGTGGCCGATAACGGAAGTAACTCCTCCTACCGAAGAGCCCGAAGGACCACAGGGGCCACAAGGTCCTCAGGGTGGCGAACCTGGAGACAAATACATTATACCTTGGTATGATAAGAATGCCGTCTACGGTTCGGGGCTTTATTTCCAACAATTTGGTGGATGGGAAGGAATGAAGGATAAGAGCACCAAGCATCTTGTAAGCGCGATGACCACCATAGAAAAGATAAACGGCGATTTCATAGGGCTCTATGGGGAAACGCTGCAATATATGAAATATGCGGCAAACCTATATGAATTGACCGGATTGACGACGGATAATCTGTTCGAGAACTGCGTATGCTATGTTGAAGACATTACAGGTATAGAAGACCAATATGTGGCAAATGCAGAAGACAGTGCGAAGATTACCGACGGCTTTAGCGGTTTCTCACATTATTTCATACTGAAGACCGAGGAATTGTCCACGAACATCGGGTATGTAAGCAATGACATATTTGATTGTTATGGATGGCGAAACGTCTTTACTGAAGAATTTGACGGAAGCGGTAACATAACGTGCGACGGCGAGCGAGTTCTCTATATGGAAACTATAAAGACCACATTCATCGGCAATAATCCACACGTGGGATATGGAAGTTATGACGATGGAAGCAGTTATGTCGACCATTATAATACACTCTTTAAACACGAGGTTGAACACGGACTGTTCTCAAGGCTTGACATTGAAGAAGAAGCGGATATCCTTAGTGCGATAACAAGTATAGGATTCGACGTTAATGTTGTGTCTTCAGATGTGAAGTGTTTCTATTTTGAAAATGGAAAAGACTCGTTTATGAAGTGTGACAATACGGATGAGACGCCGGGTGATAAGGACGATGAGAATACGGGGAAGTGGGGTTATCCTGAATTTGTTTCACCTGAAAAGAAAGGACAGTTTGATGAGAGTGCCGCACTTTCCGTTATAAATTTAAAGAACATCAATATTGATTTCGTTACAGGAAGTAGTGAAGAATACAAGACATATATAGAAAATGTGGTCCTTAAGTATGTCGAACAGATGATGCCGTCAACGGCTATCTTCTCGTATACGTTCAGCAATGGGCTATAATATTAGTGACGGGGCTGGTAGAATTCTATGACGGCAACGGTTCCTTTAAATGCAGAATACATAGACTAAGATTAAGATTGAGTACCACAATGGTACTCAATTTTTGTTTAATGTTTTACCCTGACTAATCTATTTATAGAAAAATATGCCACAGCATTATGAGTTCAGGTAGAGTAGTATTAAACAAACATTATAATAACTCTTCTCAGATAACAAGAGATAAGTTCGTAAGTACCGGTGAGATAATTATTTCCAACGAGCCGGGTTTTGAAGCAATTTATCTCATAAATACGAGGGGTGAAGTCGTTAAGATAAGCAGCGTTGCCATTTCGGGAAGCACGACCCCCGATGAAATAAAGGATTTTTTACGAGAGAATTATCTTACATCGGCACAGACCGTTGAATATGTAAATGCGGTTGAACAGTTCCTGAATGAGAGGATAAACATCATAAGTGCATCCACGCCGGAAGCGGTTACCGATGAGCATATAAGGGAAATTGCATCACTTGAGGTGGTTAAGGTGATTGACTCGGCTGATACGAGGTTCGACACTCTCAGGGAAATAGCGGAATGGATTATCAATGATACCACAGGGGCTGCGAAAATGGCAAACGATATCGTTGAGATAAGTGCGGCAACAACAAACAATGAAGAAGAGTTAGTTACCCTAAGGGAATACATAGACGAGCAGATAAGCAATGTAAGGAGAAGCGGAGACCATCAGTTCTTGACAAGGGCGCAGTACGACGAACTGCTTGCAAGCGGGTCGGTAATCATCGACGGAAAGATGGTCCAATACTCAGACGACATATATTATTGCATATACGAAGGAGAAACGGAACCGGAATCAGGCGGAACGGTTTATACATTGAGCGGGAACATGATTTCGTTCTTGAATATTGAAGAAAATGATGGGTTTATAACACTCAATGCGCCTCTTGTTGACGGATTCATTGACCTTGATTCAATCACGCCGATAATACCTACGAATAGGAGCATACTTCTTGATGAGGACAATAATGTGGTGATAGAATCGATTGAAGAACTCGATGGATTTATCAACCTGAATGATTTCTCCGTGAACGAAAACGGATTTATAATAGCATAATAAGAAAAAAACAATATAACATTATGGCAGCAGACGCAATTAAAGGGTTCTTAATCAGTGGAACCCCACATTACATTGACGCAAAATATGTCAATGGAACCGAAATAACAAGCGGGATGGTCAATTCTTTGGCCACCCTCAAGGGAATCTATGTAAATGCATCTAACAACTTCGAAGTCAATGCCGCTGTTGCAGGTGGCGAGAAGTTGAATCTCGTTGCTGCACAGGCTGTTCAGATTAAGCCTGGTATTGATGAGAATGGAAAGCCGGAGGCTGTACAGTTCGACTGTGAGCAGCATGGTGCTGATGCAACTGAATTCACATTCAAGGTATGTAACGGCGCACAGCCAAAGGCAACACGCGTTGTCGGACTTAAGGTTAATGCAGCCGAATTGACGCTTGATAATCAGAAATGCAACACAACAGAATTCGATGCCGATTCAATCGACATCAAGGTAAGGAACGACAAGTGGAACGGCGGAGAGGTCGTTGGTACGACAGGTCCTGTTTATCTTAAGATGAAGGCCCGTGCAATGGACTTCCGTTGCTATGACCACGGTGGAATTGCCCTTCAGGTTGCAGGAACCGACAGCAATGGCAAGGAAAATAAGATTAAGTTCGAAAGTGACAGGACAAGCGAAATCGGTGCAACCGCAGCATACTGCAAGGAAGGAGGTAAGGGTCTTGAGTTCGGTACATTCAACAACCTTCACACTTCACTTTACACGGGAGACTACCGTTTCAAGGGTGATGCGAAGGTCTATGGCGTTACAAGGAACACGCCTGCAGTGACATCAACCGGAAAGATTGATTATCCAACACAGTCAGACGATTTCAAGGATGTCATCAACGCTACTACCCCTTCTGCAAGTTGGAACGAAATTCTTGACGCTGCTAATAAGTGCAAGAATCTTGAGGACACTGTTAATGCAGCAGTTGCAAAGGCTGCTCTTAGCGGAGAAGGCATCGACACAAGCGTATTCGTAACGAGGGATGAGGTTGAAGATGTTGTAGCATCAGCAATGACTGACATGCATATCGATACTACGGGGCTTGCATCAGAACAGTGGGTTCTTGATAAGCATTACATTGACGCTCTTCCTGATGGTCTTCAATATGTGAAACTTGGAAAGAGCAAAGGTAATTTCGCAGTTGATGTAACCGGTAAATATACATGGGAAGCAACCAATCCGAAAGAAACGACGACCGTCGACGAATTTGGTGAACCGCACATAAAGGGTGATAGAGTTGTCAACTATGTTAACGAGTCTTTCTACAATGATAAGGATAAGGTCTATTACAAGGCTTCAGTAAACACCGTTTTAGCAGATGGAGAGACAGCAGCCGCAGAAGGAACAATTGTTTATAACACCAAGTGTGATATAACAACAGGCTCTGTAAGTAGTTATACAATCGTTGCAATGGGCGCCGGCGAAGAATCATTCTATGAGGACCCAACAAAGTATCTTTACAAGGGTACTAAGAATGTATCAATAAAATACGGCGAAACAAAGCCGATTACAAAGAAGGCAAACTTAGACCCTGCAACATTATCTGCAGAAGAAATTGAATACTATGAGAATCAGGTAGCAGGAGCGGTTTACGACGAAGACGGCAACTTGGTATCAGGATGGGAAAAGACCAACATTTGGGCTAAGACCACACTGTGGACTCCTAACGAGCTTAACATCAACCTTGAAACAGACAGTAAGATTAAGTTCGCAGGAAAGAAGATTGAGACTGTTTGGACATATGATGATGTTGACCACAAGATGGACGACATCCTTCTCTCAACCAACACTTTGACAACAGATGCAAATTCAGTTGTCTTCGAGCAGAAGATTTCCAAGAACGGAGACCGTTCAGGCCAGGACACAGAATTTGTTTATGCGTTTGGAAACAATGTTGCAGATACCGAGAAGGTTGCTGATTTCGCTGCATTCAAGGCCAATTACAATGGCAAGCACACTCCTAAGTCAGACGAAGAACTTCAGACGATGTACGACGCATTCCTTGCAGAGGGTGAATCATATGAAATCAGGGTTAAGGTAAGCGAACTTCTTGGACTTGTTCAGAGGGTTGCAGACCTTGAAGCAAGGGTTGCCGCACTTGAAGGCTCAATGGTTAGCGGTGTTACTGGTGTTCAGGGTCCTATGGGTCCTAACGGAGTAGATGGCGCTCAGGGTCCTCAGGGTAATGATGGTATGAATGGCTCAGGACAGGGCGTTCAGGGTCCTATGGGTCCTGCCGGTGCTGACGGAGCACAGGGCACAGCGGGCGAAAGCGGACCTCAAGGTCCTCAGGGTCCTGACGGACTAACAGGTGTTGATGGAGCACAGGGCCCTCAGGGCGAAGCCGGTGAAAACGGTGAAAGTGGTATGACCCTCGGTGTTCAGGGTCCTATGGGACCTGCCGGAGCCGATGGTGCACAGGGTGCGGCCGGTGAAAACGGAGTCGACGGTAATGATGGTCCTCAGGGACCTCAGGGTTCTCAGGGCCCTCAGGGTGAAAACGGTGAAAGCGGTATGACCTTCGGTGTCCAGGGCCCTCAAGGTACAGGAATTGAGAGCATTTATTCAGCGCCTAATTCGGCAAACGGAAGAAATACGGTTTACGTCATCACAACCGACGGCATTGTTGCAGGGTTCGAATACAGTGACGGTGCACAGGGTGCTCAGGGCGTAGCCGGCGAAAACGGGGTCGATGGTAATGACGGCCCTCAGGGACCTCAGGGTCCTGACGGTATTCAGGGTCCACAAGGTGCGCAGAACGCATAACACATTTGAAATCTAATATCAATATATGATTGAAAGACGCAAGAAAGAATTAGTTGAAATAATCCGTGGTACACTTCCGTTGAGTGAGGTGTACCATGGAAAATTTCTCGTTTGGCAAATGGCCCGTTCTTGCTATGGTAGTGGATATTGGATTAATGAGAGGCCGTGGCTAAACGAAGATTCATGGAAGAATTAATATAAAAACTTTTATTAAATGGCCAAGCAATACGACAACAAGATAACAAGGAATACTGACTGGGGAGGCGATGCTTCAACGGGTTTTTTGCCTGTAAAGGGTAGTAGGGTTCAGGAGTTCATCAAGGACGAGTTGAATACCAAGATAGGTGCTGTCTATAAGCCGGAAGGGATTAATGTCGTTTATTATTTCGCAAATGAAGATGACAAGGCGGCGTTTATTGATACGGGTGACGAATCGCTCGTATTGAGTTCATATGAGATGAAGTCAAATTATGATGTGAAGATAGACCAAGATAGTCTCGTCATATCTTATAGTGTATTGAAGGGCACTACGGGAAATACAGTCGGATTCAAGTTCAAAATCGTTGATGAGAACGGAATGACTGCAGACGCAAGGGCGAAGATTGAGATGTCATTCACCGGCTCAGGAATAAGCAGCAAATTCACGAATGAAATCCCCGTTATCGCGGGTGATTGGACGCCGTTCTCCGTTACCGTTGATGATTATCTCCGTGACGGTTCAAACAGCATTGCAGTTAAGATAAGCGGTATGTCAACGAAGGCGTCAACACAGTTTGTTCTTACATACAGTATATTCGACCTTATGTTCAATGTGGATTTCGATTACAATGTGGCTAAGACAGGAAATACGATGACCGTTCCATACATAATCGAATGTAGCGACACGAAATACCTTGAATTCTTCATTGACGGAGTTAGCGTAAGCAGTTCCGAATCAATGGTAATCAGTGATATCAGGAGGGACAGTATAGCAACACTTGACATATCATCCCTCGCAATAGGGCAACACTCGCTTCAGGTAAGGGCATATGTAAGGGCATCCGACGGAACACTCTTCTACACGCCTACTCATTTCTATACATTTGCGAAAGCAGGTGATACGACCACATCATTCCTTATGTACAGGGTTGCTGACGGAGACACATCAGTCGTTCCTGAAGGTGAAAACCTTACGATATCACTTTCTCAGTTTGAACAGATTACTTTCGATTGGTCCATCTATGACTTCAACGGAAGGAAATTGGTTATTTATTTTGAGTACGACGGAAAGGTAATATCATCATCCGAGGTATTTGGAAACGAGGCAATAAGCACTTTCAGTTATAGGCCGATGGATTATGGAAGCGGAAAGGAATTGAAGGTCTATGCGATTGACGAGGATGACGAAAAGATTTTCGAATATGTAATCAATGTCGATGTCGCCGAGACGACAAGCGGTATCAAGGAAGCAACAGACCGTCTCATACTTAAACTCCAATCAACGGGTAGAAGAAATACCGATTCCGACAGGGATGTATGGGATTGTGTTGGCGCTAACGGAACGAGGTACTATGCTACGTTCAGCGGATTCTCTTGGAATGCACAGCAAGGATGGAACGAGGAGACGGAATCACTCGTCATATCAAACGGTGCAACCGTCGGACTTAATATTCAGCCGATGTTCAACGACTGGGTTAATCAAGGCGGAACGGTTGAAATTGACCTTGAAACTTTTGACGTGGAAAATGAGGATGCCGTTATATGCGAATGTAAAGATAATGCACAAGAAAATGAAGCATACTTCAGGGTTACCGCGACGAATGCGGAGTTCTCAACATCAAATGGCGTTAAGATTAATACCCGTTTCAAGGATAACGAGCGTCTTAAGATAGCATTTATCGGAAATAAGAAGGGACAGCAGGAAGATGACTATTTGATTTATATTGTTGTCAATGGTGTTCTCGAAAGGGCGGCACTTTATCAGGATGGAGATAACATGCAATCAACATCCTATCTTACAATCGGCGACCCTACGGGACAATGTAAGGTAAGGCTAAGGTCAATAAGAATCTATGATAAGGCAATAACAGTTGACCAAGCGTTTAACAACTATGTTGTTGATTCTGACGATGTTCAGGGTATCTATGAAAAGAATAATGTTCTTAAGGCCGGTTCTGCAACTGAAATCGGTTTTGATGAAGTCGCAAACAAACTGCCCGTGATGATATTCACGGGAGATATGCAGGATATCGTAGATAACGGACAGGACAAGGAGTGGAGAAGCTTCGATGTTGAGTATATCAACAGGCAGGAGCCTGAAAGAAATTTCGTTTCCTTCAACTGTCAGATGAAACTGCAGGGTACATCATCACTTGGTTATCCTCGTAAGAACTTCAAGTTAAAGACAAAGGATAAGAACTTCAACCAAGACCTTTATACCGCATCTAACTTTGAACTCGACCCTAACAGCGTCGTGGGAAACTTGATGCTTAGGGATAAGAGAACGGGGCAGGCGATTGATTTCGATGACTTCAAGACAAACGGAACACTCAGGAACACATATTGCTTCACCCTTGACTATGAAGGAAAAGCACTCAAGAAGGGTAAATATAGATTCAGGGCAAATTCACACAAGGCAACAAAGTGGACACTTAAGGCCGACTTCATGGAGTCATCATGTTCGCACAATGTCGGTGCGGGTCGTTCATGGAATGACATATTTGAAAATACGGAATTACTTGATAACGGAGATGCTTCTTATACGAATCAGACATATAAGGACAGCGCACTTATCAACAGACAGGAATACATCACATACGATGGGGTCGATATAGAAGGAAACGACGCTCATTACAGGATTCCTAACTATACTCAGGCCATGAGAGACCAAAAGAAGTATGTATGTAGGACCGAGGCACAGAAGCAGTGTATTGCGGAAGGACAGGATGACATCAGAACCGCAGTTGACGGATTCCCTATGGTCTGCTTCTACAGGACATCTCACGCCGAGAACAATCTTGTATTCTTGGGACAGTACAACTTCATAAACGACAAGGGCTCATATGAGGTATTCGGATTTGAAGATATCGAAAGCCCTGAAGACGAGGATACGATGATTTACGATTCTTCAAAAGTCGAGGTATGGGAAGGATTGAAGAATACCAACCCGCTTTCATTGTTCATCACCACTGACGGGTTCTATGACAGGACACCTGACGGACAACTATTCAAGTGGCAGGAGACATATGAAGCGAGATATCCTGACCCTGAGGACTACGAGAGCAATCCTGAAGCATTGTACGAGTTGTCTAAGTGGATTGTTTCAACGAGACACGAAGATGATACGCAGTATAGCGGATTCATTGACATTGACGCTTCATTTGCAAGGACAATCAATAGTTACCAATATGGTTACACAACCGACACGGCTGAGAGTTATGCTTATGCCGAAGGACAGGGTTTGATTGACAACGCAGAGAATAGGCAGAAGAAGTTCGAGACTGAGAAGTGGGAGCACTTTGATGTTTGGAAACTCGCCGGTTATTACATCTACCTAATGAGATATGGTGCTGTCGACCAGTTCGTAAAGAATACAATGCTCTTCACCGATGGTAACGGAAAATACGACAGGAGAACAGACAAGAAGTATAGGAAGTGGTTTTTCATTAACTACGATAATGACTGTCTCTTCGGACTTCGTAACAACGGTCAGTTGGCGTTCCATTGGGACCTCGACAGACAGACCATTGACGCGGCATCAGATATTATCGTTGACGAACAGGCTGATAACGAAAGCGGCGGAACGAACGCATATGCAATGATGGGCCATGACTCAACACTTTGGAACAACCTTGAAAGGGATGACGAATTCATGAGGATGGTCCGCGACCTTGACTACTCAATGTCCAAGTACAAACTCAATTATGATAACATGGTAACTGAGTTCGATACCAAACAGACGGAGCAGTGGTGCGAGCGTATCTATAACGCTAACGAAAGGTATAAGTACATTCAGGCTGCAAAAGGTATCGGAGACATGGAAGGAAAGCCGGTCAACAACCTTTGGATGTTGCAGGGTACGAGGCGTTCACACCGTCACTGGTGGATTGCTAATCACTTCAACCTGCTTGACGCACAGTGGCTTTCAGGTGATTATAAAAACACCTATGTTGAAATCAAGACCAATTGTTTGTCAGGTACTACGATACATGCCGTAGCGGGTGCGAAATACTACTATGCATGGGGTCAGCAGAAGAAGATTTATGAGAGTAATATGCAGAGGAACGAAGGCGACACAATCGACTTCTCGTTCCCTACCAATCAGTCTCAGGGTGACCCTGTTTACATCTATTCATTCAACAAGATGACTGAGATGGATTTCTCAGAAACGGCAAGGTTTGTTTATGAGGGTAGCTTCAAGTTCGTCCTCGGAAACGACCTTGTTCAGAATACGATGAAGAAACTCGTTATCGGTAATGAGAATGTTAAGAATACGACGGCTCAGGATACTACGACATGGGCGAAGATTCCTAACCTTGAGTATCTTGACATAACCAACTATGAAGGAATAACATATGTTCCGCTCAATGCGTTTAACAACCTTCATACATTCAAGGCGTTCGGTTCAAAACTCGGTAGTTTCGAGCCGGCTGCAGGTTCCGTATTCGACCTTGTTGAACTTCCACAGACAATCGGTACTATGGCACTCAACGACGTGTCATTCACTACCAACGTGTTCGAAGGCCTTAAGTATACACCTAACACGAGCCTCAATTCGCTTAGGATTTCAAACAATGCCGGTGTTGGGCTTGACTATTACAATAAACTTATACTTCCTTGGATTAACTCGATTGAGGCATCAACACAGGCATCAACGATATATCAGGGAAAGAGCATAAGCATCAGTAACATCAAGTGGAGTTTTAATAACCTTAACGCTGTCAAGTTATTCAAGAACTTCAGCAAGAAGGGTCGTCTATTCCAATTGAGCGGTGTCATCGACCTTCGTTCTTGCGGTAACCTTTCAATGGACAATATCAATGAATTGAAGGAGATATTCGGAGAGAACTGCTTCAACGAAAAGATGTCCGCACTTTACATTAGAACTCCTGAGAGTGTCTTCATCACTTCGGAAAAGACGGAGATGGTTGCAGGACAGGAGAATGTCTTCAGCAGGGAAATCTATCCTGACGAGAGGGCAATCGAGGGAAGTCTCAGTGAAATCAGGTTCTACATTGTTGAAGAGACGACAAAGACCAAATCTGAGGCCGAAGAAGGCGAGACCATATTCGAAGACCCTATTGCGGGCAAGAATTATATTGTTGTCACCGACCTTCAGTCTGTAAGACAGGGGCTTTCATTAACGAACACAAGAGATTCCGATAATAAGGAAATAGGAGTGTTGAGATGTGAAGAGCGTGTTCTTAATACCAACACGACCTTCAAGGTCCTTGTTTACATGGGATTGGTAAGTAGTGCGTTTGATAAGATTTCCGTTATGGACTTCACAATCAAAGACCCTACCTATGCATCAAATGCGACAATCGAGGGAACGAAGTCATTGTATGCAAACAGAGAATATGCGTTCTCACTTGAACTTTTGACTTCTTACGAAGAACTTCCGATAGGTAGTTATTCTGTTGAATGGTCATTGACCGGTGCCGCACAATCGTTATATGTCGAGACTTCTTATGTAAATCCGGACAATGTACACGAGTATATAGTAAGGATTGGAAGCAACCAACCCGAGGTATCTTCTCCAATGACAATCGGGGCAAGGATAACCAACCACGACGGAAGCGTTGTCACCGCATCCTATGATGCACTTGTTCTTAACGAAAATGTTATCATGACAAGGGATAGTAACCCTGTCGTGATGGATATATGTTACAGGAACGGATGGGCTACTGACGAGAACGCTATGAAAAAGGTTCAGGCCGAGGCGGTAACTAATATTGGAACGGCATTCAGCGGGATAACCGATAGTTTCGTATTCCCTGAATTTGCTTACTTTACGAATGTAACGGAACTTCCTGCATCGGCATTCTCAAATGCAAACATGACGGAAATCGTATTGCATGACGGAATAACGCATATCGGAGAATATTGCTTTGCCGATTGCTCCGCATTGAAGAATGTGTATACAAAACAGGAGGATTCGTTTGGAAACGACGTGAATAACAGAACTCTTCCTTCAGGCATTGATATAATCGAAGAAGGTACATTCCTAAGATGCTCATCGTTGACACAGTTGGCCCTTCCTGAAGGCGTAATATCCATTGATGACTTTGCATTTGGAGGAACGGGATTTAAAAACGCCATCCTTCCTACAACGGAAGCGGGTGACAATTACCTAAGGTTCCCTGCATCATTGGAGACGATAAGGGGCAACGCATTCGAAGAGAAGAAATGGGCTCCTGAGACGACGACCAATAGACTGAGGGTTCTTGAAATACCTCTTAACTTGACGCTTCCTACCTATGAGATATTAAGAGGTCGTCACTACGAGAGATTCGTTGTTGAAGAAGGACACGCAAAATATGACGTGATAGACGGTGTTCTCATGTCAAGCAACGGAGCAACCCTCATGAGGTTCCCTACCGCAGGTCATGGATTTGAAACGTACGAAATACCTGCAGCACAGTTGATACTTCCATATGCATTCTTCGGTGTGAAGGAACTTACCGAATTGACGACAAGCGATGCACCTGTCGTACAGACGATAATGGAAGGATTCTGCATGGACAGCGACATAGAGGTGATAGACATTTCACACTGCGACCTTATTTCGGAAATACCTGAGAATGCATTCAGGGGCTGTGATAATCTTGTTTCGGTATCGCTCCCAACTGCGGGAACGCTTAAGAAGATAGGTATTCGCTCATTTGACGGATGTTCGGTACTTAGCGGAATAACGATTCCTAATGGTGTTGAAGAATTTGCCTGCGACGCGAGCGGCTATTCACATACATTCGTTGGGTGTAATGCATTGACGGAGATAACATTCCCTGATTCTGTACAGAAGATGAGTCAGAGAACGCTTTACAATTGTAGGAATATTGAAACCGTCACATTCCCGACATATTTTGTATGCAGGCCGAGTTTGAAGACTAATAATGATGTGTCGGAGTATCTTAGCGATGCCGGATACTTCCCCGTCAATGTGATTGAGAATTGTCAGAGCCTCAAAACGATAATTCTTCCTGTGTTCGCATATGATACAGAAGATGAGTCGGGTAATACAATAAGCGTACAGGTAAATAATGATAATTCATTGTTCACTTACGGCGGAACATGGTATTATAAGAGAGGAGGAAGCAACCCCTTAACAAAGGAAGGAATACTCATTGTTGACGGCTCAGGTGCGATAGACCTTGTTCTTAATCCTCTTGACAACCACACTACGGTTGAACTATTGAACGGATGTATGTATTCTGCAGATATGAGAAGACTTATTGTTGGATACAATCCGCCCGCAAATGTTGATATACCTAATGGTGTTGAAGAAATTGCTGAAAACGCGTTTAACGGAAAACAGGTAACTTCAGTAACCTTCCCATCAACTGTTAGAACCATAGGGTACAGGGCATTCTTGAATTGCGCAGGCATAACTGAACTTGTGCTTCCTGAAAACATGGAAGGATTTGGAGAAGAGGCGTTCAGGGGAATCGGTATAACTGATTTCAAACTTGTTGGGACACGCATGTCGCTTGGAAAAAGGGCATTTTCATATATAACCCCTTTGCAGACAATCACGATAAAACAGTCGTCCGATGCAACATCCGCCGATACAATAGGACTTGCACAATTTGAGTTCTGGAATTCAAGGAATCTTAGGACCATCACAATTTCGGCATTTGGCCGCACTGACGATAGCGGAAATACAGTCCCTTCCGTAACCCTTGAGAATGCCATTAGTTTCGCTTGGCACTCATTTGCGGGTTGCGGCACGAACGTGCCTCAGGCTGAAAGAGAATTGCTTGTGTCTGTCGGGACAAGAGAGCAATACGAGAATGACCCTATGTGGGCTTATGTGATTGACCCTACGACCGGACTTGGCTATACAATCAAGGAAGAGATTTTTCTAACGGGATACGCACATGTAACGATAATGCAACTTGGTGTCCCATATACAGGAATTGCATATTGCAGGAGCACGAATCTTGGGAACTATGAATCAAACGAGATGGATGGTGAATTCTTGATACCTCTTGACTCGGTATATGACGGAGAAGAAATATCAATATATTCCGACAATGGATATACCGACCTTATTGGTACATTCAAACCAAGACTATTTGAAACGACTTATAGTGTTGGGCAGATGACATTCTCTGCCCCATCGCCTAAATCAAGGGCTTACAGTACGGGACTATTCTCGGCAACTTCGCCAACTGAACTTGAAGATGAAGAGGTTGTTGAAATTAAAAAATCTGAGTACGAGGCACTATTGTCCAAGGTTAATCAGATAACAACAATAATTAAAACTCTTGTCTAATTTTTGACAGAGCAAAACTATTTATAATAGATTTTTGGAAATAACAAAAAAACAATATTAATATTATGGCAAGAAACAAACAACAATTGATTAATTACCACACTGGTAGTGCGACCGCTATGCCATTGACCACCGATGTCCAATTTGGTGAGATAGTTGTAAGGCACAATAGCGGTGTTCCACAGCTCATGATTAAGGTTAACGACAATGGTACTGAGAAATTTGTCCCATTTATTGCCTCTGGTGCAGTCAGCACGGCAATTTCCGCCGCAATTACAGATGCTGAGGGTACTATAAACAGTGACATCTCGTCTTTAAGCGGTTCAATCAAGACGCTTAGTGGTTCAGTGGTGAATAACTATTATACATCTGCAGAGACGAATACCAAGATTGGTGATGCAAAGACTGAATTAATAGGTGTAAATACCGACGATACGACAGCGGATACCATTTGGGCAGCAAAGAAATATGCTGATGCACAGGATGATGCCCTTTCAGGTAGAATCAATACCTACATTTCAGAAACCATTGAAAACAACCTAACCTCTCTTGACGAAAGGCTTGACACAGCCACGGCTGACATCACGGCTCTTAAGACTTTCAGCGGAAAGGTTGAAACTGATTATGCAACGAAGACCGAAGTCCAAACGGCAAAAGACGCTGCAGTAACAAGTGCTTACACCAATGCTAAGGCTGATGTTATCGGAACAAGTGCTGATAACGCAGAGGCTGATACAGTTTATGGTGCAAAGGCATATGCTTCAAGTCTCACACATACTTTAAGTGGAAATGTTGTTGCTGCAATCGAAGGGGCTACATCAGATGTATCAGACTTAAGTGGCTCCGTTGTTGAATTGTCAGGCTCAGTCATTTCAATGTCTGCGGATGTTAAGACTTATATTGACAACGAACTTTCAACTGTTTACACATACAAGGGTTCTGTTGCCAATGTAGACGCACTCGATGAAATTGAAAATCCTGAAGTTGGTGATGTTTACAATGTACTTGCAGCACAGGGTACTCCTGGAACAGCAGACTTTATTCCTGCCGGCACCAATTATGCATGGGTATCAGGTTCACCAGAAGGACATTGGGATGCTCTTGGTGGAACAGTTGACTTATCAGCATATGCAACAAACGATGCGTTGAACTATGTAAGTGGACAGGTTGGAACCCTACAGTCAGCAGACGCTGCTGTTAAGGCTTCGCTTTCTGCAGTTTCTTCAACTCTCTTCACAGTATCAGCATCAGTTGTTAACGACTATGCAACAAAGACATTTGCCGAGACAGCAGCTGACAATTCAGCACAAAGCGCATTGACAAGGGCAAATGCTTATACTGACACACAGGTTAAGGACCTTAGCGGAAATGTTGTAACTTATGTTGACGGCAAAGTAACCACAATCAATCAGGAAATTTCATCAATCAAGGGAACTTATGCGGTTTCTTCAATTACCCACACTGAAATTGAAACGGCTAAATCAACAGTTATTGGCGTGGATGGAGATGCAAAGACCGCAGACACCATTCATGGTGCAAAGGCTTATGCTGATGATGCAGTTAATACTGCAGTAGCAGCATTGAAGGGTAATGCATCTGCAAGCGGTGACACTCTAGAAGAACTTGAGGCTGCTATCAATGCTCTTGCAGAATCTTCAACAGGTGATGTTGAGGCACTTGAGCAAAGGGTTGCTACTCTTGAAACCTTTAAAACACAAAAGGAAGGCCTTATTGATTCAGCAATTCAGGGTGGAAAACTTGGTACTGTTAGCGAGACTACTGCAGGAAACGGTGTTACAATTCAGCACGGCGCTAAGATGAAAGAGGTTGCCGGCGGCGACATCACTCTTGACCTCAGCGAACTCATTATCGATTGCGGAGAATTTTAATCTAAGACAAAACTAAAACAGAAAAAGGAGACCTTAAACGGCCTCCTTTTTTTTTGCGCCAATGAGCGCTCGTGACTACACTACACGGATTTATCTCTTATGTCAAGCAATATCGTTATGATTGCCCCAATTGCTCCGAAGAAAAATACCCACCAAAATGGCTTCCGTCCTCCCGAGGAAGATTTTATCACCGCCGAAATAACGGCACATATTCCGATGTATATCAACAAAGCGAATATGATTGCAAATACTTCCGCTATCATTGTTCCTTGCTTTTCTTTGTCCTTAATGCTTTACGCCTTTCGGCTTCTTCTTTCTTATCCTGCTCTATCTTCGCGAGAAGATGTTGTCCGAGAAGTGCGTTCTGTAGAAGGACTTCATCTTTTCCCTCTTCCTTGTATTTTTCGTACAGGCCCACGGGGAGTGTTATCTGCGGGCAACCGATAATCAATTTCAATTTCTCAGTGTCATAACTTACCTTATCCATTTCCGTACGGAGCCAAAGGTACTTTGTCTTTTCGTCAGCATAAGGGTGGCCTTGAGGGTCGGTTCCGCTAAATGCATCTTCGTTGCAAACGACAAAAACGAGGTCTTCCCTCTTTGATGTGTATTCGAACAATTCATTTGCTTTTACAACTTTGCACACATCCTTTGATTTATTGATAAAAATCGGCTGGAAATCAACGCCGAACTGCTCAAGCCCTATTTCGCTTGAAATTTCTGCCACGAGGCTTTCGACCTCTTCCGTTGCTTGTGAATACTTTGCCATATAATCTTTATTTTGGAATTATTTTTCGTTATACTTATATGAATATACAAAGATTTATTGACAAAAACAAATGCAAAGCCTTGAAGGACTTCCTGAGAAAGAGATACAGCGAAGATTGAAAATATCCAAGAAGATGAAGAAGGTAACCGCCAAGAAAAGAAAGGCGGGGCTTCGCGCATATTGGGCACGCAGAAGGAAGGAAAAGGCTGAAAAGGAGAAGGCTGAACTTGCGGAGAAAAAAAGGCTAAAGAAAGAACAGGACAGGGCGAATGGGATAAAACAGAAGAGGAAGAAAAAGCCTGGTCCGACACCGAATTACGCTAAAAGATACCGCGCAAAAAAGAAAAAGGAAAAGGAGAGGCAGAAAAGGGCCGAAGAGCGTGAAAACAAGGAAAAGCGGGAGTATAACTTCAAGGTATTGATTTGCAGGAATGGAAAACGTTCATATACGATAGGGAAATACTACACGAGCGAAGATGCCTATTTGGAATTCAACAGACAGAAGTTCATATCCGAATCTGTAAGGTTTCCGAAACATATCCACCTCTACGACCACACGTACAAATCAACTCTTGATGAATGCGTGATGATAGAAAGGACAGACAGGGGGCCATCAATGCTCAGGAACGAATATGGAAAGATAGTTGAACAGAAGACCGACCTTGAAGGGTGGGAAATAATTGACAAGTTCAGGTTCAACATCGAGGAGACATTTTGGGTTTGGGGGTATGACAGCAGGAAGGATAGGAAGACCTTTGATTGGATATATAAAGAGTTGATTGTTCAAGATGGCTTTGGCCCGTATGAGTTTAGGAGGATTTTTACCTACAGGAACAAGTTGATGGTCAGATATGATGACGGCTCCCTTGAATTTGTCGTTTGCAAAGGCGACTATGATTCGGTAAGGTTGTATAACGAGTTGCAAGTAGAGGCTAAGAAAGATAAATTGAAACAATTGTTATTCATAGGCGACAAGACGGAAAAGACCGAATCTACACTGAAACTTGAAAAAGAGCTACAGGAAATGACCGGATGGACGATAAAGAAAATAAGGATGAATGCTACGAAATATTTCACTTTGAAATAAGTTCAAAAATTTGTATAATAAATATATGGAGTGGTTTTTGTATAAATATGTTGCGCCGTACACAGCGTTGTTTGATATGTGGCTGAGTATGCTGCCGGCCATTATCGATTTTATTTTTTAGCGATTTTATTGTTAATAAGATTGGTTGCCCATCTCGCGTTTTGCGGGGTGGGCACTATTTATATACGATAAAAACTGACAATAATATCATAAAATAAAAATAAAAACGCGTTTAAATTATGGCAAGACAAAAATTAGTACATTTACACAGTAAAACTGTTAAGGCCCCATCAGCAAGTGACCTTAACCTTGGTGAAATAGCCGTTCAACACGCAAACGAAGAGGCTGCGTTGTATACAAAAAAGAACGACGGAACCGTTGTTAAGTTCCTCGATGAGGATGGAGTTGGAAAACTTATCAGTGCTGCAACAGTTGATGTTTATGCGCTTAAAACTGACCTCGCTGCAACAAAAACCGAGTTACAGGGAGTTGACACCGCATTAAGAACAGATGTGGATTCATTGAGTGGAAGGGTAGAAACCATTGAGGAAAGCGTTCACACTCATGACAACAAGGCGGTCCTTGACGGAATCACATCCGAAAAGGTTACCTCATGGGATAATGCAGCGGCATCAGCACATGAACACACAAACAAGGCGCTCCTTGACACTTACACACAAACTGAAGCAAACCTCGCAGATGCAGTAGCAAAGAAGCATGAGCACGCCAATAAGGCAGAACTTGACCTCATTGCAAGTGGCGACAAGGCAAAGTGGGACGCAGCAGAGGCAAAGGCTCACGAACACACAAATAAGGCGCTCCTTGACACTTACACACAGACTGAAACAGACCTCGCTGACGCAGTAGCAAAGAAGCACACACATGCAAATGCAAGCGTTCTTGACGGAATCACAGCAGAGAAGGTAACAGCATGGGATGGTGCTGTTTCTGGTCTTGAAAACAAGGTTGACAAAGTTGAAGGCAAGGGCCTTTCAACCAACGATTACACAACCGCTGAGAAGGAAAAACTCGCAAGCATCGCAGCAAGCGCACAGACTAATGTAATCGAAACCGTTAAGGTTAATGGAACCGCTCTTACAGTTACCGACAAGGCAGTTGATATTCTCGTAGCAGAGGGTACTGCAAATGGTACTGTTAAGGTAAACGGAGTTGATATCAGTGTTCACGGTCTTGGTTCAGTAGCGTATGCAGACACCACAGCGTTCGACGCATCAGGCGCAGCAAACACTGTTAAGACCGAGCTCATTGGCGACATGACGGGTGAGACCAAGACTCTTGGTGGCCTCGAAGATAGAATCGATGCGCTCGCAACCGGTTCAAATGTTACAATCAGCACAGCAACCACTACAGAGGGTTATCTCAAGACCTATACATTCTCACAGAATGGTTCAGAGATTGGAAAGGTTGACATCCCTAAGGACCTCGTTGTTACAAGTGGTCAGGTCACATTAGATGACCAAGACAGAAAGGTTCTACGCCTCACAATTGCAAATCAGGCAGAGCCAGTTGATATTCTCGTATCAGACCTTGTTGATGTTTACACTCAGGGTAATGGTATCGAGATTTCTACCGGTAATGTAATTTCTGCAAAGGTTGTTGATGGCAACGGTCTTTCACTCGGTGCTAACGGCATTGCAATGGCTGCTGCAAGTTCAACGGGTGCAGGTGCAATGTCAGCCGCTGATTTCGACAAGTTGGCAAGTGTTGCAGCAAGCGCACAGGTTAACACAGTTGAAGGTGTTCAGGTAAACGGCGCAGACCTTACTCCTGACGCAAACAAGAAGGTTAATGTAACAGTAGCCGCAGGTACTAATAACGGTACTATCGCAGTTAATGGTTCAGATGTTGCGGTCACAGGACTTAAGAGCGCAGCATTCGAAGAGGCAAGCGCTTTCGATGCAGCAGGCTCAGCCGCAGCGGCATCAGCAGCAGCAATCACCGCAGTTGTCGGCAGTGCATCAGAATCAGGTAGCACTCTCGGTGCTCTTGAGAGCAGACTCGACGGAATGCATCTTGGCGAAGATAATGTTCTCGAAGGTGTTCAGGTTAACGGTACAGACCTTACAATCGATGGTAACAAGAAGGTTAATGTCACTGTAGCAGAAGGTGCTACCGATGGTACAATCGCAGTTAACGGGGCCGATGTTGCTGTTCATGGACTTGGTTCAGCAGCATATGCAGAGGCCACAGCATTTGACGCAGCAGGCTCAGCCGCAGCGGCATCAGCGGCAGCAGTTTCTACGGTTGTTGGTACAGCATCTGATAACTCAGGCGCAACTACCGTTTACGGTGCAAAGGCATACGCAGACCAAGTAGCAGCAAACGCATTGACAGGCGCAACCGGAGACACCTTTGTTTCAGCAACAGCCGCTAACAACACCGTAACAGTTGCTGCTACTCAAGGCCTTCAGGATGCAGTCGCTGCAGCAAACGCTTCTGTACAGGGTATTGCAACCGGTAAGGAAAGTGGCGCTTCACTTGATTCTAACAGGAAACTTGATTTCAGCGAATTTGGAATTGACTGTGGTGAATATTAATCAATTGAGCAAATATTAATGGAAAAACGGGAAGACTTAAACGTCTCCCCGTTTTTTTTGTTCCTTAAGTATTCTCCGTTCTTCTTTATTGCACTTTCTTATTGTTCTCGCCCGTCTTATTTTGTTCTTTAATCCTATGATAACATTTGGCTTCTTCGGTTTTTTCAATTCTTCCATCATTTGTTCACCGAGACCGTTTTCGAGTTGCCGCTGAAATGAGAATTTCTCCGCAGCCAATGATTCTTTAATCATTGCCTCCTCATTCCTCATTTCCTTGATTTCTTTTGATACAAGGTAATCCATATCAACTGTTGATTTGTATTACATCGTCATTTTCTTCAATGTCGTTTTCCCCGCCTCCGAGATTTTCGAAGAACGTTTCAATGTGGTGTATAAACCAAACAACGCCGGAAGTAAAACAGCAATCCAATATAAGTGCAAGCCACCACAGTCCTGTTCCTGCAAGCATTATGTTAAACGGGGTTATGGCAACCTCTTTGATTAAGAACCAATCAATTAGCGATATTACCCACCCGAAATTCGCAGGAAAGCACATCATACAGGAGAACAGCATACCAAAATGGTCTGATATTGCAGATGACAGGCTTCTCAGATGTTCGAATATGCGAAACGGGCCGCTCCCAAAGACCACCATATTGGACAGGCCGTAGGCAACGAAACAGTAAACGAATATTATCAGCCACGCATTCATTTCTTCTTATCCCCCTTGGTTTGTTTCGGTACTATGATTTCTTCAGGCGTGTCGTCATCAAAACAGAATTTGATTGTCCTGAGTTTTTCTATTTTTGTTTTCTCGTCCTCAAACAATGCTTTCAGTTCCTTTGTTTTTGTTGCAAGAAGTTGGGCCCTTTCTATGGCCTCTTTCATCTTATCTATGTTATCATCTATTACATCAAATACCACATCCGCACCTGTTTCTAAGTCCGTACAGAAATAATATCTGCCCGGCATTTGGTCTTCGGCAATGGTAACGCCCTTAGATTTAGCAAACTCTTCATCTATAACCCATCTGTTTGGAAAATTTACGACGATATAGATTACCTTCTGCCCGTCTGCGTCAGTAATCTGCATTTCTTCAAAATAGTTTCCAAGGCGTTTTATCCTTTCAGATATTTCCATAAAAATTTTAACTTTGAAGTAATATACAGAAAATTAATGATAAAAGCAATAAAAAAAGGCGGTGTTTAAACCGCCGTTTCTTATTCATTGTTAAGTAGTGTTGACAGTGTTGTCGCGTATCGCATTAAAACACGTTTTATCGTGTCATCTGAAGGATAGTTGTCATCAGTATAAACTACACCGACAACTCCACAAGGGTTATAGGTTCCATACAGCATCATTGAAGCCATGAAGCGAACATCTTCATTTTTCAATCTGTAATATAGTTCGGGGTCAAGTTCTTCAAGCACTTCAATCGTTCCCGACCAATAAGTCTGTCTGAATACCTCCGATGCCCAAGGATACCTTGACAATCTTACATTCTTGTATTCTTCTTCCATCCAAGCAGCCTGACTCCTTGGTTCTGCGTATGTCAGGTCAACATAAAGGAATGGGAGGTTTGCTAAGTTCTCTCCACCGTTATGGGTTTCGAGAATATAAACCCTGTCAGCATCCAAATCACTCCTTAGGTTAATAACCGCTTCCCTTATCTGTGGCTCATTGTTAAGCCTCTTCATTACGGACTCGGTATGCGCCTTTTGCTTGATTTCGTCCATCTTGTTGAATAACGACTCAGGATTGAAAGTTAACCTTGCGACAACTACCGTAAGGAACAAAACCATCATCGTCAGTAATATGTTCTGAAGCCCGTGCTTCTTCAATACGCCACTCAATTTCTCTATCCAACCGATAGTGGTATCTACTTTTCCGTTTAATTCTTCCATCGCTATGTGTGTGTTTCTATTCTATTTTATTTTTCTTACTTTATTCAGTACCTCAACAAATGCCGCGTCGTTCTCATTCAATCTGCTTGAGTGTGAGTCTTCGTTTGCCGATGGGGTATAAGAATAGAGCGTCTTCATCTCGTTGAGTGATTCAGTCATTCCGTTCTTGTTGGTGTGTTCCAATATCTTTCCGTTTCCATCTTTCCATTCCATCAGATAGACGTTTCCGGTCTTGTCTTTCATCTTGAACTGCTCACCTTCTTTCTTAAATTCATCAGGAATCCTTGATTTCATGTGGTCTTCACTCAAGAATGTCGTCTTTTTGAAATAAACGGTTTTAATATGTTCCTTAAGAACTGTCGGTTGAGCGTTTGAACGGAACCTGTCAATCATGTTCCTCATATCAAAGCCGTCTTTGCTTTCATACATCTCATCCTTGCTATAAGGTTTTGGATTCTCGTCACGGACCTGTACCTTTGTGAATTTATATTCATCTTCAGCCTTGTGAATCTTTTTGCCCGCGTCCTTGATTCCTTTGTAGGCATTTTCGTTGCCTTTGCGCTCGCCTGTTTTTGCTATTCCGTTATTCTTTTCAGCAACAGAAGTGTAGCCTTCGGCTTGTGCCTTCCATCTTTCCTTCATTTCTTCTGTCGCATTTTGTGGGTTGTAGTCGAGCGTGGTTTTATTTGCATCAACCTTTACATAGTCAGGTCTTTCCTCGAGCATTTCATGCTCAAGACCGCCGTCATAGTCATTGGCCCTTTTCTTGGCGTCGCTGTAGGCCTTACCGTTATTTTTCTTGTTATCCTCTTCCACATTTGGTCCAAGGACTGCCTTGAACTCATTGGAACTTTCCGCAACAAGATTCTTCAACGCCTTAACAGTGAATACTTGTTCCATTTTTATTCTTTTTATTATGTTTTATTAATATGGGTAATACCCATTTAGTTGCCTTGTCGCTATACCTGTGTTCAACTCCATACCACGATAAAGTCTCTGTAGTCTCAATTTCAATGCGGATTCAGGGTCTTGTTCCTTTTCAATCTTTTCATTGAGAGACTTTATATCCTTAATTACTTCTGAATTAAGTCCGTTTCCGTATATTCTTATATCGTTGTTCATTTCTTATTCCAACGTGCTGCATTTTGAGCAAAGATGGCCCTCTTGCGAGTTAATGGGTTTTTTGAGTGAGTCAATTCTTCCGTACTCTTGCCCGTCCTCTCCTTCGTAGCATTAAATTTGCCCTTATTTTTTTCTTTGATATGGATACCCGATTTTTCTTCCTCTACGGCGCCTTGCCAACTTTTTTTCATCATGTCCTTGTGGTCATTCGCTTCTTTGTAGAAATCGTTTCCCTTGTTGTTCTTTCCGTCTCCGATAGGGGCTGTGTATCCGAAATGTCCTATCCTGCTATCGACAGGTGGTGTTGACATTGCCCCGTTCGTCTCTTCTTCTTTTAACATGTGGCCAATATAATCCGCCTGTTCTTGGGTGATGTACATCGTTTTCTTTCTTATTGGGCTACCAAACAATGGAGTTGTAAATTGGCCGCTTGAATCTGCATTTGTTGCACCCGCACATTCTCCATCTTCCATTAATTTTCCATCATTGGAGACAGGATGCGGATTAAGCGATACTTCTCCCCTGTCAGGATGATTCTCGGGCTCTTTTTCACCTGAAATCATAATATCCTCGTTGTATCTTAAAATAGAAACGTCGTTGAATGCCTTTTTTAGTGATGATTTAATTTTTGATTCATCATCCCACGACGAGATAAATGACTCGTCGTCAAAAAGGTCCTTTAACACATCTTTGGCAAAATCGATTGCAGCACTATAAATGTCAGTAACTTGAAGTTCGTCACTCTTGTATTTCTTAAGGAAATCGACGAGAACCCCAACCTTTGCCCATTTACCCTGAGAATCGGGAGATTTCTTAATGTCCTTTATAACCTTTTTAATGTATGCAGATGTTGTTTCAGACTGATAATCGAGTGCGGAGTCGTTGTCAAGTATGCCATAGCCCCAAGCGCCTTCTTCAATTATCGGGCAACCCTCAACGATATTACTTTCAAACAATGAAATGTAAAGATTTCTCATCTTCTTCGTATAGTCCTTTCTTGGAATTCTATACTTAACGGTGAATGTATCTTTCAAACGCTTGCCGTCTTCGTCTGTACCGTTATCCCTGATTGCCGCTTTCTTCACTACTATTGATGAATTCTCATCATTCGGGTCGGTTCTCTTAGTAAGTATTTCTATTGCTCTTGGACCGTCAATGCCGTGACTTTTAAGAAACTCATCAGTATCGGCCTTCAGCGGGTCGGTGAGAAGTTTCTTCATGTAATCCTCCATGTGTGAGATGAAGGCGTATCTTGTCATTTCATCGTGAGCCATACTTACCTTTTGATTTCATCCTCATAGAAATTCCTACGCTGCCACAGTGTCCTGAACAGCGTATTGACTGCCTGAGCCACAAGTGCCTTGACCTTCTTTTCAATATCTTTATTTATAGTCCTGTCGTCTTTAATGGCATCCTTAATCATTTTCGATATCTCCGCCTTAGTCACCTCGCTTTCCGAGATGACCTGTTCGCACATCAGGCGATTGAACATCGATTCGTTTAGAATAACTTTCTTTGCCATACAAAACCTATATTTAATCACATATAAATAGCATAATAATAGTAAAAAATCCACCCTAATGCGAGGTGGATTCAAACTCATCAACGGAATAATCGTCAACAAAATATGTGGTACAATCAGGCTCGGGCTCGGGAGGCGGATTACCGCCACAATTACATGATGCCCCCGGGTAAAAGTCATAGTTACTGAGAAAATTCGTAGATGGGGGTATCCTTTTGTTGTCCATAGTTATCTTTTTTTTACATAAATATCAATAAAAAAGAGAAAGCACCCCAAAACGAGATGCTTTGTTTTTTAAGGATATATGTTTTTAAATTATCTATTGGTTTTCCTTGAAATGGTTTGCCAATGCCTCGAGGTCAGATGCTTCCATTGTCCAGCTCTCTTTCCAATTGACATAGTACCCATATAACTTGTTGAGTATCGCCATATTTTCTTTGGTAAGGATAAGGCCGTCACACCATGTGAAGCAACCGTTGCCCGTGCTTGTCTTGAGAACAAACTGCCATTTCAGGTTATTAAGACATGGAATTACGCCACTGAACACAAGATTTCCATCGTCCGGAAGATAAATAAGCGGTGAAGATGCTACATCTTCTTCGTCCGGCTTTGAAAATTGTGCCCCTCCCTCTACTGAAGAACGGAACGATTGAATTTGATTAGTGAGAACATTCTGTCCGAAAACAGGGTTGTCCGTTATTGCTATTGCATTTGTCTTCGCGTTTTCTTCCGCTTCGTTAAGTAAACGCTTTTCATTTGTTGATTCCGCACTTTCGTTCATTCTTCTTATGGTGTTGAGAATGTCCCTTGTGACTTCATCTTCTGTCTTAATCCTTTTCATAATTAAAAATCATAACCCATTCCATTCCACCAAGTAGTAACGCTTTCTCTTGGCTTCTTGATTATTTTTTCAATTTTCTCTTTGATTTTTGTTGCCTTACTGAGTTCTTTTTCGATAATTTCCTCTGCCTTTTCAGGTTCGGTTTCAATTATCTTCTGAATTTCCTCTTGCCTTGACTCGATTTCTTTAACCTCTTCCTCGATTTCTTCTACAGGTTTCAGTGTCTCTTCAAGTTCAGCCTTTGCTTCTTCGAGTTTTTTGCTGTCGTCCTTGATTTCCGTATCAACGCTTGTTACTGCCTCTTCAATTTTTTCAACATCCAACTCTTGAATGTCAACAACACCCTGCTCGCCCTCCGAACCTGCTAATGATTCGTCAGCATACATATCTGCTCCGATAATCTGCCCTTCCTCGTTCTTTGGTAGTGATGCTATAAGTTCTTCCGTATCAATAGTTTCTTCCTTCACCTCAACGGTTATTTCTTCCGGTGTCTTTATGGTTACGGTTTTCTTTGGTGCAGTTTCCTTCTTTTCTGTGGTTTTCTTTGCTGCCATAATATTAAATCTAAATCAATTATAAATATCTTCTGTTATTGAATTTTTCAACGTTTCTGCCCTTAACTTCTTAAGAGACTTTTCCTTTATCTGCCTTACCCGTTCCTTTGTCAGCCCGAGTTTTTTGCCGATTTCCTCCAAAGTCATCTCGTCTTCGTTTCCGAGACCGAAGTAGTCAATCAGTATGGCTTGTTCCCGTTTGGTTAAAACGCCCATCAGCATCCTGACCGTTGATTTTATCTCTCCGTCTCTGATTGAAGACATTGCATCTCCGTCTTCAATATCCCTTTTTGACACATTATTATACTCAGAATCATCGTCAGATTCAATGTTTTTTTCAAAATCTCTTGGGAGTTCGTCTCCCTTAAGCAAATTTCTTTCCTTCAGGGCCTCCATGATTGTCTGCCTAATCCACCAAACGGAATAACTTATGGTCTTGTATCCCTTTTCGTAGTCAAATTTCTCCATGGCTTTCATCAAGCCTATATTACCCTCGGCAATCAGGTCTGAATACGAAAGGCCGAGCCCTTGGAAGGGCTTGGCCACGCTCGCAACAAACTTAAGGTTTGATTTTATTATTTTATCCCTTGCGGAGAGGTCGTTATGCTTCTTGTACTTTTCCCATAATGAGAGTTCTTCGTCTTTTGAGAGCGGAGACAGTTTTCCTATCTCAGAAAAATAGGTCTGCGTACTTCGTTCAAATTCATTGACAATTTTCTTTTTTTTAAGCATCTGTGCCCATATTATTCTCCTTTATTTTTAAATAGATATACTTGAAATGTTATCTTTCTTCACAACAGTAACCACATTTCCTTCGTCATACCAATCGAGGTCTATGTGGCATATATGTAGCACGAAATCGTATTCTGAGACGATTTTATCGTACAATTTCTTCATGTCGTCATAATTTTCCTTTGCAACAGTACCAAGAACTTCGTCAAGAAGAATGAACGGAGGCCTTGAAAGGCGCGACATCTTTCCGAGAACGACCCTAAGCGCGAGTGCAGCCTGTGTCTTTTCAAGTCCCGATGCGGCGCTAAGCCTTGTTATTATTCCGTCCCTGTGAAGGAGGAAGTCAATGTCGTTCTTTTCGTTCATCGTAATCTCCACTGAGAAGTCCGTGACATCTCCGAGAAGCCTGTTCAACTCATTATTGATGATAGGCAGCGTGTTCCTAAGAACCATCTTGCTGATACCATCCTTTCCAATCATCTGCAGGTAGAGTTTCCAATTCTTCTCTGTTTTCAACTCTTCTTCTATCTTTGTGATATAACTCTTCCTTGTGGATATCATTTCCGTGTTCTTTGCGATGTAACGGTCAATATCCTTGTTATCCTGTTCCTTTGCCCTCTTTATCCCCTCATTGATGCGGATATTTTCATTGACCACATTCAACTTCGTGTCGATTTCGTTGTTTTTCCTTATCGCCTCTTCGTTTTTCTTTATATCCTTCAGGAGGTTGTTTTTTTCCGTATATTCCAACCTTTGAGATGCGACATCAGATTTTATCGTTGCAATCTTAAGTTCAAGTTGCGACTTTTTAAGATATTTTGACCTATTGTCGGCAATTGATTCCATCTTTTCAGTAAGGAAATCGCTGCGCTTTTTCATCTTGACACCGTCCTCTATCAGTTTTTCTATTTTTTTCTTGTTCTCCTCAATTAATTTTGAATTATCAACATTATCGAACTTCTTGTGACAGACGGGACAATATTCGGATGAGGATAGATTGTCGTTTGTCTCCTTTATATGTTTTATATTAGCCCTTGCCTCGGACATTGACGATATAAGGGCATCGTTTTCCTTTTTCATCGCTTTGTATTCGTCCTCTGAGTAATCTACATCCCCAATTTCTTTTATCTGACCCTCTATGAACTGAATTTCTGCATTTTTTGCCTTTCCGCTTTCAACCAATTTGGCGATTGTTGTCTTAAGGGTTTCAACATCAACCTTTGTCAGACTCGGGTCGATTGACTGCTTTGAAGAAAGGAGAAGGTCTCTCGTATTCCCGTATTCTTCAATGTTCTTTTCCGCTTCGGCTATTGCGGTTTCGTTGGATTTCTTTTGCTCGGCGTGTGCTGCATTTTCCGCGTTAAGGGCTTCGACTTCATTTTCAAGTTGAGTTCTGTTATACATGTCGCAGTAGCGCCCAACGCTTATTTCCTTATTCCACTTCTCTCTTGCTTTTACATCCTTGTCTTCAATAATGGAAAGCCCAATCCACCTTGAAAGAAGTCTTCCTTTCTCGGTTTCTGTCAGGGAAATAAGGCTGTCAAGGTCTTTTGCATTTGCACTGATTATGAGGTCAAAATCGCTTTCGTTACCAAGTGCCTCCTTGATTATCTTCGTTGTTTTCGTGGTGCTCGCACCCTGTTCGTTCTCGTCAGGAAGGATTTCTTCGGAACCATCCTTTGCTACTCTGAAATATTCTACTTTATTGGTTACGGTTCTTGTTTTTTTTCCCGCAGCACCTCTCGTGAGTGTTCTCCTTATTATATAATCATCCCCGTCGATATTAATGCAACCTTCAACATTCATAACCCTTTCGTCGGGAAGATAATTGTTGAACAAGTCTCCGAGCGTCTTTGCCTTGTTTGTGTTCGTCTTCCCGAAAAGAAGGAAATGAAGAAGGTCGTAAGCAAATGTTGACTTTCCGCTCTTGTTTGCGGGCTGTCCGTTCAAAAGGATAAGTCCATGCAACTTTGTAAAGTCAAAATAGTTGTCAGGGCCATATGAAAGGAAGTTACCCCATTTGACCCACTTTATAGTATATTTCTTCCCCTTGTCATACACGGAGAAGTCTATGCAGGCATTTATTGCTGAGTCAATCTTAACGATATCATCGAAATCCACATCGGTTATACCCTTTGCGGCAATGTATTGTTTCATCAATTCCTGCATGAACTTCGGGTCATTGACATTATGCACTATCTCTCCCGCGAGGACATTATCTTCGAGGGATGGGTCTATGAAATGCTTTTCAACACGAATGTTCTTGGATGGAATACCATATTTCTTCGCCATTGCGGATATGATATTCTTCTCCTCTTCCTTTGTTGTGAGTTGTTGGCTCGTGTTCCATCTTACGAGCACTTTTGCGTCTTGTCCTATTTCAAGTTTCTTCATAATCTTCTTTTCTTTGGTCTTACCTCAGTGACATTGTGTTCAATAGCCGCTTGTTCATCAGCCTTTTCGGCTGTCAGGCTTTTTACTTTTTCAGTATCAACCATGGGTATGGCTTCGTTTGTAACTTCAGTAAAAGACGGCGTTTCTTCGTTATTTTTGTCGAAATTGACGGGTGTTTCTGTGGAAATTTGTCGATTTTCATCTTTTTCCTTCTTCATAAACGGAGCGTCGCCATACATTATTTCATTCAGATATTTATCAATTGCTTCCCTTGCCACGGCATATGGCGATGTGCCATTCAGGTCGCAGTATGATTTCATCCTGTCGTATAATTTATCTTCTATTTTAACTGAATGTGGCATAAATGATTATACTTTGACGTTAATTTACAAAATATTTCCCGAAATAACAAAAAAAATATTGATAATTTGTGCGTTGCGCTATACATTTTTATGAATTAGTAAGAAATATGGAAGAAAAGATTGATATAGCAGAGTCTGTTTATCCAAGATATGTTCTTGGGCTTGATGTCAGTACGGCGTGCATCGGCGTTTGTGTGCTGAAGGATAATGGCGATGACCACCCTGAGATTGTGTATCTGAGCCATAAAACCCCTAAAATTCCGAGAAAGATAAAGGGGATTGAAGCCCTTTTTCTTAGGAAACAGATATTTGAGGATGAGTTTATAAAGGATATCGCCACGGCATACAGTATTACAGATGTGGTTATTGAAGAACCGCTTCTTTCGTCAAACAATGCGAATACGGTGGCCACGCTCCTTAGGTTCAACGGAATGATTTCGGAGACGATATATAGGATTCTTGGCATTGTTCCAAATTTTATATCATCATATGACGCAAGGGCCTATTCATTTCCTGAATTGATTTCTCTCAGGAAATATGATAAGAAGGGGAGGGAATATCCGCTCAAGCATATTAAAGATTCAATAAAGAACGGAAAGATAGTGCTCTTTGGAAGTTACCCATTTGACATCGACAAGAAGTTGGTGATGATGAATATGGTAAATGATATGTATGGAAAGGAAAACATTTCTTGGGCGTACAATGACAAGGGGGAACTGAGGAAGGAGAATTATGACGCCTGTGATTCTCTCGTGTGCGCGTTAGCTTATATTAATATAAACCATTATGGATTAGATAAACCATTTATAAGTGATTATAATATTAAAGATACTGATTCTGGTATTGAAATATCATATACTACAAAAGTATGGAACAAGGAATTTAACAAAACTATAATACTGACAAACGAAAAATAAAATTCTGAGGTTTCAGGAGTTGCGAGCCGTTGTGAAAACAGCGGCTTTTTTGTTTTAGGAAGGGGCGAGTTTTTGGTTACACACGCTATTTATGATAAAATAATATGCTTACTCTTTAAAACCATATAAAACAGCACACGACTATGGTTTGCGATAAGATTAATAATAAGAAAATAATATAACAGTTATGTCATATTTGAACGACCCACGAGAAATGGCAATACGCCCAGAAAGCGGTATTACTCTTGAAGAGGATAACAGATATGAAGAGATGTACCATTGGGGTGCTCATGTTCTTGACTTGTGTGACCTTCCCGTGGAAGAATATATGAAGCCGATGACGGTTAACGTAAATGGAGGCGGCGGAGACGGCGGCGGAAGCGAGAGTTCTTCCACTAAGACATATTCGTTGAAGTTTTATGTCGATGGTTCCCTTAAAAAGAGTTATAATCTTGAGGAAGGTGCACCAATCCCTGAGTACGATGGCAGCAAAGAAGGTTATGACTTCAGTGGATGGAAGGATGCTAGCGGAAATACGCACACAACGATGCCTGCATCAAACCTCACCCTTTACGGAACGAATACAATCAAGAAATTCAACGTGAGTTTCAAGGTTAACGATGAGGTTTTAGACGATTATACGCAGACCATTGATTGGGGAAAGAAAATCACCAATATCCCTTCATCTTCAAGGACGGGATACACTTTCAGCGGATGGGAGCCTTCTATTCCTTCAACAGTTAAGCAGGATTATGTTTTTAGTGGAACATTTACCAAGAAATCATATAATGTAACGTTCAACATAAGCGGGGAGGCTTCAACGGCAACCTTTGAATATGATGACCCTATAGCATATCCTGCTGCGGACAGCAAGGAGGGGTACACTATTTGTGGGTGGACACCTTACTATGTGAATATGCCTGACATCAACAACCTCGTATTAAAGGCTGTTCTTTCAGCAAATTCATATACTGTAAGTTATTTCATCAATGACGACTTGGTTGAATCCTCCACCTTAAAGTACGGACAGACAATTCCATCAAAGGATGTTCCTGTGGAATCAGGATATTCGTTCACACAGTGGAGTGCCGATACAGAAGTGGTTGATAATAAGATGCCTGCAAGCGATGTAAACTTCTATACCATCAAGACGGCAAACCAATACACGTTGTCTTACTATGTCGATGGGGTTCAGGACGGACAGTCCGAAACTTATAGTTATGGCGCAAATGTGGAGCCAAGAGCAAAACACGAGAAAGAAGGCTACACGGTAACTGATTGGGTATTCAACCCTGAACTTGACGGTGTTTCAGGTAATTATACGATGCCTTATTATAATGTGGAAGCAACTTGTGAGACGAGCGTCAATTCATATCCTGTTGTCATCACGCACAATAATGATGTGATATACAGCGGCTCGGTAGCATATGGAACGGAAATCAGCACACTGATTCCTGAAGGATATTCTTACACGGGAAGCGTTGAAACTGTTCCTGCAAGTGGAATAACCATTGACGCGGATATCAATAAATACAATGTAACGATTAATCTCGCGGGCAAAGAACCATTTGTGCTTCTTTTGGAATATAAGTCAGACATTGCATCAGCAATTGAAGATTACATTGAGGCCAACTATCCAAATGAGATGGTCGGACATCATATTGAAACCAATGTACCTGTGGGCGCAACGGTCCCTGCAAACGATGTTCAATACACGGCGGAAATTGTTCCAAATGAGCATATTATAACAGTTTCAGGTGCAAGCAGTGTAACAATCAACTATGGTGAGAACATCCTCGAGGCACTGGAAGGGGCAATAGAGGTTGGCCCATATGAGTACATCGAAGAATGGCAGATGAACGGAACAACAATCACGAGTGCAGACACAATGCCTGACGAAGATGTAACGGTGGTTCCTATCATCAAGACCAAAAAGTCAAGTGTAACTCCCGTTATAAGTGGAGACACTGCGGAGAGTGCAACGACCTACGATTACGGAACGCCTATTGCTGATATCATAGAAGACATTATAGCATCAGCAAGCCCTGAAACCAAGGTTGACATTGAAGACCCAGGTTATCAGGTAGATTGGACCGTTAACGGTTCGGCTTATACCGAAGGAATGGTTGTTGAAGAGGACGAGGTTACCGTAGAGGTGACTATCATCCCTAAGCCGTTCAAACTTTCATTTATGAGGAGAAGCAGTGCTGCGGCACCGGCCGGTATAATTGAATCGGGCGAAACACTCTACAAGGAAGAAATCATTTATCCTGAACTTCCTGCTGAGATTGAAATCAGTGGAGTTACATATGAGTTCAAGTGGGATGATGGCTCTGTTGAAGAAGGAACGCCAATGCCTGCAAGTGCGGTGACTGTTTACGGAGAATATGTTGAAAAGCCTGTCGTTAAAACAATCTATTGGGGAGCATTGAACCACAATGTTATCACCGCAATAACCAACGACAGCCAAGATGTTCTTGCTCTCAGCACGTTTCCTGATTTCCCTGCAGATGGAAAATTCCCAATAGAAATTCCTGCAGACCCAACATACTTCGACCATTATGACAATGATACGGATGAAGAGTTTGACGCATATTTGGAGAGTGCCGCAAGGGAGCCGATTATAGTTGCACCTTCTCGGTTAGACCTTTCTGAATATAGCGGACTCAGGGGAGGATTGCAACCTGTATCTCTCACCAAGGCACAGGACATTAAGATAAGCGGCGCTGATTATACTGTTTGGTATGAATTCAGAATAGACGAAGAGTATCCTGCCGCTCACGGATACTTCTCTGAAGGTTCAGTAAAATCTCTTGAAATAACACTTACAAAATAATATTAGATAATGGCAATTAGCATAAACGAGCAATTAAATTTGCAGAAAAAACAGCCGCTTGACATTAGACAAACAACTTTGGCTAATGTGTCAGGATTGTCAACATTTGAATATTTCACCTATTCCTATGACGGAATGGAAGTGACCGTTTTGAACGATGGGCATCCATTAAAGTTCTCAATCGATTCAAACGGTGCTTCAAGGGTTGGAAAAAATCATTGGACAATTGCAAGCACGATAGTTACTGACACTTATCAGGAACTTGTAGATTTTTCAAATGACATTGTAGGACTTTTAACTCGCGGAGCGAATATAAGCAAAGCATTTAAAGTCGGGCAGAAAGCCATTGTACTTTCGGACGAAACAAGAGACGGAAAGTGGGCAGAGTACATTGCAAGCGAAATTGTCGATGGTGTTCCAACATGGGAATATAACCACGCAGACCCACAGAAGTTTGCTGTGGTTGCGAACAGTGCTGATACTTCAATTGAACTTTATTATGATAATGTAAAAATTGGCGAGTCGGCAGGCTTGGAAGATATTCTTTCTCAGTGGCAGTATGACCAATTCATCACGAGTGGTACAGTTGTTACGGAAGGTAATGACACGTTTATTGAATTCTATTATAATGATGATTCTCTTTCTCCAATAAGAGTTGATATTACGTCAATTGCCGGACAGGGGGCAATTCCTGTTCCGGGTGCACAGGGCCCTGTTGGCGAAACAGGTGCTCAAGGCCCTCAGGGCTTAGAAGGGGTGCAAGGTCCTACTGGTGAAAAGGGTGAAGATGGAGCCGATGGGGCTCAGGGCCCACAGGGAGAAGCAGGAATCAACGGTGAAGACGGTGCTCAGGGTCCTCAAGGTGAAAAGGGTGAAGATGGTGTCCAAGGTCCTAAGGGAGAAGATGGTGCAGCGGGAGCAGACGGAGCCCAAGGTCCTGCAGGAGAAAATGGACAAAACGGAGAAGACGGAGCACAGGGCCCTCAGGGTGCTGAGGGTGCACAGGGTGCGGCAGGAGAGAACGGAATAAACGGTGAAGACGGTGCTCAGGGCCCACAAGGTGTTGAAGGTGCTCAGGGAGCCGCCGGAGAAAACGGAACGGATGGCGAGCAAGGACCGCAAGGAGATAAGGGTGAAGACGGATGGGTTGGAAAATCCGCCTATGACCTTTATTTGGATAGCGTAGCAGAGAAAGGAAATTTTTTGATTGTTGACCACAGGAACTTTGCAGAGGCAAGGTACAATGAACTCAACGATTATTATACTCTCAACCCTGTTGAAGCGGAACAAGATGGAGATACTTGGCCACCATTTGACCCAACACAATTCCCTTGGCTTGTCGTTAACCATAATTTCGATGGAGCAACATATATCAGGGTTCTTTACAAGAACGGAGAAAGATTCGTATGGAAGCCATCCGCAAAGATATGGGGTACTGATGTTGATAGGACATACGGTATCATAAGTGTTCCCGCGGAAGGAGACCTTAATCTTCCTGAATACACAGAGACAATAGACGGAACGGATGTTCTTACCAAGTCAACGGATTTCGAGGTTCAGTTGATTAGTGAGGCTGATTATATGACCAAAGAAGAATGGCTTGAATCATTAAAGGGGACTGACGGAACCGATGGTGCTCAAGGTGCAGAAGGTGCACAGGGTGCCGTTGGGGAGCAAGGTCCACAGGGCGAAGCAGGTATTGATGGAAGCCAAGGTCCGCAAGGAGAGAAGGGTGAAGATGGAGCAGAAGGCGCACAGGGCCCACAAGGTGATACGGGAGCGCAAGGCCCTCAGGGTGACGAAGGCGTTCAGGGTCCACAAGGACTTGAAGGAGCACAGGGAGCCAAGGGTGAAGACGGAAAGGGAGTAAGCATTCTTGGTTCTTATAATACCGTGGAAGACCTTTATGACGAACATCCAACCGGAAACATAGGAGACGCTTACCTTGTAGGTGGCAATCTTTACGTATGGGACAACCTGAATTCAGATTGGAAGAATGTCGGAAACATCAAGGGCGCTGATGGTGCACAGGGTCCTCAGGGCGAGGCCGGTAGTCAAGGTGCTGTTGGTGAAACGGGAGCACAGGGTCCACAAGGTATCGAAGGAGCACAGGGTGCCGTCGGAGAGACCGGCGAACAAGGACCTCAGGGACTTGAAGGTGCGCAGGGTGCTTCAGGTGAAAACGGCGAGCAGGGACCGCAAGGTGAGGCCGGAGCTAATGGAGAAGACGGTGCTCAGGGTCCACAGGGCGACGAAGGTGTTCAAGGTCCTCAGGGTGAGGTAGGAACAAACGGAGAAGACGGTGCTCAGGGTCCTCAAGGTGAAAAGGGCGAGGATGGAGCACAAGGTCCTCAGGGCGAGGTAGGCGCACAGGGTGAAACCGGTGCACAAGGCCCTCAGGGAGATAAAGGAACGGACGGAGACCAAGGACCACAAGGTGAAGCAGGAATCAACGGTGAAGATGGAGCACAGGGTCCTCAAGGTGAGGCTGGAACCGATGGCGAACAGGGACCACAAGGTGAGGCTGGAGCACAGGGCGCTGTAGGTGACCAAGGTCCTCAAGGCGAAAAAGGTGATGATGGAACACAGGGTCCTCAAGGCGAAGCAGGAATCAACGGTGAAGACGGGGCACAGGGACCACAAGGACTTGAAGGTGCACAGGGTGAAACCGGAGAACAGGGACCTCAAGGCGAAAAGGGTGAAGATGGAGCCCAAGGACCACAAGGAGAAGCGGGAACTAACGGCGAAGATGGTGCTCAAGGACCTCAGGGTGTCGAGGGCAGCCAAGGTGCTGTAGGTGACCAAGGTCCTCAAGGCGAGACCGGAGCACAGGGTCCGCAGGGCGACGAAGGTGTTCAAGGCCCTCAGGGTGATGAAGGTACACAGGGACCTCAGGGAGAACAAGGAAACGAAGGTTCTCAGGGTCCTCAAGGTGTTGAAGGTGCTCAGGGTGTAGATGGTTCTCAGGGTCCTCAGGGATTGGCAGGAACATACACACAGGGCGAAGGTATCATCATAGAAAACGATGAGATTTCACTCGATAAGGAAAAGGTTAAGAGTATCACATTATCAGCTCTTACCGAATCACTTATACCTGAAGATGCTCAGGAAGCGTTAGATACACTTGAAGAGATTGCTGCTTGGATTCAGGAACATCCTGAAGATGCTGCGGCAATGAACAGGGACATCGCTGCGGTTAGCGGAAGTCTCGAGACGCTTGAAGAGACCGTTAATAACCTGAATCTCGGTGACGAGAATGTTATCGAAGATGTCAAGTTGAACGGAACTTCTCTTGAAGTAGTTGAAAAGTCGGTTAATATCGACCTATCGGGATATACTACAAGTGCGGCCCTCGAAACTGCACTTTCCGAATATGCGACATCTGCCGATACGGTTGCAGCAATTAATCAGGCGTCTCAATCATCTGTTCTCGGTAATTCCATTATCGTGGCGGGTGGCCCTTTGGCTGATGACTGCGACACTTGGCCGACTGATGCGGGTTGGACCGACGAAAGCGGTAATAAGGTTATACCTGCAGGAACAAGCATCGAAGAGGTATTGGTTAAACTGTTCAGTAAGGTAACGTGGCCTACTCCAACGGCGACATATGCTTGGAATGTTAGTTCGAAGAATCCTACACTGAACTTATCACAGACCGCGGGCGGAAGCAATATCAGTTCCAACCAAACTGTTGAAGCGGGTACGATATATTACTTCAATGGTGCAACCGCAAATACAAGTAATTATAACTACAATGTAACGACAACTGGATACAGCAACGGTTACAAGAAGGGTGTTGACGGAGCATATACAAGCGGAACATATTCAAAGTCATACATTGCAGAAAAGAGTGGAGATTACACATTGGCTGTTCCTACGGTGAACGGATTCAAGTCTGATACAGCGGGAATGACAAATGTATCTATCACAGGTACATCAGTAAATGAGAACTTCCCTGCAAATGCAGACGCAATGTATGCAAACGACGGTGCTAACAGCATAGTGGTAAGACAGACAGGTATGACATATACCCCTGCTGAGAACTTTGAGGAGTGCACGATTTATGCAGCATCAAATGTCAAGACGTTCAGTGAGGACTGCAAGGTTGAAATAACCGATAGTTTCTATGACGGAAAGTCAACGACGCCGACGGGCAGCACGACATCAAGGACGGTTACAGGATACAGAAAGTATTTCTACGGGCTTCTTGATACTGCAGTTGCTACTGGAAGCATTGACGCTACTCTCATCAGAAGCCTTACAGGTTCAACAGCCGCAGCGACCGGAACACAGTGGGATTTCCCTATCACCGCAGGAAAGGCACAGTGCGTTATTGCAGTTCCTTCAACGGCATTCACGAACATAGAGATATTCCAGGTTTCAGTAAACGCCAATATCGAAGATGTCTTTGACACAACGACAGTTATGGTTCCTGGTGCAAACGGGTACAAGCCAATCGAATACAAGGTTTGGACATTCACCCCTGCATCTCCATATCCGTCATCTGACACATATAAAATAAAATTCAAAAACTAACATAGGAGGAAGTAGAAAATGGGTGCAAAAGCTTTTTCAAAAGACGAATTGAGGGCTCTTTCAGTAATAAGCCTTCCTAAATCATACCAAAGGTCAAGGCAGATACCGTTAGACCCAACAAATGTTTTCGCTTCGTTCGAAGACGCTCAGTCGTATGCAAACGGAACGAGTGAGTACGGAGATATTGCCTATGTCGGACAGGTTCTGTCGGTTGTTGCATCAGCCGACAGCGCCGTAACCGTTTACAAGATACTTATTGACGGTTCGCTTGAGGAAATCGGTTCATCAAATGGCGCGGCTCCCGCTGTATCAACATACACCGAAGCAAAAGCCCTCGCAACCGAGGATAATGTCGGACAGATTATAAACGTTCTCGGGGAAGAGGAAATATCGGGTTCAACCTATTCTTCAGGTTTCTATATCGTAACGGGGCCGGGAGAAGTTGCAAAACTCGGAACGACTTCGGCAAGTGGTGATGTAGAAGGAGACGTTGAACTATTAAAAGGCAGAATTGGTGCACTTGAAACGAGTTTTTCCGCAATGTCTGAATATTTATATTGGGAAACGGATGACGATTTGGTTATTGAATAATTTTTTGTAATATATAAGATATAAAATGGCTGAAAAACATAGAGTAAGAAATTGGAGAGGCGCAAGGAGTTCATATGAGTTCCTTAAGAGCGTTAATAGGCTTGACCCTTGGACAAGGTATTGTGTGGTTGAGACTGATGGCAGCATATCTGAATATTACGGAGAAAATTTGGTGGTACGGGAAGCCGGTCAATTGCTTCCTGTTAATGCGATATTGTCAGGGATGCCTTCAACTAATGATGTAAATCCTTATGATAGGTTCCTTGTCGGAGAAGACGGAACCGGATATGAGATTGTTGAGTTTTTCCCAAAGGCAACATCGGACGGAACTGAGTTAGTGAGTGAATCTTTCGACTTTGACGAGAAGTATGGTGTCAGGGTTAAATCACAGGGGTTGAAGAATTTCGTTTATGTGGACGGAGTCCTTAAGACATATGATGATGTTGATTGTGGACTGTTCTAAAATTTACAAATAGACAAGCGAACGCGGGGCCACGATGGTCTCGCGTTTTTGTTTTTTTCTGATTTTTGTTGTATATTTGGGCCAAGGTTTATTGTATGCAGAGAATATACAACATATTGGTATCAATCCTTGGCGAGAGCAAACAGGGTAGTTATGACAATGGTACTACGCAGTATCAGTTCAATTGCCCGTTCTGTGCCGATGAAAAAGGCGGGGTTGATAACAAATACAATCTTGAAATATCGTTTTCTCTTGGCAAATTCCATTGTTGGTCTTGCGGAAGTTCAGGTTCGTTGTCCAAACTCATAAGGGCAAGGGGCGGTTCGTCGTTGTGTGATGAGTATTTCTCAATACTTAATGACATCAAGGAAAACAAATACTATAACCTTGACATGTTCAAGGATAACGGGGACATTTTCGAGGAAAAGTATCTCAAACTTCCGAAGACTTTCCAAAAGATAGACCTATATTCGTGCAGGGACAAAGAGTTGAAGGCATATCTTGAAAAGAGAAAGATTACCCAAGACCTTATAGATTATTATAATATAGGCCGCACCACATGGGATGAAGAGGATTGGACATGGAGGAATAGGATTATATTCCCTTCGTATAATTCCGCAGGAGACCTTAACTATTACATTGGCCGTACATATCGTTCAAAGGATAAGCGGAACAAATACAAGAACTGTGACGCGGACAAGAACAAGATAATCCTTCATGAGGATAAGATACAATGGGATGCCGACATTTACCTTGTTGAAGGCGCAATTGACTGTATCTATTACCCGAACTCTGTTTCGTTGATGGGTAAGACGATGAACAAGAGCATGGAATTGTATTCAAAACTCAAGGAACGGGCCAATGCGAACATCATTATCTGCCTTGACGGGGATACGACGATAGATGAAGTGAAACGGATATACAACACGCTCAACAGGGGCCGTCTCTTTGGGAAAATAAAGTATATCAGACTTGGAGAGGGGTTGAACGGGAGATATGTTCCTTATGAAAATCCAGTAATTGACGGAGAGGAGATAGAAGTTCATCCAATAGTCGAGGATGTTGAAGATTTGTCAGTGCATGCGGATTATAATCCGCAAAATGTGCGGCTTAACGGAAAGATTTACACCTATGAGGGGTATAAGGATTTTGGTGAGGTATATGAGTCCGAGGGAAAAAGAGGAATAATAAAGGCGATGCGTACAGCAAAGCAATTCAGTGAAATAGAGTTATTAGTATGATATACGAGGTTAAGGAATATTGGGTTTATAATGGATTGCCTTCGTTATTGGACCTTATGGATGCAAGAGACATTGCGAAAAAGAACAATTGTAAGGTCATTTTGAATTGGAAGGGTCCCGGATGGCAATGGTATGGAGATACATATCGCGTCGAAATAGAAACCGATAGCGATGTGGAAGAAATTATCGAGAACTTGAATAATACGGTTTACGGATTATGATTACAAAGATTATAGCATGCAGCGACATACATGTTCCGTCGCTGAAAGGAATTGAACAACTTAAGGTTGTTCTCCAACGATTCATAGACAAATGCAAGAGCATCGTTGATGAAGAGGATTCTCCTGAGAATGTGAGAATAGTCGTTGCGGGAGACATTTTCGACAGGAAACTTGAGATTACCAATGAATCCCTTCTGTGCGTGGATTGGTTTTTCTCCGAACTCGACAAGATTTGCAAGACGATAGTCATCATCGGTAATCATGATTTCCTTATGAACAATACCGATAGGGTTGATTCCCTAACTCCGTTGTTCGAGATTGGGAAGTATCAACAGGTAGTTTATCTTGATAAGGAACTCGGATATCAGTCGGGAATATATGATGACGATAATGTTGCGTGGTGTCTCTATTCTTCATTCACAGGATTTGAAACGCCAGACATTGAAGTGCATAAGACAGCCCATGAGCACGAGGAAGACAAACAGGTATATGTCGGCCTTATTCATGCGGATGTAAATGGCGCAATAACCGTAACCAATTATGTGACGGAGAACGGCGTTGACCCAGGTGTGTTTAACGGTTGTGATTTCGTTATCGCGGGCCATATCCATAAGCGTCAGGAGATAAAGAGAGATGGAGTTAGGGTTGTCTATTGCTCAAGCATACGGCAGAACAACTTCGGTGAGTCAATATCGGGGCATGGATTTGTCCTTTGGGATATCGAAGACCCCGAAGAGATTGAGTTTAAATATGTAGATGTGCCAAACGATGATGGTGGTTTTATTAGGTTTGACATATCTGATTTCTCGGATATTGAACAGGACAAAGAAGAATTGATTAACTACTAATCATATGGATAAGAGAAGCATAAGAAAGATTATAAAGGAAAAGGACAGGTTGGAGAAATTAAGGGCCAACATCGGCACTGGTTATACGAAGATTTTTCCGTCTGATGCTGATTTGGAGGCGAGAATTTACATCCAAAATGCAATAATTGCGTTGCATCAGGCCGAAATGATTCTTAGGAAAGAAAAATATGAAGAGAGCTGTTAGATATACAGCCATTGACCCGTATTATTCCGACCAAGAGCAGACATACATTGGAAGTAATTCCGATGAGATAGATGCAATCCAATATGAAACGGAACGGTTTATGGCAAGGGAGCATTGTTCTCTCGGAATGATATACCGCACAGAAGTAATCAAGGACGAGACAGATTATTTGCAAAAAACAGTTTAATTTTGTACATTTGTAATATGAGAGATTTTGAAAAATATGCAGTAAGCAGAGGAATCAGTTCTAATACACTCGATTCTTACCAGAAACACACGAATAGCATCATCAGTCCAACTATTATTGAGGAAAGGTCGTTGAACATGGTGACGATGGACGTCTTTAGCAGACTTATGGGGGATAGAATTATCTTCCTTGGAACGGCAATCAACGACGATGTTGCAAACATCATTACATCTCAGTTGATGTACCTCAATTCCGTTGACCCGTCGTCAGATATTAAGATGTTCATCAATTCTCCCGGAGGAAGTGTCATTGATGGACTTGCAATTTATGACGTGATGAATTGGGTTGATTGCGATGTGGCGACCTATACCATGGGTATGGCTGCGTCAATGGGCTCAATCCTTGTTTCTTCCGGAGAAAAAGGCAAGAGGTATGCCCTTCCCAATTCAACAATCATGATTCATCAAGTAAGTTCAGGGGCATATGGGCAGAACGCTGACATTCAAATTGCGGCGAAGGAAAGCCAAAAGTGGCAGAATTTGCTATACAACATCCTTTCAAAGAACACCGGAAAGTCGTTCGACCAGATTAATGAGGATGCAGACCGCGACCATTGGTTCATGGCTCAGGAAGCCCTTGAGTATGGGCTCATCGACGAAATAATTACGAAGAAAAAGTAAGGAATGGTAAACATCATTGTCGCTGTTGGAAACTATATCGTAAATAAAGGGTTTCCGATGGGTAAAAACGGCGCGATGCCATGGAATAATAAGGCTGACCTGAAGTGGTTCAAAGACACCACTACGGGCCATCCTGTTATTATGGGAAGGAAGACCTACGAAGCGATAGGGCATCCGCTTAAGAACAGGACGAACATCATTGTAAGCACAAGAAAAGACCTTTGGACAGAAAATAGCGGAATCCGTGTCTATGACAATCTTGAAGGGGCAATAAATTTTGCAAAAACACTTGATGAAGAGGTTTTCATCATCGGCGGAGCAAGCATCTATAATTATGCCCTGTCAAATGACCTTGTCGATAGGATTTATATTGACATGCTTTCTGAGGATGCTAAGGATGCAGACACATTTTTCCCGCGAGACATCGTAACTGACAATTGTTGGGAAGAAATTGGAAGACCCGTGGAGATTGAGCCGAAGAAGGCCTATGCCATGCAGTTTGTTAAGATGCGAGGAAGAAACAACAATGTTGATTCGCAATATCTTGACCTTGTGAATAGGATTATTAGCGATGGGGCGGAGAAAGACACTCGTGCAGGAAAAACCCGTTCTATCTTCGGCGTGCAGATGAGGTTCAACCTTAAGGAAGGACTTCCTATGCTTACCACGAAGAAGATGTTTGCGAAGGGTGTCATCCATGAACTACTTTGGTTTCTGAAGGGTGATACCAATATTAAGTACCTCGTAGACAACGGAGTCCATATTTGGGATGATGATGCATATAGATATTATCTTGAATTGATGAAGAAATACAAGATAGTTGACCCAACGGGCGTTGAAATTAAAATTGATAATCCTCTTAATAAAGAGGAGTTCTTGGAAAAGGTGAAAGACCCGTTGAATTTCCATCACGGATTTAGGATAAATGATGAAGGCTATACATATTATAAATATGGAGACCTCGGCCCCGTCTATGGAAAGCAGTGGCGTAACTTTGGTGGTGTTGACCAAGTGAAGGAAGTTATTGAAAAGCTTCGCAACAATCCTGACGATAGGCGTATTATGCTTAGTGCGTGGAATGTTGGTGAGATTAAGGATATGGCTCTTCCTCCTTGCCATTACTGCTGTCAGTTCTATACCAAGAAGATGACTTTCAAGGAAAGGGAACAGTATGTTGTTGACAACTACGCCGACGGTTCTGTCGTTTGGTATCCTGATGATGAGGAAAGGAGCAGTAAGATATTTGACAATGCGGGTGTCCCTACGAGAAAGTTGAGCTGTATGTGGAATCAAAGGTCGGTTGACAGCCTGCTCGGGCTCCCGTTCAACATATTGAGTTATAGCATTTTAACTCATATCATTGCACATTGTGTAAACATGGATGTGGATGAACTTATATTCAATGGCGGAGATGTACATGTCTATGAGAATCAGATTGAAGAATATACGCGTTCTCAGAAGGATAATAATCCTCATATGTACCCGTTACCAACGCTATTGCTTAACCCTGATATAAAGGAAATAGATAATTTCAAGTATGAGGACATTAAAATTGAAGGCTATAGGTCTTATCCTTCAGTAAAATATCCACTAAGTGTGGGCCTATAAAAAATAATTACCATTTTTTAATTTTTAGTAACTATTTTTGAAATTGGTTACTATTTATTAGAAAAAGGTAACTATTATGGAAACAGAAGAAATGAAACAAGTAAACGAAGAAATTCTCAACAGATGGAGAAAACTTGGTTTCCTTCAGGGGTTGAAGGAAGGTAGTATTAATGAATGGAGATGTGCTAAGTCATTTGACAATGTTGCGAACTATTTGCTCTCACAAGAAAAAAATAGTCAGTCACTTGAGACCTTTTCATTTCCGTTCGTTAGAAAAGTTCTTTGTACTGGTAAAAAAAGAATGCATAGAATACTCACAGGCGAAGAAGTGTGTGATTTTCTTAGTGGCGTTACGGTTGAAGAATGTTTAACTGAAATGAAAAGCAAAGTTAAGAATCCAATTGGTAAAGCACTACTTGGGGTATTCGAAAATTATGTTAATTATGCCAACATAACTATGCATGCAAACGATTCTTCAATAACCGATTTTATAGACGGTATTAGGGACGGAGACTCGGACACAGAAAAAATGTTCGGCGTTTTGATGAAGGGTGTCTTCGATTTTGAAGCAGAACTTCTTTCTGCTGCCACTGATATATTCGTTGAAAGGAATTGCAAATAAGTTTAGTTTGGAAGACTACATTCATATCAAGGCCATCTTTGAATGTAAAAAGAAAAGGAGGGTTGATGATTACCCTCCTTTGTTTGTCTTCAAATTAGATATGCCTCCTTAAAATAACTCTCTTAGTCAAAGTCTTTCGCTGCGGCTCAGAAGTAGAGGGAGTTACCGTAGCGGGTTTTTTAACAACCTGCTTAACAGAGGTTACTTGCTTCTTTGAAGCCCCATTTTTACAAGAACATGCCATATTGTTTAGATGTTTATCAAAATATAAATAGTGACATAATTTGTTTTAAACTAATTATTTTGTATATTTGCATTAGTTACAATTAAAATTTTGAACGTTATATGTGTAAACTTATTTATCAGTGGCTTGCGGAAACTAAGGCAAGGAATTACAGCATGAGCATTAAGAATGCTATTAAGACTATCGAGAAATATGGCTCATGGGATGACCCGACTGACATCAACAAGGTACTTCCCAACGGGTCCGTTTCAGAGATTACAGGAAACGCAAATTTCAAAAGGGTTTCAGAGGACAAGGAAGTGTACGACCTGTTTTATGACAATTTACACATTCACGTGTCCGTAAGCGAGTCCGAGAAAATTTATAGTATCAGGATTAAGAATCCTCATGACCCGTGGATGTGCCCTTTCAATGCAGAGAAGATGATGCCGGATTTTTCGCATCCGGCGAACGAACACTACGAGGTGTATGTGTGGTATTTAGTTCCTGTACTTGATATTACATCTGCAGAAGGAGATATGTATAAACACGGAACGTGGGATAAGTACGTGTATAAGAAGATGTCCGATTTTTTCGAGGAAATAAGGGGAGAGACGGATACTTCCAAGTTTAATGGATATTATAAATGAGCGAAGCAGCGAAGTACGTTTACGTTGACGACAAGGAAAAGGTCGAACGCGTAAAGGCAGGAATCGAGAGAAGAGAGAAAAATATGGGGAGGGTTATTGTCCTTGTGTAACCCCTCTCGCACACAGCGAGGACACCATTTGTCCGTGTAAGGAGTACCGTGAGACGGGACACTGCCGTTGTGGTATGTACAAGGAATAAAATAAACAACAAAAACAAAAGAGTTATGAAACACTAGGTTTATTTGACAGGACCCCCGTAAGTGGTTTTGTATCATTATGTTGGGTTAGTTAGTATGTGAAAAACAAATTAAATAATTGAATATAAAGAAACAAAATCATGAACGAGAAAATTAAAGAATTCAGGCAGGAAATTGCCAAGTTAGAAAAAGAGCAGAAAGAATTAAAGCCACAGAGAAAGACCGTTAATGGCCGTCCTGAAAATGCGACAGTCCACCCATTGGTGGCTGCGGAATATGTAAGGTCAAATAAGGAAACCCTTAGAGCGATGTACGCAGCGTATGGCCTCATGAGGGGAAAGCCATTTGAAGTAACGGAATCTGCAGCAAAGCCCATTATGGGAGATGATGACCGTTTTGCATATGTTCCTTTGGAACTTAGGGGAAAGCACCCTCTGTGCCTTTATCTGAGCGAAATAAATAAGTACTTGGAACAGTACGGTTATAAATTGCCATATGAAGAGAAAGAGAACTTTTGGGGGCAGAAAATCAAAAAATTTGACTATGAACACATCGAAGCGATTGTATGTCCTTGTGAACAAAAAGCTTAATCCGATATATGGCTGTGTTCAGGGTGGCCACGCACTCGCACAATGGATGCTTGAAAACCCAAATCAGACTTGGAACAACGAATTCCTGATTTACCTGTACGCCGATGTTGACCGATGGGCCTCACGCCTTTCAAAGATGGGAGTTTCATACTCGGTCTTCAAAGAGCCCGATTTGAATAACTCAATTACCGCTCTTGCGTGCAGGGACGATTCGGGGGAACTGTTTAAGAACTTACAGACTGTTAAGTAACGAGAAGGAGATGGGGCTTCCTTAACTGCCCCAAATTGGTACATTGGTGTAGCGGTTTGCACGACGGTCTCTAAAACCGATAAGCACGGGTTCAAGTCCTGTATGTACCACAAATTTTTAGAATATATTATGGATGAGAGAATTTTAACGATTAAGAATCTTGCAGGCGACCGACTTGCCTGTGCAAGCGTGGTTATTGACAAAATGGAATACAATGCTAAAAAGGCTATTGAGAAGGAAAATATTGACGAAGCAAAAGAAATTCTTCTTGATGGCGGGGCAGAAATTTCTGCATATTTGGGCGAAATTTTGCAGAAAATTGATGAATTATATGAAAAAAAGTGAAAAAATATTTGATTTTTAGTAAAAGTTAATATATATTTATAGAAAAGAAGGCAAATTTACCATTAGACAAGTCGTCTTGGTAGCGACTTTAAATATCACCAAGTGGTTTAGGATTCCGTCGTCGTGGTGGACGCTAAACATCACGGGAGTTCTTTGTAACTACAATAAAGACGAAGATGACCGAACAACGGGTAGCCTGCCCGTAAGGTACACATCCGTCCGCTGAAAAGCGGCGGGGGCGGTTAGAGGTCTGAAGAAGCGTAAGGCTGAAACACCCACGGTTGGCCAACCGTGAGGGTCGTAAGAAGCGGACAAATCGTAGTAGGCTCATGATGGCTGTATCCGCTTGGAGGTAAGCATTCCTCCCACTCGTTAAGCAATCGAGTAGCTAACGGTTGTGAGTGTGGCTGAATAACGCGCTTTGGATTAGGATTTGCAGGTAGTCAGGAGTCCTGTTCTTTTGTCTTTATTATGTCGGAGCGACGCGAAGGCCCGTGGTAACCACGGAACCCTACGGAGTACGACCCCCACATGTGGGGCTTCTCGGGTTCGAATCCCGAATCTGGCACAAATTTTTAACATTTTTGAGGTAAAAAAGTAATTTTTTCTCGAAAATGTTATATTTATATGTGAATTAAAAGCAGAAATCTAAAATAATAACAAAGAGGACTTATGACTTCGATGCAGTTTACAAATATCTTTACCCAAAGGCACGATAGTGATAAAAACTATCGCGGTTGGGCATGTCTCGTAGCATCAGAAGGTAGAATTGAAAAGCCCTTTTTGCAGAGGCGGAATAGTTGAGCGAGTAGCAGGACGATTAAAACGCACCACATAGGTTTCTAACCACAACATATTCCCAACCTCTGACAAGTTTCCCAATCAAAAACAAAATCAGAGGTTTTTTTATTTTAAGTTTGGCACGATATTTGATATATAAGAACCGTAATAAACAGGTCCCGAAAAGTCTGCAAAGATATGTTAGTGCTGCAATGCACTCTGGGAACAAGAGTTGGCCTGCAATGACCACTGGCGAATGGTAGGGACCAGTTTTTAGTTTGGCATGGTTTTTGAAGAGTTGATTGAAATATAAAATGCTGGGGTCTACTAATTGGATTGAGGTAATCGGCCTTTCAAGTCGGTAAATGCGGGTTCGAGTCCCGTCCCCAGTACCTGTCGGTTTGTCAGTGGCATGCCAAAAACTGTCAAAACTTGTGGGTCGTCTAGTGGTACAGGACGCTTAGTCGAAAGACACATGGAGACGGATGTTCGATTCATCCACCACAAGCAAAATTGGGGATATTGCGTAGGTTGGTGGTTGCGCGTCTGCCTGAAGAGCAGAAGGCATCGGTTCGAAACCGGTTGTCCCCGCAAATAGGAGTATGGTGTAATGGTTAGCATAAGGGTCTCCAAAACCTTTGATGAGAGTTCGAGTCTTTCTACTCCTGCCATTTAGTTCATTGAAATATGTATGTGTGGTGAAGTGGTCTAACGCAGAGGGCCGCAACCCCTCCATTCGCAGGTTCGAATCCTGCCACATACTCAAATTTATAAATGATAGTAATATGGAAAGCGGGGCATAACGATTTATTGAAAGAGTACCTTTGGAACGAATTTAGGTACAATGTATTAAAAAAGTATTACAAATACTTTGACGAGTGGTATGAAAATATCACGGGCACACAAAGGTTGTATTACAGGGCGTATATGAAGGGTCAAAAGACCCCGTTCCAAGAATGAAATATGGTGCGGTAGCTCAGCTGGTAGAGCATTAGACTGAAAATCTAAGTGTCGGCAGTTCAACTCTGCCCCGCACCACAAAATTATCGAGCATATATTAGATAATTGACGAATATCTAAAGAAAAGTAGATATTTTGGAATTTGAAAATAAGTTCGTATATTTGCAAAGAATCTTGCTGACTTCATCTTTAACAGAAGCAGTAGTGCGAAAACAAATTTATTAAGATATATGAAGACGATGAAACACGGTAAACAAAAGCATTAATAGTTGACTCTTAAATGTGAGAGCCAACAAATAGACACCATTTGGCTATAGGTAATTAAATTAAACCATTATATGGTGTCGGTAAAGCTCTCATAGGATAAAGGTTAGTCAACTGGACTTTTAATCCAGGGGTTCCAGTTCGAGTCTGGATGGGAGCACAAAATAGTTCTTTGAAATAAAAATGTTTACTTTTTGGTTTAAAACAACTATTTATATATAAAATATATGTAGTTATGTATGCGAGGAAAAACAAGATAAGTAAAGAAGAAGCAACGGAGATAGTAAAGAAATGTAAGTCAATTGCTGATTTTTGTCGTGCAGTTGGGTGGGTTCCGAGAGGTGACAATTATAAGATTTTTCATAAATATGAAAAGGAATATAACCTAGACACTTCACATTTTGATGGCATCAAAAGTAACATTGGTAATCGTTTGAACACCAACAAAGAAAAAACTTTTGATGAATATGTTAAAAATTCTTATGTTAAAAGTTCTACTTTATTAGGAAAATTAATAAAGGAAAATTTAAAGGAATGGAAGTGTGAGTGCTGTAAAAATACGGAATGGATGGGCGACAAGATACCATTAGAATTGCACCATAAAGATGGAAACCATTTCAATAACGATTTATCAAACCTAGCGCTACTTTGTCCAAATTGCCACGCAAAAACAGAAAATTATAGAGGTAAAAAAATCAAAAAGAAAACAACTAAAAAATGTACTGAGTGTGGTAAAGAAATCAGTAGGTGGTCAAAAAGCGGTCTTTGTGCTTCTTGTGCTAGAAAAAAACAGAGGAAGATAGAGCCCCCGCAGAAGAAAGATTTATTGGAAATGATGGAAACAGAATCTGTTAATAAGATTGCTAAAATTTTTGGGGTTTCGTACCATACAGTTGATAAGTGGATAAAAAGATACGGTATTAAAAAATAAGGAAAGACCTCTTAGCTCAGTTGGTAGAGCACGACACTTTATAAGGAGTGGTTCACCGTAACGAACCAAACCGTTAGAATTCGAGCAGTGGGAAACACTTGGGAAACAGGTGAGGCACGGGTGCAAGTCCCGTTAACGGTTCTAATGTCGGGGTCGCGGGTTCGAGCCCCGCAGGGGTCACTATGGATAAAGATTTTACAAAGCGGTTCTTAATGAACCGAGATGATACAGGAAGATTCATCGTCAAGTCGTCGAAAACGGGAAAGACTTATTTTGTTGAACCCATAGATGGAAAGGAAAAGACAAGTTGGGGAGATTACAATCCTGCGACAAAGTCATTTGAGACATCCAACTACGGGAAGTACAAGGGAAGCATCAGACCTGAAGAGTCGATGATAACAGAAGATGCGGGATTTGACAAGATTCACACCCTCAAGGAAGGGGAATCACCGTTGGATTATATCGAAAGGATTGACGATGAATATTATAGGAAAATGAAAAAGTAAGCTTTAATTGGATGATGAAGGGGCGTGAACATCTCCATTGCGGAACCCGGGCGCCTGTAGGGAATCCGTGGACAGGTTAGCTTCGCCTGTCAAAATGCTCTCGTAGCTCAATGGATTAGAGCACTTGGCTACGAACCAAGAGGTTGGGGGTTCGAGTCCCTTCGAGGGTACAAAAAATATTGCGAGTTAGTGTAGCGGTAGCACGGTAAAAAATGCATCCGATTTCCGAGTAGGAGATTATACAGCAAATTTTACAAGCAAAAACTCCATCATAAGGGACTAGGGGAAGTTCGACTCTTTCACTCGCAACGACTTGAAATTTGATGGTTAGTGTAGTGGTAGCACACGAATGCAAAAACCGTTTACAGACATGGAAACAGACAGCAATTTATTCGCTATTTCTTATGGAGAACGGGGGGCGGTTCGAATCCGTAGCCATCAACAAATATGGCCTTGTGGCGCAATTGGTTGAGCGCAACTGTCTCTTAAACAGTGGGTTACGGGTTCGAGTCCCGTCGGGGCCACAAAATTTGTGTGTGTTGGCACGATATTTGAAGTATAAAAAGAAGTTCATTGAAATATTTTATAACCTATTAACTGTAGGCTTGGAAGCAGCCATCAGCTAAGGAGTTGCGAGCGGAAGAGACTATGCCGACAGGTACACGCGGCGAATAGTGGTGGTCTCAAGAACACAGTATGGTAGTGAACCTACACGCCATGCGACGCCGCACGGAGTCATAAGCACCAATACCGGATGGGCCGTTTTAAAGGACGGGCTGAAATGCCCGCCGTTCCTCGGTTTCGTGAAGGATATTATGGGAGTCGGAGACAGGTAAGACAGATAAGGTGCCCCAGTACGGGAGGAACGAGCACTTAACCTTAAGTGGCTACTCGATAGCCATGGCGTACCATTCATGAGGATGATGGGCGCGGAATCAACGCTAGGTTAATTGATTCACTGGAATGTCTGTGAAACCGCCGTTGGAGCATTAAGCGTAAAAGCACATAATAGGTTATTTATGCCTCGGTAGCGCAGCTGGATAGTGCAACAGACTTCTAATCTGTAGGTCATGCGTTCGAATCGCATCCGAGGTACGCTAATATCGGAAGTGATTACCGATATACGGTTGGAATCCGTTGGAATAAGGGATAGATATAATAGCGGCTGAGCATAATATTGCGCATAAAGGCTCAGATGTCATGCTGACGGAAGGATGTGGAGTTAATCACCACTCGCGGGCTCGAATCCCGCTATTCCTGCAAGGTATTGAAGGCTCGTCTAAAGGTAAGACATGGGATTTTGGTTCCCAGAATAGAGGTTCGATTCCTCTGCCTTCAACGAGAAGCCCTCGTAGTATTTAATGGCTGAGTACGCTGCTGTGGTATGGCAGAGGTGTTGGTTCGAATCCGACCGAGGGCTCAAATTCAGCGATATGCGTATTAACGACACGCAAGGCGAGTAAGTCCCGGACAGGAGAAGGGCGTTGCCGATAAGCTAAGTGTAAACTGTTGCTGAATGATATGGTCCCATAGTTCAAGGGATAGAACTTAGGTTTCCTAAACCTACAATATGCGTTCGAGTCGCATTGGGGCTACAAATTATAGGAAATGGATGAGTTATACAAAATACTTTCCCTTATGGAGAGAATAGGGGAGAATGTAACATCCCACACTCTTTTCGATGTGATGGTTGAAAAAAGGCCATTGCTGATAAAAGAAGGGTTAATAACTACCTACCCGACAGAATCGGTTATAGATTCCATAGCAGAGCATAACGGGCTTTCGATAAACGGGAAATGGAAGGATACGATTGATTCTATGCGAGGAAAGGAAAATGAACCGAACGGCAATATAAGGATATCAAAGCCAAACGGGACTGGCGAAATTATAGTGGTTACATTACCAAGGGGAAGCGAGTTGTTTGACAAGATAAACGCACATATGCTGAAATATGGTTGGTTTAATTACAGAACAGATGGCAATGGCGATAATATTGAATATATGTTTGAAAAGAAGTTTGGTGACAGGTTTACTGTTGGGCAACTTCTCAATATGACAGATAAGATTTATCACGTAACATCGTCAAGACTGAAGAAAAAAATATTGGGTCAGGGGTTAGTGCCGAAGAAATCAAAGACACCCGGGTTTGATAATGAGCCGAGGATTTATTTCAGGGCAGATATCCCGTCCAAGGAACAAGCATATGACCTGAACTTAATGAAAGGTGATAACGCTCCGCCGGTTGTGGTGGAAGTTGATTTAAATAAGTTAAACAAGAAGCAGTCGTTCTTCTTTGATGCAAGATGGAAAAATTCTATCTTTACGTTTGAACCGATACCAAGTTCGGCGATAAGGGTGATGGACGACAGTGAACTTGAAAGAATAAAATTGAATTATTAAATTATGATTTGGATATTGATAGGATTTTTGATTTGCATGGTGGCAGGGTGTTATGCTGCCTACAAGGAGGCGAAGATACATGAACTTCATAAGATGAGGGCGGCGTTCGAGGATAAGAAACGCGATATCGAGCGACTGATGAATAACGAGATGGTATCTTCCGACGGGGAGGTTGAGGAGATATTGAAGGGTGAATTTCTCGGTCTCAGCAAGGTACTTAGCATGCTTCACGAAGAAGGTGCTGACGAAGACCTTATTGACGAGATTAAGAAGGATATTGAAGAATTGAAGAAGAAGATTAAGAGAGTTAATGAAGGGTAAAAAATAGAATAATATATGGGAGCGTCGCATAGTGGCAATTGCAAGGGACTGTAATAACAGAATAAAACTGTACAAATTGATTGGGTATAAATAAAGGAAGTTTCGGAGTATCGTACATTCCTATACCCACAATCCCTCGGCTTCGGCCTTCGGAGGTTCGAGTCCTCCCGCTCCCACAAAGTTTGGTACGATATTTGTAGATAATATATCGGAATTTGAAAATTTTGGAAATGGAAAAGACTGAAAAAGAAAAATGGTCCGAAAGGATGGAGGACGCACACTTTCTTTATGTAATGTTCGAATTGTATTTGAAGAGAACAAAACAGTGGGAATCATTATGGGACGAGTTAGTTGGTGCGAAACTGCATTTTCGTGATGCTGAGTGGGAGCCGCAGTACGACGAGTTTGACGAAGACTTCATCGAATTGTTTATTCTGAGAAGCGTCGGGGACGTTGTAAGGAAAATAGTTTTATTCTCCGAGTTCTTGGAATGGCAGGAAAAGAGAATGAGCCGTTAAAATTTTGAAGATATGAAAATTTACACAGTTATCATTCAAAGCCTTGATGGGGATGGCCACCATCAGAACGGCATTGAGACATTTGACAGCCTTGATAAGGCAAAGAAGTTCATTGACGATTGCATTGAAGGACAAAAGCGTCTTGAAGGCGAAGATTCTTTTCACTCCGTTGATATAACGGGCGAAATGTATGAGTACGGGTGGATTTTCAAGGGAAGCATTCTCTATGGAATTGAAACGGTACACACCAAAGACGGCCCGTTCAGAGGAAAGAGGGAGAAGAGGTTTGTGATTGAGACGGATGTCTATTGAAATATGCGGGTATAGCACAACGGTTAGTGCACCAGCTTGCCATGCTGGGGATGGCAGTTCGATTCTGCTTACCCGCTCCAAATATGGTCTGTTAGCTCAATTGGTTTGAGAGCACCTGTCTGATACACAGGAGGTTCTGAGTTCGAGTCTCAGGCAGACCACAAAGCATATAGGATGTAAGTGCACACATATGTCGGGTTCGGGTAGGAACAGCCCACGCAGGTTCGAGTCCTGTCTATATGCCAAAAGTTCTTTGAATATTGCGTAGTAGCTCAGTGGTTGTAGAGCACGAGATTCATATCCTCGGGGTCGTGAGTTCAAATCTCACCTACGCAACAAAAAACGAGGGACAGGTTCATCACTCCCATCCCTCTACTCACGGTCCGTTAATAAGGTAGCGAAATTCCTTGTTTAATCCCGACCCCGAGATATGTCTACTTAAGATAAATAGACAAAAAGTGATTAAAAACATTTGTTTTTGCAAAACAAACTATGTATATTTGCATAAACACTTGAAGGTCTTTGACATATTGTGAAACTATTATAATCTGCACGAAATGTGATATGGAATGCGGATAAAACGGAAGTCTAACAAGAACGGCTTCTTGGCTCGCCTCGAAAGCGATGCGTGCCACATGGCATGGGGCTCGACACCTCAGGCTTCCGCAAAAAAATATTTGACTTTTCACCTGTTCGATACTATTTATATATAGTAATTCGAACATATGGGAAAGTATAAGTATCATTATTTCTATAGAATAGAAAACATCATTAACGGAAAATATTATTACGGCATTCATTCTACCAATAATCTTGACGATGGGTATATGGGTTCTGGAAAGAATTTGAATCGTGATTATAAAATTTACGGAAAAGAAAATTTCGTAAAAACAATCATAAAATATTTTAAAAGCCGAGAACTTGCGTCAGAATATGAATCCGAAATGGTTACAGAATCTTGTGTTCTTGATGAAAATTGTTATAATATGAAGATTGGCGGAGATTTTGGAACAACAGTTGGAACAATTTTAGTTAAGGATTATAGTTCAAAATTCTTGAGAGTTTTGCCGAATGACAAGAGATTAGAAAGCGGAGAACTAATACCAGTTTCAAAAGGAATGGTTCCTGTTTATGATAAACAATCATGTTCTTTTAAATTGGTTGAAAAAGAAGATTATTCGTCCAATAATGATAAATACATACATGTGTGTAATGGGACCATCATTGTTAAGGATAAAAACGGGATGGCCACTAGAGTTTCTTTTGATGATGAACGATACATTAATGGTGATTTAATTCCTTTTTGGAGGGGTAGGAAGCACACTCAAGAGACAAAAGATAAAATGTCAAAAACACATAAAGCTAATAATGACCAATCAGGAGAAAAGAATAGCCAATTTGGAACTTGTTGGATAACCAATGGAGTTGAAAACAAGAAAATCAAAAAAGAAGACATCAATATTTTTCTCAACAAAGGATGGTCAAAAGGGCGCAAAATGAATAAGGAGAAGTGGCAGAGTGGTTTATTGCACATGTCTTGAAAACATGCGGGCGTGATGAGCGCCCCGTCGGTTCGAATCCGGCCTTCTCCGCAAATAATCGAAGGATTATGTTTTAAGTTAACGGTGACCATGTAGCTCAGAGGGTAGAGCGGCGTACTTTTATGTTTACAGGTTATGGAAATTTACAGCAATGTTTATTGACTGATAATCCGCGTGTCGCAGGTTCGAGTCCTGTCATGGTTGCAAATAATGGCCCAGTGGCGGAATTGGTAGACGCAAGGGACTTTAACGTTACTTAAAGGGAAATATTGCGATACGCATTCGACGGGATGTTGAGCTAGGCAGGAGGTTGGTGAAAGTCCAACGTAATAAGGTACGCAACCTGTGATATTTCTCACTTATTAAGTAAAATTTGAGTGCACCAAGGGAAACCTTGGATGCAGAACCTCCCTAATTCGGTGAAAGCTAAAATTTATTAGGTTGAATATCTCTGATGAAATAGAGCAGAGTACGTCATTAAAGTTGCTTGCCTAATGAGTCAAGCCAATACCGAGCCAATGTTATAAAATTGCAGCCTTAAGCCCGTGAGTGGGTGCTGTTAAATTTAAGGAAATGAACGCAGCAATTTTTAGACAGTGTGTAGAGACGAGATACAGGAGGAACCTAAGTTGAAATTATCTATTGTATTGTATGCACTGGTGAAACCGGAGAAATGGCTTATAGGCGGTTCGAATCCGTAACTTCCGCAATAGATATCTTGCAAGATTTCAATATGGTTAAGATACAGTCCAGACCACAAACAATTAGTATAAGAAGGTGTATCTTCCCACCGGGAATTGTGATTGTAAATCCTGAGGTTGCCGCACTGCGAGCACTACAGACTAATTGGTAGCGAAAGCTATAGTGGTACGAAAATCCCTTGGCCCGAAAGGGCCGTGCGGGTTCGAGTCCCGCCTGGGCCACACGAAATTGAGTTACAATTAAGGAAACAGACAGCAATTTTTTCAAGGACTTTTAATATTCTGAAAACCGTTTCCTGTTAAATTTATAAAGTGCCGCGTCCTATTTTAGGGTAGGACCTTGCCAAGTAGTAATGAGGAAACTTGGTGGTTGACCGAGGAGAGATACTTAAATGTTGCTTAATCGCAAGTCTGCCAAGATATGAAACTGACCGCGCGAATAATTAATGTCAGGCTGCTCATGAACCTTGAGATTGTGGATATAATTCATAAACCACAATTGAAGCGCCCTGCCAACAGAGTGGTAAAACCATGTAAAGGAGAAATCCCAATGGTCATGCAATCCTCGTGAAGCCGAGGTTCCTCAGTCGCAGCGATGTAGTATGGCACTTTTCTTACTGTGGTAAAAAGATTGGCGGGCTAAGAGCCGGGTTGCAAATGAAAGTTATCCTCCCCGGTTCGTTCACGAGATGAAATTACCAATTAGTTGGGGCGGGCTGATATTCCGCATCTTCCGCTAGATGGTAACTTGCGCAAGATTTCGTTTCGATGATGTACCCCAGGTGGGCGTAAGCCCCGTATAGGCAGCACGACAGAAATGTTCCAATCATTCAGGGGGTAAGGCGGTAATAAGGGCACTGAACCACAGACTTTTACCTATCAACAGTACTGTATGGTGTCGCAATTATGGCGGGCGACTAATAAATAGGGGTGCAAGGAGCCTCCCCACGGGCGGAGAATATGTGGGATTTTGCCGGAGTAGCTTTAATGGTAGAGCACCTGACTTGTAATCAGGGGGTTGCAGGTTCGACTCCTGTCTCCGGCTCAAAAGAATCGCCTCTTTAGTATAACGGTTATTATAAGGCATTCGTAACGCCTAGATGACAGTTCGATTCTGTCAAGAGGCTCATAAAGAAAAGATACACATATATGTCGGTGGGAATAACTTCCCGTGACTTAACCTCAAAAGTTCGCCGTGAGAATCGGAGGTGGGCCCGATGTGGGTACATAGTTTAAATTTCAAAACCCTTGAGGGTATGTGTTTATAAGCGGGTATAGCACAACGGTTAGTGCATAGGCCCTCCAAGCCTGGGATGTCAGTTCGATTCTGATTACCCGCTCCACGAAAGCATCTGCACAATGCGAGTAATTGGCGTTGGACAATACCGAGAATAACCGTGCAGGGTTAATCAAGGGACGATACTTCGTAAAATCGGTTTGGTGTAGCGGAAGCATGCCCGAAGGCGGGAGGTGCAGGTTCGACTCCTGTAAACGAACTATAAAAACGACCCTTCCGAATCAATGGTCTGCACAGATTCGGATAAAAGTATCGCCTATGGCAGAATAGGTTTCGTACTGGTAAATGATACGGCAGTTTACGGGTTTCTGCAATTTATGCTCCTATCTGCTAATGGTTTAGGCGACCGGATTCTCAGTCCGGGGATTCGGGTTCGACTCCCGATAGGAGTACAAAGGGGAACGCAGAGAAAACGCCGAAAGTGGAGACGCCCAACAGCCCATGAGTAGGAAAGGTCAATAGTTGATGGGTTAATTGACCGTGGTCATAAGTCCCCGTGGCCAAAATGGGCTCGTGGTGGAATGGTAGACACGCCAGCCTTAGGAGCTGGTCCCTTCGGGGGTGTGGGTTCGAGTCCCACCGAGCCCACAATAAGCCACAATCGTCTAGGCTTTTAGGAATGAAGCCCCGGATTTTACCGGGAGTAAGTTGGTAGGTAACTCATTATGGTGACTTAAAGTATTGTTAGCTCCGCCGAGTATTGAATCCAACAGGCGATTAAATGGCTTTTTATTAACAAGGGCACATAGCTCAATGGTAGAGCAACGGACTGTATAAGGAATAGTTCGCCGAAAATGAACTTAAGCATACTATCGTCTAATGGCGAGGACCCGAAGCCGTGGCAGTAGTGATTTCAGTTCGATTCTGAATAGTATGCCTAATCCGTAGGTTGTAGGTTCGAGTCCTACTGTGCCCGCATATCACTCGAAGAGTGGTTAATTGGTTGACCGCATTACCGTAAATGCGGTAGTCCTTCGGGACTTAAAAGAGCGCATTGCGTTAACACTAAACCCCGATATAAATGATGGGATGAACGGGGCCATCGCGCAAAGCGTCTATCGAGGCCTCCCGCGGCCAACAAACGCGGGAATTAGGGCGATTAGCTCAGTTGGTTCAGAGCACCTGCCTTCTACAGATTAACCCACTGTGACGGGTTTTTGGTAGAACGGGAGAAAACGCGCTTATGTTGTTTACGTTCGAAGCGTAATCTACCAACACAAGCAGGGGGTCAATGGTTCGACTCCATTATCGCCCACAAACAACTTTAAGTATGATGGTATATGATACGCGTTAAAGGCCATAGGAAAGAAGGTGTCAGAACCTATAGTGGTGAAGCAAGGATGAAATTTCCTTGTGGAGAGTGGTTAAAACATTGCCCGAAGGCAAAGATGAGAGGTTCGAGTCCTCTTAGGTTCGCAAAAGAGATACTGGAAGGTGAGCCCTCCATCCCAAAGACACCGGTTAAATGGTTGGGCAAGGTCTCTTATCGGGAAATGGTGTAAAGATTGACAAGCACATCAAGTAACAACATATAAGAGTTGCAAATCTTATATGGCTCTTAATTTAGCAAAATCCCGAACGGTAGTAGGGTCCCTTTGGGCGGTGGTTCGAATCCCCAAGCGGCGAGTGTTCGACTCCTCAACGCGGTGGTTTCCCAAAAAAGGGCGGAATATAAACCAAGCGCATTGCGGTAGTAACGATGGGACGCCACGCGCCGCAAGTCACCTTGGTAGTAGCCTTAAGTTGACTTTATTCGCGATAGTAAGGCTTCCGTGAGATTCGGACGCACTAGGGGGATGTGCGATACAAAAACCCCAGTCATACGGTTAATGCAAATCCGTGAAAGCATAGCGAATATTTGGGTATTATGCAAGTAAGTGCTAGCCTGAAAGCAGAAACCTTCCGTTGGAACCGGACGAGGGGACCGCGCTGCGATACTGGCGGGCACGATACGGTTATCACTCAACCGAAAAAGTGTTAAACAAAATCCATTGTCAGACACTGCGTTACATGATGTCTGACTACCCGAAAGCCCTCAGTAACGGGGGGAACAGCAAGAGCGTAGGTAATAATATCTGAGTAATCGGATAAAAAGAAATTCGGGAAATGCAGTTTTTAACGGGTTTTCTGCAATTTTATTGGCCCGACTGCAGCGGGAACGAAGATGGGAAGGCCTCTTCAAGAATGCTTACTTTCCTCCAAATCGTAGGTTGGCACTGTTAGCCTTCAGGGGTTGGTCTAAAAAGGCACTTTGCGGGTATAGTACAGTGGTAGTACACCAGATTCCCATTCTGGATACGGCAGTTCGATTCTGCTTACCCGCTCTCAGGCAAATCATGATAAACCTGACGGAGGCGACTAATCCGTTATCGAGTTCGTAGTTACTACTTATAGGTAAAGTAGCGTGGGATATCCTCCGGCGATAACGGGGGATTATTTACGGTGCGTTAGTGAAGTGGTTATCATCCCTGACTGTCACTCAGGGGCTCAGGGGTTCGAGTCCCCTACGCACCGCTCAGTTCAAGGGAACTTACAGCAATTTTTAAACAATTATGAGTTCGATTCTCTTTTTATCCGCCAAAAATTTGGATAAAGCCAATGGAGGCACTAATGTTCCCTGTAGACTTATATGAAGGAAGCATACAGCAAGTTTGAATCAGGATAATGTTTTTTACTTCCAATTAAAAACTATGCAGTTCGAGTCTGCAAACTCAATCGCTTCCTGCAACATACAGTTATATCTTAACTGAGAAAGATAAGGAACCTTGCAGCAGGGTAAGAAACATTTTTTGACCGCCACTTAAGTCCTTCAGGTCAGATGGTGCAATCGGTTAGCATGTCCGAGAAATCGGGAGATAATGGTTCGAGTCCAATGTGAAGGCAAAGGGTTCCTGATATGGCCGGTTCGTCTATCGGTGAGGACACAAGATTTTCATTCTTGGAAGAGCAGTTCGATTCTGCTACCGGCTACAAAAATTTGTTTTTTTCAATATATTTATGTATATTTGCAAAACATAATTTTATAAACAATTAAAAGTATGAAGAAAGTAATTTATTTCTTGGCGGCTATGGCCGTCGTTGCAGGACTCGCTTCTTGCAAATGCACAAGGGACAATAACATATTGGTTCCCGAGAAGACCATCGCAGTAGACAGCGTCAAGGTGGCTGAAATCGCAGTCGCAGATTCCGCTGACTATGTTTGGTATGAGACAAGTGTTGAGTATGATAATTTCTTTGATGAGGATACCACCTTCGTAGTTTCGAAGGTTGCATCGGTTTTTCAGGAGATTAAGAAGGACTCAACCGGTATTGATACCAAGGTCTATGTGTTCACCCACGAACTTGGAGTGGAGGATGTGATGCCTGACCCAATCGACACTTTTGTGATTGAGGATATGCCTCTTGACAAGGCACAGATTGTATTGACTTTTGCTGATGCAATGGGGCGTATGTATATGGCTAACTATCCAAAGCCACATTCAAAGCAGGTTGTTTTGCGTAAGGAAGTCGGTCCGAAACCGGGTGTTAACCCTCAGTACATTTTCGGAAACACAGAAGCACAACTCTATGTTGATGCAGTAACCGGTGATGTCACTGACACCAATCCTGTTTTTGACTTCGAGAAGGTCGAGGTGGTTAAGTAACCCAACAAATTAAAGGCGGCCCGGAAAGACGGGCAAACACTACGATATGGTCGGGAATTGGAATACCGACGCCTGATAAGGGAGAGGGAGGAAGGTGTTCCCCGTAAAAGTGGATGATTCAGTTCATAATGTAGGTTCGAATCCTACTATCGTAGCAAAATATTGCGGGGTGGAGCAGTGGTCAGCTCGCCTGTCTCATAAGCAGGAGGTCGTCTCAAACGGTTCGAATCCTACCCCCGCTTCTACTCGACCTGGCAAGGTAAAAAGGAAAACAGACAGCAAAATTTAAGAACATCCGACTCAAAATCAGACAAGTTTAAATTGTTTTCCGTTGAATTATAGACTGCATGGTCTTTAAACATGTGTAGCAAGGTCATAGACTACTGAAAGAAAGTGGCTAAGGGAGATTTAGCGCTACTCCTTAAAACTAGGGTTTAGTAGTAGGCATGTGAACGCCGAGGGCACATTACGAAAGGTTAACGAAATGAGAAATGGGGAAGAGGCAAAATTCTCAAAAATCACATTATTGGGGCTGTGGCGTAATGGTAACGCACCAGATTTGCATTCTGGGGATTGAGGGTTCGAGTCCCTTCGGCTCCACAAATAGGGTATTCCAACTCAGGAGTTCACAATAATGAAGGCGGAATGAGTGAAACGCTGAAGCCCTATTAAATATCGGGAAGTGCGCCAGCGGTCTAAGCGGCCGGTTTTGGGAACCGGACATTCGTGAGTTCGAATCTCACCTTCCCGACATATTTTTTTAAGTTCGACTTGACTTTTTTCGACTAATTTACTATTTATAATAAAAAGATAAATGGAAAATAAGAACGAGCTAGAAACACTTTTAGAATGTAAAACTTTGGTTGATTGTGCGCGTCTTTTATACGGGATAAATTATACAAATGGCCGTGTAAAAAAAGATATTATCAACTATTGTAATCGTGTATATGATTTAGATATTATTGAAAACATTAAAAAGAACAATCAACATTTTTGTCTTGAGTGTGGAGCTCCCGTAGAAACAGGTAAAAAATTTTGCAATTCTTCATGTGCAGCAAAATATAATAATAAGCGGAGAACGTTAAGCGACAAAACAAAAGAAAAAATATCTAATTCGTTAAAAAAGGGGAGAATAAAACACACTTTCATTTGTGAAAATTGTGGTAAAGAATTCACATCAAATAGAAATAATAGAAAATTTTGTTCTGTTAAGTGTTCTCATGATAGCGAAGAAACAAAATTAAAAATCAAAGAAAGGGCATATCAAAGGATTTCTGATGGCACTTTTTCGGGATGGAAAACGAGGAATGTTCGCTCTTATCCGGAAATATTTTGGGAGGGAGTCCTTAATGGTAACTCAATCGATTTCGTTTCAGAAGATTTTTCAACAAAGAAATATTTTCTTGATTTTTTGATTACAAAAGGTGATAAAAAAATTGATTTAGAAATTGATGGAAAGCAACACAAAGAAAGAGTTGAGCACGATAAAGAAAGAGATTTTTTTCTTAAAGAAAATGGATTTATTGTTTATCGCGTTGAGTGGAATACAATAAACACAGAAGATGGTAAAGCCAAAATGAGACAGAAAATAAACGATTTTTTGGAATTTTATAAGACACTTTAACATTTTGGGGCATGGTGTAATGGTAACACATGTCTCTCTGAAAGATAAATTATAGGTTCGAGTCTTGTCACTCCGACCACAACAAGGGTTCACAATACGGCCACCAAACCAGGAACCCTGAACCTAACTTGCTTGGGTCTTGAAATCAGACAGCAAATTTCAAACAAAGTTTATGGGTATCTGCAAAATACACTCTGAAAAATGATTTCCGACGGCAGTGCAATGCGGGCTTAAAAATTCTAACCAAGTTAATAGGTGACAGACCATTGGGTAATTCCATAGGAGTGTTGTTAGGGTGGTATGCTCATCCAATGTTGGAAGGAGTTTCGGGGCCCGAGGTACGAAGATTGCTGACGGGCCCTGTTTATTGCCGTTTAGTATAAAGGCTATTATGTCAGATTCTGGCTCTGAAGATATCTGTTCGATTCAGGTAACGGCAACTTATCTCATCTGTGGAATAACAATCGGCACACCCCCGTCATAACACCTTTTGTGCCGAAGCAACCCCGCCGAACGGGATAGGGGCCCGCGCAGATGAGAAATTTCGGAATATAGTGTAATGGTAGCACAGCGTTTATCGTGTAATCTGGCAAGGTTATCTACAGCAATTTTCGTTTTTGCTATGGGAGCCGCTAGAAGAGGTTCGATTCCTTTTGTTCCGACAAAATTTATGGGGGTGTTTTGGTTTTGATTGCGATGATTGAGGAATGTAAGCATGCAGTGGATTGGAGAAAACCACTTTAATCAGAACTTCGAACAATTAATTGGCAACTATGCCTATGCATTCGCTGCTTAATCTCAACAAGGTTGTGATTAACTAATCCCTCGCAAGGCGTGGGAGGCGGACATCTTCGGAAGATTTTCCTTATTATTCTTCCACCTGAAGGTGTAATTCAAATAAGGTGGCATAAAGAATGGGATTCAGGAAGTCAGGAAGTTCGTTCAATTAGATTCCTGATGGGTATTTGAAATTGGACTAAGCATGTAGAAAGCATTTTGCTGCTTCGTAAGACAAGCGTTCGACTCGCTTCACCTCCACTAACTATTTAATAATCAATCAAATACGCGGTGATGGCGTAATCTGGTAGCCGCGCTACCTTGAGGGGGTAGTGGGAGTAATCCCGTCCGGGTTCGAGTCCCGGTCACCGCACCAACTGCGTAATAGCACGGTTCGAAACGTGCTGTGGGTGGCAAAAAAAATCCCACTAATATGGGTCAGGTGGCCGAGAGGTTCAGGTACCGGATTGTGGCTCCGGGGGCGAAAGCCCATACGCGGGTTCGAATCCCGCCCTGCCCCCTAATTTTTTAATTATGACGGAAAGCGAAAAAAGATGGGAAGCCCTTGGTATTCCCAAGGAATTGCAAGGAAAAGTGAAAGAAAATGTTGCAAAACTATTTTCAAGTGAATGTAAGGAGTTGCCCGTTATAAAGAAGGTTTACGCCAAGACAATGGGTGATGCTCCTAAAACTCTAATGAAATAACAGACAGGTCACCTCGTTTGCCGACAGGTGTTAATCGGTGTTGTAATGAAAAGGCGTAGATGGACGAATGTGGCAAATATATCCATCTAATCTACAGCACACTTGTTTGTTTATACGGAGAGGTGGCTGAGTGGTCTAAAGCGGCACCCTGCTAAGGTGTTGGTCCCTTTCGGGGCCCGGAGGTTCGAATCCTCTCCTCTCCGCTTGGTGATTATAATAGTTTCACAATAAGATATATATGGCTTGGTAGGCAAATGGTAAAGCCGCCCTTGCGATATGAGGGAAGTGTGATATATGTTGTATCTGACAATGAGGAGTAACGGGGTCGCGAACCGCCGAAGGTTGGGTATTGAATAAGCACATGGATAAGTGCCAATCCGGAAGGTTACTGTCTGAATGGAGGTTCGAATCCTCTTCGGAGCCACAATTAAATTAGAATGGATGTAAAATGGCCCCGAAAGGGCATAATTACATCCGAACTGATGTAAAATGAACGCGAGCGGGTATAATCCGTTCGTGTTATTTTTAGATTAATAACAAGGCCATGGCGACGACGATGAAAATAGCGAAGATATTATTGGGGGCGGTTGTATATCCGTTCCTGTTTCTTGCTGTCGTCATCGTATGGCCGTTTTCAAAATTATTTGATTTATGGGCGAATTTAAGGGAAACGGGCTTATAATGGGCTATATCGAGATAAACAGCGAGTTATATCAATGCCTGAAAGCCGCTTTGGAAGAAATGGTGCAAGAGCAGTGTCAGAAGTCGGAAGAAGACAAATGATGCTGCTCTTTTGTTTTTTATGCATAAATTTTGTATATTGGGGGTATGAAAAAGTGGTCACAGAGAAAACTAACCGATGCGTTGGACCTTGCATCAAGGCAGTATTATAACGGGCAGCAGTCTCAGTTTACGGATACCGAGTTTGACGGCCTGTTGAAGAAATTGCAGGCGATGGAGGGTGAGAGCGGCGTGGTATACCCAAATTCCCCGACGGTCCGCGTCGGGTCGGATATTCAGGACGGGTTCAAGAAAGGAACGCATCCGAAGCCGATGTACACTATCGAGAATGTGTATGATGACGATGGCCTTGAGAAGTGGGTTGACAAGATGGAAAAGGAGTACGGGGTCACGGAATTCAACGTATCCGTGAAATATGACGGTATCTCCTGTGAGTTGCATTATGTTGACGGGGTGTTTGTTCAGGCACTTACCCGTGGGGATAAGATGGTTGGGGATGACATCACCGAGAACGTGAAGACCATCAAGACCATCCCTATGGTTCTCGCTGACAACAGGCACAATTTACACCATTTCTATGTCCGCGGTGAAATCCTCCTTCCGAAATCAAGGCTTGCGGCTATCAATGATGAACGAGCAGCAAACGGAGAAACGCCTTTTTCCAATACGAGGAACGCCTGCAGCGGCTCCATCAAGCAACTTGACCCGAAGGTTACGGCAAAGCGTGGGCTTATCTTCAGGGCTTGGGATTGCTTCGGCGACGTGGGGTTATGGAATATGGAAAGGAAAACCGAAGTCTTGGAACTTTGCGGGTTTTATTATGAGCCGTTTACCGAGCCCGTTACAGCTAAGGGGAAGGAACAGGTTATGCGCCGGGTCGGAGAGATGAAACACCATCTTGCTGACAATGATGTAGTTGATTTCGATTATGACGGGATTGTCGTAAAGGTGGACAGGGTTGATATTCAGGATGAGATTGGGACGAAGGACACGAGGGCCATTGAGTGGGCAATTGCGAGGAAGTGGAATGAGGAGTATATCGTAGAGACGAGACTGAAGGGCATCGATTGGCAGGTCGGAAGGACGGGTGTTTTGACACCGGTGGGAAGGCTCGAGCCCGTCGAGTGCGGTGGTGTCGTCATCAGCAACGTAACCCTGAACAACATCGACTTCATCAAGGGCCTTGGTATCTGTGTCGGCGATACGTTAAGGATTACAAGGAGCGGGGGCGTCATTCCATATGTGTTGGGGACGAAAAACGACGGTGACGGGAATAATCCGGCCATCGAGCCATATTTCTGTCCGGAGTGCGGCGGCGTGGCGGTCAAGGAAGGGGCCTTGGTGAAGTGCGTGAATCCATCCTGTCCCGCATCTATCAGGGGCCGTCTCATACAGTTCTGTTCGAAGGATTGTATGGATATCCGTTCGATTGGCGAGGCGGTTGCCAATGATTTATATGGAAAACTTGGGGTGTCGGATGTCAGCCTTATCTATTCGCTGAAAAACCGCGGAGTTGATGAGATAATGAACGCACTTGGGTCCGGATACGGAAAGAAGAAGGTTGAAAAGATGCTTGACGAAATCGAAAAGAGCAAGCGGCAGCCTTGGGAGAGGGTTCTTGCGGGCTTGTCCATTCCTGGCGTAGGAAAAGTGGTGGCGAGGACGCTTGCAAAGAAATATAGTTGTGAGGACTTGATTAATGCGACGGAGGATGACCTATCCAAGATTGAAGGAATCGGACAGGTTATGGCGCACGGCATTCATTCGTGGTTCGAATATTCGCCAAACAGGGAACTTTGTTTTGCGTTGGACAATTATGGGCTTGATATGGGCTCGGGGGTTACAGCCGAAGAAGAGAAAGGAACGGCCCTGAGCGGGCTCAATGTGTGTTTCACGGGTTCTTCTGACAGGTTCAAGGGTGATGCGGTGGAAGAGTTCCTTGAGGGCAATGGGGCGAAATGCATTCACGGGGTCAACGGGAAACTGAATTTCCTTATCACGGGAGCGAAGCCGGGCGGTTCAAAGGTGGCCAAGGCAAAGGAACTTGGGATTGAGATTATTGAAGAACATGATTTTTATAACAAGTATGGGATATGATAGTTAAGTTTAAGAGAAATGACGGAATCGTAACTTATTCCGTGAGCAACAGTCTTTTGGGGTTGCTGTTCGTAATCTTCCTTGTGTTGAAATTAGCAGGAGTCGGTGCGGTGGCATCGTGGTCTTGGTGGTGGGTTACGGCCCCGCTGTGGATGCCCGCGATTCTCTTTTTGGCTGTTTTCTTCTTGGTATTCCTTATCGGTCTTATTGGAAAGCTGTTATGAGTGAGAATTGCGGAATTGAGATAGGGATGAATATCGTCCCGACCATTTACCTCCATGTTGAGAATTTTGATATGGAGAGTCAGTTTGATGTAAGGAAGATAGGTGAAATCTATCCGCTTAACGGAGAGAGTGAAAACGGGTGTATAGTTGCATATGTAGAAGACCCGTCATGTTCCCGTCATTACTATGTTCAGGAATCGGCTGAACAGGTGAAAGAAGCAATGAAGATGGCGAAGAAATACAGGGACGTCTGCCTGAAGGCACTTGACAAATATCTTGAGCGAAAAGCAAAGAAAAACGCACCCGAATAGGATGCGTTTCTTCGTTTATTTATCTTTGAGATTTGTGGGTTTAAGATTCGGTGCAACCCGTATTGCCTGTCCATATGTTATAAGAAGTCTCGGCAGACAAACCATCGAAAAAGTAAACATCAGATGCATCGGATGCGCCGGAGAAAGACATTACATATCCCAAACAAAGCAGTTCATTATTGTTGGATAATGGGTAATTTCCGCTCTTATCAAAAGTAAAATAACTATTAATTGTTGTATTATACCATCGAATTGTCTCACTATATGCGGTGGAAGCCGATGTCTGACCGTAGTAGCCCCATTTGTCGTCCGCACCAATTTCTTCTTTGATGAATTTCCATGTAGCAATCTGTCCGCTATTTTTTGGTGGATTCATATGAACGGAAACGCCATTTCCGCTATACATGGCAAGGCTCCTATTTCCTACGGATGCTTGTCTCTGAAGTCCGTGAATATACGATGAACTCGACCAATAATAGACATATTCTTCCCCATAAGGAAGCCATTCAATTGTGGCTGATGAAGATATTCCTCCTGGTCTTGACCACGTTACCGTTTTACCTGAAATGTCAGATGTAATCGCCGATGAGAATACAAACGATAGACCATATAACCCTGTTTTTCCTGACACAAAGTTCCCATCTTCGTCACTTATCTTAAAGGTAACGTGAGACCATCGGTTTCCCCAATCACTAACATCATTTCCGCCCCACATGACGAATTTCCACAGGAATTGCATTAAATAAAAGTGGCTATAATTAATATCAAAGCTGGAATTTATATTAGTACGCACATCCCATGCCGTAGTGCCTGAGACGAAATCTGGGCATTCTATTGTTGTAGCACTTATATGCCCACGAGCCCCGATTTCCATTACCACATTAGTCGGAACGCCAGTCGTATATCCGCTTGACCAAACATATAAAGAAAGTCCATCATTTGTTATTCCTGATTGAATCCCACTGTCCAATGCCGGCCATCCTGATGTTATGTGCACATAGCAATCAGCGTCTGCAGGCCTTAGGTTATAGTCTTCTGGATGAGCGTAATTATAATATTTAGTCTTATATCCATGAAATCTATATTTTTCCCCAATAAAGTAATAGCCCGAATGGTCTTTCGTTGCTTCAATCGCTATTCTCATGTATAGTCGGTCCAATCCATGGTCAACGCTACTATCCTTTCTGTAGTTTATGAATATATCGGTTTGGTCACCATTGTTCGGGATGTAATAATATAACGTTTGTTCTTCATCTGATGACTCCCCATATGCGCTTTTATAAACGTTAGGGTCATTATATTCGACTGATGCTGGAAAATCGTACTCGGTAAGTCCGCTTTTAGAGAAAAGGGCATAGTCATAGTTATCCTCGCCATTGGATATGTAGGTTATCCTAATATTTAATCCGGAAGCGGTGGACACATTGTTCGTAATTGGGTATCCTGTAAATCTCACGGTTAGTTTCATCGTGGCGACGGTGCTTCCCAATCCCCTGTTACTGGATGCGATATAGTTCGTTCCGTCATATCCGGATGATATAAATCCATAATCGGAACGGTCTTTATTATATATCTCTACAACAGGTTCACCTGCGAGGTGTTGGTAATATGTACTTAAGCCGTGGTCGAGAAAGTATTGCGTAATATCGATATATGCCATTATCTCAAAAATTACATCATTATATATCAGTACCTCTCCCATATTGAAAGAGGACCATCTATTCTTCGATAAATAGTTTGCTGCTTGCAATTAGTCGCCGGTTTTGTTTATCGGATTATTCTTTGTATATTTGCAGTGTTATGTTTAGGAAAAGAAAAGAACAAAAGGAAAGAGAACGCCTCATTTCCCTTATTGACGATGCTCTCAGTGAGTGTAAGAAAAAGGTTTTCAAACACGCCGAAGAACTGAGTGAAGAACTTGTAGATAGTAGGTTTGTTTGGAACAAGGCGTGGTATATTGATAGCATGGCCTTTTCATGGCATGACCGAAAATACCTCACAAATGACGAACTTCGGGACAAGTACAATGAAATACTTGAATTGGATAAAAAAACGAATGCCGAGGTTGACGCATATTGGGAAAGGGCCACGGAGAACAAAGAGAAGATGGAGAAGATGTTTTCCGACGGAGTTCCGCTCTTCATTACCATTACGGGCATGCATAACAAGGATTATAAGTTGTATTCCTTGTGTTACGAGTTCAAAAAAGTGAAGGACGGAAATTATAAGGCATATGTATTTACCAACGAGCGCGAAAGTGGCTATGTAGAAGAAATCTCATACCTTGATTATAGTATTGAAAAGATGACCGAAGAGGAGTTTGAGAATCATTATATCATCGGCAGGTGTGGGCTTTTCCACGCTTCTGACGAAACAGAAGCAATCGAATACAACAACCGTTTAAGAAGACTTTTCAATGGGCAATATTAGAGAAAACAAGAAATTGATGCAGAGATTCTGCAAGGATTATAATCTCCCTATTAATGTGTTTAACGAGGAGATGTTCTCCTATTATTCCGAGTTGTATGATTTCTTCCCTAAGGAAAGGTGGGAAAATCTGTGTGAGAAGATTGAGAAGGAGTATGACGGAAATGTGCAACTTTGGCTTGACGATTGTGCCGATGTCCGCGATGCTGCCATATTTGGCGTTATGAATACAGAAGCATACAAGGAGTTCAATACATGTGATATGTTTAAGTGGGACATTGACCCGTCTGTTCCGAAGATTGGAGAGCATAGCATCTACAACGACGAGTGCGACGGAAATGGGTTTGTCTCAATCGACATGAAAAAAGCCAATTTTCAGGCGTTGAAGTATGCTGGTGTTATCGACGATGATACTTACAATTCGTTTATCAGTAAGTACGGCGGAGATGATTATATCATCAATTCAAAGTATCTTCGTCAAGTAATCTTCGGGAAGATGAATCCGGGAAGAACCATCAAGGTTGAAAAGCATATTATGGGCGAAATTTATAAAATGGTTCGCAATGTATTTGAAAGCCACTTTTATGACCTGTATTCGATGAATAGCGACGAAATCGTGTTCAAGCAAAGGACTCCATATGATTTCCTGACTAAAGACGAGGGAAAGAAAATGGAAGAAGAAATAAAAAGTCGCCTCGGAATTGATGTAAGGGTTGAAAATATCGTTGTTAAAGGCCTTAAAATCGTCAATGCGAACGGTAATAAGGTAGACGCATATGTGAAGAAGAATATGTTCACACGGGAAGAAGTTCTCAAAAAGGCATCCACAACTTTTTATCCTCAGATTTATAAGATTTGGAAGCATTTGCCGATTGACAAGAAAGACCTTGTTTTCTTTTTTGAAGACCAATTGGCAACATTTAACGAACCATTGAAAGAAGTATTATGAAAATATTAGCGACGTCTGATTTACACGGAAATTTACCGTTGATTGAAGAGCCATTTGATTTGATGCTAATTGCCGGCGATATTGTTCCGGCGCATAGTCACTATTATGCATTTCAAATTGAATGGTTAATGAATGATTTTGTTGAGTGGGTAAAATCACTTCCTTTTGCACATCCATGGAGTAAGGTGATTCTTGTTCCCGGAAACCACGATTTCGCGTTAGAGCGAATTAACCATGAACAGATAAAAGAATTTGAAGCCGCTTGTGATGACCGTCTTAAGTTCCTCCGCCATGACATCTATGAATTTGAGTACCCTGTTAGTGATGGTCTTGATAGCCTGACAATTTTCGGAACACCATATTGTTCAATATTCGGCCATTGGGCATTTATGCTAAACGACGAGGCTCTTGACAAGAAATTTTCGCAGATTCCCGAAGGAGTTGACATTCTTGTATCTCATGATAGTCCTAATATCGGAAAGATTGGGGCAATCCTCGAAGGTGCGTGGAAGAACGATACGACCGGGAATAAGATTCTTGCAAAGCACATCGAGCGAGTTCATCCGAAGTTGTTTGTCAGTGGTCATTTCCACAGCGGAAACCACGACGTTCAGAAGATTGGCGATACTTATGCTGCCAATGTGTCGTATATTAACGAGGATTATCGTCCTACGTATTCAATCCTTAAGATATCTTATAATGAGGAGACAAGAAACTTTTTCGAATAGAAATTTGTTTTTCTGAAAAATAAGATGTATATTTGCAATAGTTCTTTGATAAACAAAACTAAGTTGAGGGATTAAACCCAAAATGGGTAATGAAAAATTCGTTTCATGTTTTTGTACATTACCGGGGGAATTAAGGCACTTTTTCTCGATTAGTAAAGATACGGGCTGATTTCAACAGTAAGAGTGGAAGAACGACCTAAGTGCCGTATTTTTATCCACACGGGCAAAATCGTCGCGTAGTATAAGAAATCCGTGTGTGGAATAAGTTTTTTGCAACATAGTTTTTTGTTTTATTAAAGAGAAGTCTCCATGCCTGCCTTTAAGACATGGTCCACGGAGTTGGCCGTGGGTTACTGGCCGTAACGAATTGCACCGTACTTAGCAAGGTGCTTGTAAGGTTGAAAGGTCTTGCACAATCCTATTCGGAGGAGTTATCCAACCGGGCCCTATTACTGCGAATGAGGTATGTGGGCTGATGCGTGACCGGAGCGAAAGGCCCCAATGCTGTTTAGGGGCGGATGCCGGAGCATTTGAGGGTCCGTTGCGAAGCATTCAGCGTACTTCCATACGAGTATGGATAAACCACCGAGCCATCGTGGTGCTGAGTGGAAGAGTAACAACGGAAGGTAGAACTAAACCATAGAGTTACAGTGACTTTTCTGTGCAGAGCTGAGCATGGGACTTGGTGGGAGATAGGGCGGTGGCAGCAAAGACTATTATTGATTATAATGAGGACTTTCAAAAACATCCTTTCTTTGCAAGGACTTCAGTGGGTTTTATGGCTTCGATTGTTCGGAGCCATTTTTGTTTTATGATTTTTATTTTGTATATTTGCAGTACTATGAATAAGGAAGATAAAGTTAAGTTCTTTGCTAATGAACTTTCAGACATTAGCGATAACAAGATTCGGGAATTCGCAAAGAAGATGATAGAGGAGGCCGACGATTATTTCTTCATCGTGCCCGCATCTTCAAGCGGAAAGTACCACCCGTCGTTTGACCTTGGAGACGGTGGATTAGTCAGACATACAAGATGTGTCGTTTATTATGGAGAGTGCATATCTGAATCGTTTAATTTCAACGCACGGCAGAGGGACATGATGATTGTGTCCGCTTTGGCACATGACATCAAGAAACAGGGAGACGGAGTTGGTAAGCACACTGTTATCGAGCACCCAATTCTCGCCGCCGATTATTTGATGAGGATTGCTAAGGAAGTTCCTGATGCCTTTACTGAAGAAGAGTTGTATGTAATGGCACACGCCGTTCGCTCCCATATGGGGAAGTGGGGAGGTAAGGACGGGCTTCCAGTTCCAGAAACGGAATTTGACAAATGCCTTCAGGCCGCAGACTACATCGCAAGCAGGAAGGATATTCTCAGTTTCAATTTCCGTCCTACTGAAGATGTGGAAATTGTCAAGGAAGAGGTTAACCCCGCGGAGTATGTGCTCACATTCGGAAAGCATAAGGGAAAGACCCTGAAAGAGGTCGAGCCGACCGGATACCTTGATTGGATGGTTGAACAGGTGGATTTTTTCAACAGGGAAGCACAGGATATGGCAAGGAAATACCTTTATGGAGAGGGCGATAAAAAACAGGCGGTTACAGAGACAGCCCATCAACCCGAGTCGATTCAGTCAAACGAGCCGGCAATTGATGACCTTCCGTTTTAGTTTGGCACGATATTTGAAGTAGTTTATTTATATTTTTTTACGGTTATGAAGAACAAATTTGATTACAACAAGGAACAGAGTCGCGGAACTCTGAAGCAGATTATGAAGGTTCGTGGCCTTCGCACCATCTCTATAGCCAACTATGTCAATTGGCTCAACGCCAACGGCGGAAATCTCTCAAGACCGAAGGTACATTCTGTCAAACTCGACCTTCAGGACGGTTACATCAACGCTTATGGATGGAACGGCAACAGATGCGGCGAGAAGATTGAAGACTTGTCCGCAAACGACTATGCAGCGGTCCTTCTTTTCGTAAACAACGCCCTCAACAAGGAGATTGAAATACCTTATCGGGTGAAGAGGAACATTTTCGTCAAGATGTGCCGATAAAGATGAGAAAACCGTTCTACATTCTATTCTTTTTTATTATCATTCTTGCAGCGTCGTTTGCCCCGTATGTAAGGTACGGGGTCGGCGCCGAGATTTCCAAGGAAGATGTCACCCTTATCCTTCCGCCGATAGGATATCGATTGCTTGCATTTCAGGATGACCAAACGGGCAAGATAGGGTTCTGTCACAACAGCGGTCACCTCGGAGTGGTTATCCCTGCACAATATGATGATATGTACAACAGCAGATTCACATTGGTGCCGGTGAAGAAAAACGGACTATGGGGTGCGGTTGACCTGTCGCTATGTTACTCACATATGAGCGAACAGCCCGTGATACCATGCAGGTACAGGTCGATGAAGGTGATAAGTAATTCGGCCATAGAGGCGGTAGAACAGAACGGAAGAACAATCAGAATAGACATTTCAAAATGAAATTGACGCTTGACGCATTCAAGGATTTGGTCAAGACAGACCAAAACTTCTCCGACCGCATAAAGGGTGCTTCGGATGTGATAGATTTCGATAATGGTTCAATGACCATTCACAGGAGCAATTTAGACCGATATCTTGAACAGTACATGTGTAAGTCTGAGGATGATTTGTCCGACACGATGTGGTATTCATACGGGGTATTTGTCAAAATAGTTGATTGAGATTTTGATTTCTAAAACTAATATTGTATATTTGATAAACTTGATAAAAATTTAGTATGGGAAAAGTTTTTTTGCAGAGAGGTCCGATTTATACGATGACCGATGGAAATTTCAATGTTTCCGAGACACTTGATGACGGCATTTATCAGACCGTTCAGAACCCAATTACGGGTGAGATATTCCTTGAGAAGATTGGTGATAAGTTTGAATTCGGGTTCAAGCTTTATGGTATTGATGAAAAACTCGTCAACCATGTTCTTACAACTTATAACAAGCAGGAGCACAAACACAATCTTGGCGTCCTGTTGAACGGCGCAAAGGGAACGGGTAAGACCGTTACCGCCAAGTATCTTGCTAACAAACTCGGCCTGCCTGTTATCATTTGTGATAAGCCTTATGGCGGTCTCGCAAATTTCCTTGCATCTATCAATCACGACTGCGTATTTTTCTTCGACGAGTTCGAGAAGAACTTCCGCGTTGAGTGCGGAGACGACGACAACTGTGCAGGCGAGGACCTTCTTTCCGTCATGGACGGTGTTTATAGCGGCAACAACTGTCATGTGTTCCTTCTCACGACCAACGAGTTGAAGGTCAACGACAATCTTCTCAGTCGCCCGTCCCGTATCCGTTATCTCAAGTCTTTCGGCGATGTGATTGACCGCAATATCCTTGAGGAGTATGTCAATGACAATCTCCGTCGTCCTAAGTACAAGGATGAGATTATGGAGTTCATCGATACACTCACCATGGCGACCATCGACATCGTAAAGAGTATCGTTGATGAGGTGAATCTGCACGACTGCGGAGTCGAGGAGTTTAAGAGGTTCTTCAATGTCAAGGAGGCGAATTACTCCTACTATATCAGGAGTTGGTTTGTGGACATCTACGACGGCAAGCCCGCAGATGGCGTTGACAAGGACAAGTTCATGAAGCAGTGCAAACTGTCCTATTCCATCGACGCGGATTGGAGACCGTCATATGACACGCTTTATACCAATAAGCCGTTAAAGTCCCTCAAGAAAGGCTATCCTATCTGCAAAGACAGTAGGTATACACTCGTGGATATTGACCTCGAAGAGGGGTATCTTCTCTTGAAGGACAAGGAACGTCAGCATCGCTATCGCCATGTCTATGTCGAGAATCCTGACACGAAACCGAGCGTTTACGATACTTCCCGTTCATATACGGACCCTTACTACGACTATTAATAATAACGGGGAGAGAAATCTCCCCCATTTTTTAACATCAAAAAATATGAAAAAAATTTTTGCAATTATTGCGGGTTTGCTCATTGTTGTAATGGCTTCCGCACAAACGGTTCAGAGCTCAAAGCTCTTTGAAAACACTTATGTTACGGTCCTTGGCGGCGCAACAACCACGGGACAATTTCAGAATGTCACCACTCCTTTCTTCTGGGATGGCGCAAAGGGTATATTCAATGGTGTTCGCCCGACAATCGGTGTTGAACTCGGAAAATATATCACCCCTACAGTTGGATTCAGCGTAGAGGGCCTTGGTTATATAGGCACTACTACTTCAACCACTTTCTTCAACGAGAGTCTTGTTCTTGGAAATGGAAAGTTGAATCTCTCCAATTGGTTTGGCGGATATAAGGGACAGCCACGCAGGGTTGAACTCGTGCTTGTCGGCGGACTCGGATGGGGTCATGATTATGTTGGCGAAGGACAGACTTGGACAAGTTATCCTTCCGACGGCCTCGAGACCGTGTATGGACGCGATGTCAATATTGAGAATACCGTTGTACCTGCAACCGATAAGAATTATGTTGCTTACAGGGCGGGTCTTGAACTGAATACCAATCTTGGTAAGGCTCGTGCATGGCAGATTACCGTTCGTCCTAATGTTACTTGGTTCAACAAGAAGAATGGTGAGTATCAGCCCCTCGCAACTTGGGGAAAGGACGCTCGCGTTGGTGTTCAGGCAGGCGTAACCTATAAGTTTGGTTCACGTTCAAAGAAGAGCCATAATTTTGTCCTTTGCCCTTATTCCGTAACACAGTCAGATTATGACGCTGCACTTGCTCGTATTGCCGAACTTGAGCAGAATCCTAAGGTTAAGGAAGTTACCAAGGAAGTTGTTACCGAGCGTGTTGTTGAGCACGAGAAGGTTGTCTATGCAGAAGCAAAGCCTGCAACTACCGTAGTTTTCAAGCGTGGGTCATATGCTCTTGACAGGTCCGACAAGGGTCTTCTTGATGCTTTCGTTGAAAGTCTCGGAGAGGGTGATGTCGTCCTTGTTACTGGCTCAGCCGACCTCGGAACAGGCACTCGTGCTTTCAATGACAAACTCGCAAAGAATCGTGCAGATGTTGTTGCTGCATACCTTAAATCAAAGGGTGTGAAGAGCGTCACGACCGATGTGAAGTTCGATGTAAATGATGTTCCTGAGGCAAGCCGTGTTTCAATCGTAACCACGAGCGTTAAGGAATAATTTATAATTAGGTGTGATTTAGCAGGGGTGGCGAGGTTTTTCCTCGCCATTTTTGTTTGTTTTTGCTTAAAAATTTTGTATATTAAAAGTATGGAATTTGAAAAGACATTACAGGCAGATTTGGTTTCTGCCATGAAGGGGCATCAGGAAAATGCCATTGCTGCATTGAGGTCTGTAAAGGCTGCGATTCAGAATGAAAAGGTTAATGGGGTTTATCATGAATTGACTGACAACGACATTGTTAAATTGATTCAGAAACTCGTTAAGCAGCGTCAGGAGAGTATAGAAATCTATGCACAGGCAGGAAGGCACGAATTGGCTGATAAGGAACAGAAAGAGATGTTTGTTCTAATGAATTATCTTCCAAAGTCGCTTAGTGAAGAAGAACTACATTCGGCGATTGACGATATTGTAGTAGAACTTGGTGCATCTTCAATGAAAGATATGGGCAATGTAATGAAGTTGCTCAGGGAGCGTTATGCTGGCCAATATGACGGAAAAACGGCAAGTGAATATATAAAAGAAAAATTGTTTTAACGTACTACCTAATTTTTTGGTATTAGGTACTATTTATTAATAGTATGAGTACAAAAAGAAAAACAAAGGAAGAGTTTATTGCTGATGCAAGGGCTGTGCATGGGGATAAATATGATTACTCTAAGGTTGAATATGTAAATCAATTAACGAAGGTAGTCATTGTTTGTCCAGAGCATGGAGAATTTTTGCAAACACCAAAAGCCCATTTAAATGGGCATGGATGTAGATTGTGTGGTAATAAAAAATGCAGTGAAGTTAATAAAAATAAGAAAAAGACTTATAATTTACGAAAAAAATACAACACAGAATCATTCATAAACGAAGCGAAGGAAATTCACGGAGATAAGTATGACTATTCTAAAGTAGTTTATAAAAATAAGAATACTCCCGTACGCATCATATGTCCAACACACGGAGAATTTTTGCAGCGGCCATACGAACATCTTAACCAAAAATCTGGGTGTCCTGAATGTGCAAACAAAAAAAGGCATGATTTTTTTGTAAAAAAGGGAGAAGATTTTGTTAAAGAGGCCACAGAATTATTTAACGGAAAGTACGACTATGACAAAGTTGTTTATTATAACACATCCACAAAAGTTATTATAACATGTAGGAAACATGGAGATTTTTTATGTGCTCCACACAACCATTTAAGGGGCCGTGGATGCCCAATTTGTAAAGCGGAAGGATTTGTATACGAAAACAGATTATACATTTTTCTACTAACTATTTTTAATGAACAAGATATTGTAAGACAATATAAAGATTCGTGGTTATCGAATAACAAATCAATAGATTTTTATATTCCAAAATATAATCTCGCAATTGAGCATCAAGGTGCGCAGCATGTTAATCCGGTTAAATATCTCGGGGGGATTGAGAAACATCTTAGAACTATAGAACTTGATTCGGAAAAATATAATGAGTGCAGGGCGAATGGAATAACAATACTTTATTTTTCATACGAAAAAAATGTAGATTTTAGCACATTTATTGACAAAGTATATCTCAATGAAAAAGAATTTAGAGAAAAAATAATTGAAATTATAAACACTTATAAAAATGAGCAAAAGTAAAAAGATAGTAGGAATTGACCTTGGTACCGGAAATTCGTGTATTGCGGTAATGGAGGGCGGTAAACCAGTTGTAATAATAAATTCAGAAGGAAATAGAACAACCCCGTCTGTTGTTGGGTTTTCCAAAGATGAACGAAAAGTTGGTTCTTCTGCAAAAAGGCAATCGGTGACGAATCCAAAGAACACTGTCTATTCAATAAAAAGACTTATGGGTGAGCCATACGACCTGGTAAAAGAAGAAAAATCAAGGGTGACATATGACATTGAAAAGAATAAGAACGGATACCCAATAGTTAAAATCGACGGAAAAGAATATACCCCACAGGAAATATCCGCCATGGTTCTTCAAAACCTTAAAAAGAGCGCGGAAGATTATCTTGGTGAAGAGGTAACGGATGCCGTCATAACCGTTCCGGCTTATTTTTCGGATTCACAAAGAGAAGCCACAAAGGAGGCCGGTATAATAGCCGGGCTTAATGTCAGACGAATAATTAATGAGCCGACAGCAGCAGCATTGGCATATGGAATGGACAAAATAGGTGAAAACAAAAAAATAGCTGTGTTTGATATCGGACAGGGAACTTACGATATTTCAATTCTTGAAATAGGCGATGGCGTTTTTGAGGTTTTGTCCACAAATGGAGACACACATCTCGGCGGAGATGATTTTGACCAAAAAATAATTGATTGGCTATGTGAAGATTTCAAAAAAGGCACTGGCGTTGACCTTAAGAAAGACCCTATGGCTCTTCAGAGAATTAAAGAATCTGCAGAAAAGGCAAAGATAGAACTGTCAAACCAAAATTCAACAGAAATCAATCTTCCTTATATAACAGCAATTGACGGACAGCCGCAACATTTGGTAAAAACATTGACAAAAGCAAAATTTGAGTCATTAATTTCTGATTTGATTGAAAAAACCGTTGCCCCTTGTAAAAAGGCTTTATCTGATAAAAATCTTTCTCCATCAGACATTGACGAGGTAATACTCGTTGGCGGTTCAACGCGTATTCCTAAAATACAAGAAGAGGTTAAAAAATTATTTGGAAAAGAGCCAAATAAGGGAGTAAATCCGGATGAGGCTGTCGCTCTTGGTGCAGCAATTCAAGGTGGAATCATTGCCGGCGAAGTTACCGATATCCTTCTACTTGATGTAACTCCACTTTCGCTTGGTATCGATACCCTTGGCGGAGTCATGGCGAAGGTCATTGAGGCCAATACCACAATCCCTTGCAAGAGGAGTCAGATATTCACAACTGCGGAAGACAATCAGCCTGCGGTTACCATCGTTGTCGCACAGGGCAACAGGCCGATGACTAATGATAATAAGCAGATTGGTGTATTCACCCTTGACGGAATTGCGCCTGCAAGGAGAGGCATCCCACAGATTGAGGTTACCTTTGACATTGACACGAACGGTATTCTCTCCGTATCCGCGACAGACAAGGGAACGGGTAAGGAACAGCATATCAAGATTGAATCAAAATCATCACTCACGGACGAGGATATTGAGAGGATGAAGAAAGAAGCGGAGGAGCACGCTGAAGAGGATAAGAAGACCCTTGAAACAGCATCAAAACTTAACAATGCAGATGCTTATGCTTTCATGGTTGAGAAGGCGGTCAATGACCTCGAAGAAGGTAAGATTACCGAGGAACAGAAGAAGGAACTCCAAGAGAAAATAAAGGTTATTAGAGATGCAGTAAATGAAAAGAGGGTTGAAGACGCTGAGAGCGGAGTCGGCGAACTCGAAAAGGTATGGAATCCTATTGCCGAAGGATTGTACAAATCTGGAGGGGGAAATAGTGAGCCGGGAAGTGGAGCACAGGGAAATCCTTTCTCGGGTATGGACTTCTCCGGTGGTTCCAATCCATTTTCAAAGGCGTAGTAGCGCTTTGTACGACATAATAGTTAAGTAAATGATGGCACGGGCTTCTTGCGAGGTCCGTGCTATTTATATAAAAATATACACGTTATGGGAGCATTAAAAAATATAGCAAACATCTTAAAGTATGGGTTTTATGCGGGCATATGCACACTTCTTTTTGCTGCCGGATGGGTCAGCGGAAGGAAGACAGTCAAAATTCCCGAGCCTAAAACCGTAGTAGAATATATTGAAGGGGAATCGATTCACGATACCTTATACAATCTTAAGCCATATGCGGTAAAGACGCCTGCCGATACGTTGGACATTATAAGGAAATGCATCGCCGATGGCGTCTATAAGGAATTATGGCCGAAGGAGAAGGAGATAATCGAGATAACGAAGGATGATACCACCGCAATATTGAGAGATTGGGCGACTGCGAGGGAATACAATGAGAAACTGTTCGATTTCGATACGCTCGGGAAGTGTTCAGTCAATGCCACGGTTCAGTATAACAGGCTGAAATCTATCGGATATGAATATTCTCCTGCAATAAAGGAAGTGACGAAAACGATATACAGCGTAAAGAAATGGTCTCCGTTCGTGGAAGTTGGTTACTCGACTAATCCTTGGAGTGAGATGCCTGATAATGTCGGAGAAATTGGTACGGGTATTTTTTATAATGAGAAGTACGGAGCATCGCTTAGGTATCAACGGGGCTTCAATTCTAAAAATGACTATATCGGGGTATCAGGTATCTTGAAATTTTAGTGTTTTCCTACTATTTATAGCTGGAAACATAATGCACTATGAGTAAAACATTTAACAAAATTTGCCAATTCTTTAAGGGACAGTTTGAACAATTGAAGGAAAGAAGCCGTCGGGGAATTGACTGGATAGGAAAAGACGGGCTCATCAATATGGAGACATCCGGGCTTCTCGTAATATTTTTTATGATTTTCTTTAAGCCGCTTATCGCTATGGCCATAAGTTTTCTGCTTGTGAGCAGTAAATGTATTTTTGACAAGAAACGGGGAAGCGAGCACGAAGAACACGATTTTATCTGTTCCTTGATAGGTGTCATAGCGGGTGTGATACTCGGTTCGGCAAATCTCTCATTAGTTTTATTTTAGATAATCCAACGGGCAAGCGATTGTCCGTTTTTTTATTTTTACGGGGGTAATCTGTTTTCTTCGTATTCTAACTATTTATAGTAAAATAATGCGATTATAAGTTATTAATCATATGAGAAGACAGGTTTCATTACCAATTGTTTATTCTATCTCAGAAAACGATTCGACGATTCTTTCAATAGAAAGTAAATATAACAGTCCACGAATAGAAGTAGGCGAGTTGGTGATTAACGCTCAGGACGGAAACGAGCAGTTATACATAAGAAATTCATATGGCGAGTTGATTCCTTTCGATTCAAGCGAGGCGATAATGTCTCAAATCGCGGCGGCAAGCGGAAGGGTTGTCAACTTTATCGTCAGCGGTGCACCGGAGGCATTTGATACGCTTCAGGAAATCTATGCGTGGATTGAAGCCCATAGCGGAGAGACGATATCGCTTATCAATCAGGTGACAGGACTTTCAACCGACGTATCGGGACTGTCGGCATCTACCGTAATAATTGAGGGTAATCTATACACCCTTTCGGGCGATGTTGGGGAACTGTCGGCATCCACGGTGAATATCGAGGGGAACTTATATACCCTTTCAGGTGATGTAAGCGAGTTGTCAGCATCTACCGTAGTAATTGAAGGAAATTTGTACACCCTTTCGGGAGATGTTTCAGAATTATCAGCATCAACGGTAAACATCGAAGGGAATTTGTACACCCTTTCGGGGGATGTCAGTGAACTGTCCGCATCGACGGTAAACATTGAAACAAATTTATACAATCTCTCCGGTGACGTTAGGGAACTATCATCATCTACGGTTACTCTCGAGAAAGAGATGGCAAACATTGATGTCGTAGTGAACAGTGAAACCCAGGAAGTGGTTATTACGAAGCCGAATGGAGACAATGTTTCCTTCAAGAACCTAAATGTGTTCAGCCTATCGGTTAAGCCGACCCCTGAAGACTGTACTGAGATTGGAGACGCATACATTGGTGATGACGGATATCTCTATATCTTCAACGGAACAAGGTTTGACAAGACCGTGAAGATAGTAGGAAACGACGGTGCACAAGGCCCACAGGGTCTCAAGGGTGAGGATGGCCATATCGGAGTGGACGGACCTCAGGGACCACAAGGACCAGTAGGGCCTCAGGGTCTCAAGGGTGAGGATGGCCATATCGGAGTGGACGGTCCTCAAGGACCAGAGGGTCCGGTAGGACCTCAGGGACCACAAGGCCCGTTAGGACCTCAGGGATTCAAGGGCACAAGCATTGATGAGGTTAATGTAACGGATACGGATGACGGAAAAGAAGTTGAAATCGTACTTGGTGACGGTACGTCTTCTGCATTTACCATAACGAATGGATTGCAGGGTAGGCAGGGCCCGCAGAGCGTGGGAATCTCGCAGATTACGAGCGAAATTAGCCCTGATAGAAGTGGAGGAACCGTTTATGTCATAACAACCGATGGATTGACCGCAGGATTTGAATATAGCAACGGTAAACAGGGTCCTCAGGGAGAAAAACCACACCTCCGCATAGACGGGAACGACGGAACTGTCGAAGTATCTTATGACAGCGGTATTACGTGGGAAGCCATTGGCACAGCCAGATTCGAAGAAGGTGCAACGAATAGTTATTTTTCAACCAATTTCAAACCAAATAGTGGCGAATGTGTGAACGAGGGCGATATGACCATTGGCGATGAAGACGGATATATTTATGTATTCTCTTCAAACACCTTGGTCAAGACCGATATCTATGTAAAGGGTCCTCAGGGTCATCAGGGACCTGAAGGAAGGGGTGTTGGAGAAGTCAACATTACAGACATAAGTGAAGGAAAGCAAATCGACATTGTCCTCAGTGATAATGTTACATCATCATTTACTCTCACGAACGGTCCACAAGGCCCGTTAGGCCCTCAAGGTCCTCAGGGACCACAAGGCCCGTTAGGACCTAAGGGAGATACGGGCCGTGGTATCCACTCCGTAGAAATTGAAAGCGATTCTGCAAAGACCATTTATAAGACTTGGTTTACTGATAATACAAGCAGTTCATTTACTGTAACAAACGGTGTTAACGGTACTACCCCTCAACTCGATGTAAGGAGTGATGGTAAAGTATATGCATCATATGACGGTGGCCTTAATTGGGATATGATAGGAACTGCTAAATATGAGCAGGGTGCAACAAATAACACATACGCTCTCAGCGTCAAATCTTCATCAGCGCTATGTCAGGAAAATGGTGACGCATACATCGGAGATGATGGATTCTTGAATATCCTTATCGATGAAAACTTTGTCAGGACCGTTTCATTGAAGGGACCTCAAGGTATTGGCGTGGAGAGCGTTAGCCCTACAAGAATTGAGAGTTCGGTGACCACAACCCTAAGGTTGTCCAATGGACTTGAATCAGCATTTACGATTTATGACGGTGTACAGGGTTCTAAGGGTGACCAAGGCCCTCAGGGTCCTTATGGACTTAAGGGCGACCAAGGTCCTCAGGGGCCTACGGGTGACAAGGGAGGCGACGGACGTGGAATCGCCGGTATCAGTGGTATTCAACAGACCAACAGGGATGTGTTAGTGAAAATTGCATATGATGACGCTAACGCCACGATGGCACAGTTTGTTATTCCTCACGCAATAGATGGTAAGCAAGGACCACAAGGTCCTGAAGGCCCTAAGGGAGAAGATGGATATGTCGGTGATGATGGTAGTGGAATCAAATTCTCTAGGCCGTTGGATGGCAAGAGCGACACCGTATGGACAGGTACTACAGGTTCCAATTCTGGAGTTGGCCGATATGTATTTTTAACAAATCTTAAATCGCTTGATTTAATAGATGTAGATAATGGCGATTATTTTACACTTTATGGAACAGATACTGACGGAAATGGCCACTTGAATGTTGTTCAGATAGTTGATATAGAAACCAATAGAACAGGACTCACAGGTATAACCGTGTCTGCGGTTAAGGCTAACGTGGGTAGTCAGGGACCACAGGGTCCGGAAGGCCCTAAGGGAGAAGATGGATATGTCGGTGATGATGGTTACACAATTAAGTTCTCGGAACCGCTGGATGGTATGTCAGAAGATGTATGGACAGGTACCACGGGCTCCAACTCAGGTGTTGGCCGATATGTTTATTTAACAAATTTAGAATCCAACGATGTTAGATTCCAAGCGAGAGTTGGCGATATGTTCACTTTCTACGGAACCGACACCGAAGGAAACGGACATCTCAATGTTGTAGAAATTACTGGAAAGAATCCATTAGAGGGAAGAATTACCGGTAAAACGATATCTACCGTTGTTGCTAACGTAGGTAGTCAAGGTCCTAAGGGAGAAGATGGATATGTAGGTGATGATGGTTACACAATTAAGTTCTCGGAACCGCTGGATGACAAGAGTAACACTGTATGGACCGGTACTACGGGTTCCAACTCAGGTTCCGGACAAACTGTTTATATAACAGGATTGGAATCCAACGATGTTAGATTCCAAGCGAGAGTTGGCGATATGTTCACTTTCTACGGAACCGACACCGAAGGAAACGGACATCTCAATGTTGTAAAAATTACTGGAAAGAATCCATCGACGGGAATAATTAGCGGTAAAACCATGTCTACCGTTGTTGCTAACGTGGGTAAACAGGGTCCGGAAGGTCCACAGGGACCTCAGGGTCCGGTAGGACCACAGGGACCTCAGGGTCCGGTAGGACCTCAGGGACCACAAGGACCGGTAGGGCCTCAGGGACCGCAAGGACCGGTAGGGCCTCAGGGACCGCAAGGACCGGTAGGGCCTCAGGGACCGCAAGGACCGGTAGGGCCTCAGGGACCTCAGGGTCCGGTAGGACCTCAGGGACCACAAGGACCGGTAGGACCACAGGGACCTCAGGGTCCGGTAGGACCTCAGGGACCACAAGGACCGGTAGGACCACAGGGACCTCAGGGGCCAATAGGAGACCAAGGCCCACAGGGACCTGCCATAATGCCTGAGGGTGCAATCTCAACCGGAACATCCATAACCGCAAATACTTCAAAGCATTATGTCCTCGGTGTTCAAGGAAACACTTCTCAGAATTACGACAATGTCCATTATGAGACAAGCACTTGGTACTATGACGGACTTCTCTATGAGTCATCAGATGAAAGGCTCAAGGACTTCATTGGTGATGTGGACGTTGATTTCGAAACACTTCGTGGAATACCTAAGAAGTACTTCACTTGGAAGGACGGACACGGTTCAAAGAACATCGGTACATCCGCTCAGAAACTCGCTAAGGTTTATCCTGAGATAGTAAACGAAGAGAATGATGTTCTCGGTGTATCTTACGACAGACTCTCAATCATCGCTCTTGCGGCAATCGACAAACTCCATAGGGAGAATGAAGAACTCAAGGAGAGGATAAAGAGACTTGAAGATAAACTTGAACTATAATGACAAAACAAGGGAGGGCTTGATGCTCTCCCTTATTTTTCAACTACATTCACATATGCTTCTCCTTCTTCCCTTTCACATCTGTCAAGCATGTCTTCGAAAAAGAAGTCTTTCTTCTTTCTCTTTCCCGTGTCTTTGATGAACACCAAGAACTGAGATGTGTAAGACCTTGAATGCTGCTGTCCGCTCTTGTACCTGTTCGGTGATATGAGACGGGCCTTTGCAAGAAGGGTGAATTTGTCTTCCATTTTGAAGCCGAGCCTCTGTGCTGCCATAAAACTGAACTCTTCAATATTATGCCGTATTCCGCCCGATATACAGGACTGACACTTGAAGATACAGATTCCGTCCTTATCAAGCACCCTATACGCTTCTGATAGCCAATGGTAGTAACTCAGATAAAGGTTATCAACGGGATAATAGCCTGCAAACCGCTTATAAATCAGGCTTGCGCCCTCTTTTTTGGATACTGCAGAAGGTGCGTTTTCGGGGGATATGACAAACGGAAGGTCGATAACGATTGAATGAACCGAATCGTCTTCGATAGGCAATTTGCCCCATCTTTCAATCTTTATAATGTCTTCCCTCTGTGGAAACACATCCATCAGTATCTTCGGCTCAGGGATATTGTACTTCCCTCCGTGGCATCCGCCGTAGAAGCCGAGAGAACTTGCGGTCATATCGGCATCGAATTGGTCAGAACCGTTATTATACAGCCGCCCTATGTTGTGAAGGATTTCCGTCTGGTCATATGATATATTACGAATAATTGTCGCATTTGACAGTTTCCCGTCATCAACCACCTCTTCCGTACTTCCCGTTGTTTCCTCAGGCAGAGAATCGACAATCATCTCAGCGAGTTCGGCTTCCGAGAAAAGCAGTGGTTCAACTATCTTCTTTTTTCTTCCCATATTACAATATTATACAATGCAAATATACAAAATAAATGTGAGAAAACAAACTATTTATCATAGTATGGTATTATCAGAGCGCGAAATAAGGTCAATGGTTATGGAGTGTGTTTCAATGATATTGGAGCATCACCATGCCATTGATAAATCACTTGAAAAACTTGCGGATTTAATAGACGAGAAGTATCACGAAGGAGGAGGGGCTATTTCGGTAGAAGAAATAAATTCAATAAATCCATATTTTTCTGTCAATTCTCCGATAGTTGTGTCTGTTGTTTCTAATGATGAGTTTGCTGCGTCATATAATGAAAAAACAAACGAAATAGAGATAAACGAAAAAAAGTACAATGGTAGATTTTCGTCAAAAGAATTAATTATGCACGAATTGTCCCATTTTATCGATTTGAATGCAAGGACAAAACCAATAAACCCTCCTACTCAGTACACACCAAATGGGCCGACAGATTTACCCGTAAAATTCTCAAATGACATCTTGTATTTTTTCAGACCAACAGAAATGCAGGCAAGACTAACTCAGTTTACATATTTTCTAAAGAACAACCCTGATTGTGCAAGAAAAGATTTGACTTCAATCGAAAACGAAAAAGTTTTAAAAACAGAATATATGTCAATACTTATTGAAATTGTTGAAGGGACTGAGTATTATAAGACATCAGGCGAAATAGTTCAAATATTGGCAAATTCTGCAAGCTGCGATAGAGTAAAAAAACGCGGAGGAGGTTACGAAAGGAGCGCATTTTTGGACGGCATGTCTGAATCTGAATTTAATGTTCAAAAGCAAAAGATTATTTCAATATTAAAAAAACGCCTTAATTCATTTAAGAAAAAGGCATTGAAAATAAAATATGATATGATGGTATCATAATAATGCGTCGGGATGTAAAGAAGCAATATTGGAAATTACTTCACCTTCAGTATATTCAGGGTCAGTATATTTTTCAGACTCAATAATGTTCTTAATATCCTTTCCCCTTTTCTCACAACTATCAATATGTTTAAGTATTGTTATCGCCGTTTCTTTTGGTGATGCCTTATGCTCATGATTAATTCTGTCTTCTACATCGTCCCAATCATTTTCAGATGTTGGGTGACCATGACAAACTTGTCTTGTAATTTTTAATCGTTTCATCGCTTTTTACCATAAATAGTTTAACCACGGCCATTTAGACCGTGGCTTTTTAATCTTCATAAACCCTTTCTCTTGCCTCGATGAGCATCCTGTTAACCTTCTCGATATCCACATAGTCGGGTAGGGTGCAGGTCTTGATGGCATCTTCCATTTCCGCTTTCTCCTTTTCAAGTTGGGCCATAACATCCTCGTATTCAAACTTGTGGTTTCTGATGTCAAGGAGATACTGCCTGTCCCAATCACGAACAACATTGAATCCCTTGCCCTGAGCAAGTTCCTTAGCCATGCGGACGAGGCGCATGCAATGCATTACATTTTTCGCATCGTAGTTATGCCCAAGGTTACCCTCATAGCGGACAGGGTTACGCTTTTCCTCCCACTCCTTGTACTCTTTATAGTCGCGGCAATGGCTTTCGTATCCATTTTTGTTGTAGGTCATTACACAAATTGGCTTCTCACCCTTTGGGACTGAAGAAAGACGAACATCGTTTGACCTTGTAATCTCGTCCGGATGAACAATGCCTGAATAGCCAAAGAATTTTTTCTTTTCAATCCTTTCGTTGATTAGATTTGAAACACGATAATACTCATTATATGCCTTCGCAAAATAATGCCTATCTTCCAGATTTTCTTTTTCAAAATTGACACCGGTCATAAGTGTGGTTGCAAACTTCACAACTTCGTCATGCTCTTTAAAAGACAAATGTTCGAACTTGAGGTAAGCGGCCCAATCGTAGTAAACGCCATATATGCTGCTGTTTCCATCGCACATGTTCGGAATCTTCACCAATCCACAATATTTTTGGTCAAGATTATGCTCCTTAAGGAAGTCCTTGATTGGCTGACTGCCCTGTCCCTTGAATGTGTAGCAGAAGTCAAGGATGTCCTTACGCTCGGTAACTGGATTTACAATCTTCTTGTTAAGGCCACGCGCCTTCCCAATCTGGCTTACCGCATAGCCGTAGAATGTCTTGAAACACTCTTTTGAGACAAAATCCCACTTGTGGTCAAGAACATATTGAACGGCGGGATGCACATCACCGATAATACAATCCTCGGGAGCAAAAAGGCTCTCAAGTGCCGTAGGGTTTGACTTAAGGAGAAGTTCAATCCATCGTCCAAACTCGTAGAATACGGTATCGTTCTTCTCGTCAGAAACCTGTTCAGGATATTCTGAGCGAAGCCCGTAAATGTATGATTGCGGGCAAATAAAAACACCGCCCGTGTCAATATCTGAGGTTTCCGTATTGAGATGGTACATGTGTGAACCCCTGCGATACTCGTAGGCAATCCATCCTTTCTTTCTAAGTTCTTCTATCGTTAGTTTCATATCGAAATAATTTATGCAATAATTATGCCAAGCGCTATCTAAATTTAGCCCATGGTGCAAACACAACGCGTTCCATTTGTCGCTCCGGCTCTTTCTTTTTTCCAATCGACTCTACGATTTCATCAATGTTTCCTATTGTCGTCTCGTTTCCCTCAGAATCCTTAAAGGCTAATACTATTGCTGCAGTCATATCCTTAAGATAATTCAAACGGGAAAGAATATTTTTCTTCATTTCCTCATTTCCGTTGTTGAATCTATCCATTATCGGGTCGTCCAACGCCGCATAAGCGAGATAAAGGTATCCTGCCTGAAGTTCTGAATCACCCTCGTTAAAGTAATCGTCCATTATATTATTATAATTGGACATATGCGAAATAACATGCATTTTCACATTTACATAACGATATGCGTGATACTGCCTTTTTGCCTTTTCGATGACGGGTATTGACCCTTGGATGATTGATTCACTTACAGATGTTGTTTTTGTAAAGATTTCCCTATGCCCATTGACCATTCTCGTGGAAATAACGGACTTTACTTCGGTTTGAATATTGTGGGATAAGTCTGCGAGGGCGTTTTTGTCCGCCTCTTCCTTCGTCTTACCCCATCCTTCTCCGTAAATATAATTTTCGTTCCCGATAAAGGATGTGTCAATTTTCGGCTTTGAGAACAATGTGGCGCTAACGAAAATCATCGCAAGCACCACAATCATATTATTCCTCATTCTCGATTCGACTGATAAATTCGTTTCTGTGCTGTTCAATTGCCGCCCGTGTATAGCCATCCAATTCCCTTAGGGTGTTTGGATTTACTGCTTCTTCCGCGGCGCTTTTCTTTGGCATAGACATGGACGCCCAATAAATGTAATGCCCATTTTTCTTGTTTCGGAAAATTCGGTATTCGGTGACCGACGCTCCATTAAGGGTTTCCTTTGCCACGGCTCTCACATAATTCTCATTAATCTGCTCATAGTCCATATTCATGCCTCCGAGGCTGCTTGCGTCGGTCTGACCGCGATAGGTCTCAACCGCAGCGCGTACGCGGGAACTCACCTTGAGGGCCAACTGCCCACGGCAATCATTTTCTGCGATGAGTTTAGCCTGTGTTAGGTCATGAGACTCTGCTTTGGAAAATACCACCCAAGAATCCTTGGTGTCACTGATGTTTTTCAGCGGAACAACAACCTCAACCTCGTCCTTGGATTCGGGAACTACTTGTGTGGCCTTTTTGCTTGCGCCGCAACTGAAAACCATAAGCGCCATGATAATGGCCGAAACAATGTACAAAAATTTTCTCATAATACTAAATTAAAAAAGTTGTCTGTTGCAAATATACAATTAATTTTCCTTAAAAACAAATTTTGTGTTGTGGTGATTAAATCGGGCTTTTTCCTTCCCACTTTTCAATCGCCTTTTGAACGGAATTATTGGCCTTTTCCATTAATTTTCTGTCAAAATTGACTCCATTTTACCCGCGATATATGCTTCATACATGGCATCGGCGATAGCCATAGAAAACTTACGCCTAAGCATTTCTGTTTCCGCTCTTCCACGACATCTGTCCCAAGGAAGAATTTTTTCGCAATAATCATCGACCATTGAGAACAATTCACGATGGGAATTCATTTCGGGCCTAAGTTTATAATTATACGCAAGTCCATATTCCTTAGCCACTCTTTCATATATTTCCTTGAAAGCCGCAGATTTTCCTTCAAGGCGATAGTAGTCGAAAATGTTGCCACTCATAGCCGCGTCAAATGCTGCAACGTCAGTGTTTTTCGCCGTGTTGTCGAGGGCGGTCATCAACTCTTGTACAAAGAAGTCATAGGCTTTCTTTCCCTTAGATAAGTCGTTTATCTCTTTCATCACAGGCGTGATTCTTTCAATAAATTCGTTATCCGGCGTTATTTCAAATTTTTTGTCAGTCAAATCAATCATAATTCTGTCTTAAGATATTTAAGGTAATCAAGCAAGTCTTCCCTGCTCTTATGGTCTTTGTTGATGAACGCAAACTTCTTAAGCCTGTCAAGTGCTTTGCCAACCTTTTCACATGGCCCGATTCCCAATTCGGCCATCACATCTTCTCCCGTAAGTGGAAGTTCATATGTGAAATACTCTTTCTCATGCTCAATGATACTATCATACAAAGAATTATATCCATCAAAGCCATCTTCACAGACCGTATGAAACTCATGGTAAAGTTCAGCACTGCCAATAATTGTTGTTGTAAGAAAACGCCTTTCGTCCCCACAATCGTTCATCACCTTTCTTGACAGGTACATTTCAATGTCTTCGTTTCCTATGATTGCCTGTAGGGTCTTGTTCTCGTTGATGTAGAAAAGAATTTCCTTAACCTCATCATTCGATAACTTAAGGTCCCGCAATTCTGTCTCAGCATCATCATAGCCACACATAATAGCAGCCATGACTTCTTCGAACTTAGGAGGGTAGTGTTGGCATGTTCTTCCAATCCTATTGAGAAGGTACATTCTGTCAAGCATTTTCATCGTATGAAGGTGAGGAAGAATATACTTGAATGCCCCAATATCCCAAAGGGTGCAGATTGCGTATTGCGTCTTATAATAATCACCCGTTGATATCATCTTTTTGAACTCATCATAGATGCGCTCGCGGCTGATAATGCTGAGTCGGTCAACGAACTTCACCATCCCATTATATGTCTTTTCCTCGATGGTTGAACCGAAACGGGAAGAAAACCTAACGGCACGAAGAATCCTGAGCGAATCTTCGGTAAAGATTACATCAGGGTTTCCGCAGGTGCGAAGCACATTGTTCTTAAGGTCTTCGTATGAATGCCCATTGAAATCCATGAACACTCTATCGGAAATTCGGAAATAGATTGCGTTGTAGGTAAAATCCCTCCTCATACAGTCGTCCGAGAGGCTTCCATACGCAGTTTCAGGATTCCTTGATTCCATGTCCCTGTACGCCTCCTTCCTCGTTTGCACCGCTTCAAGTTCGTATTCGGGAAATTCCTTCAGGTGGAACATCGCCGTGCCGAAATGCTCGTAAGTAACGACGGTTCCCGTTGTAATGCCTTTTCTTTCAAGGTACTTTGCGAACTTAATACCACCATCAGGAAGGTCGATTACAAGGTCAATGTCCTTAATCTCCCTTCCTACACGGTAATCACGGCAGCACCCGCCAACGGCGTACACATGCTTGTCGTACTTCGTGCCCTTGGTTATCTCCCTGAGGTAATCAGTTATTTTCTGAAATGTTTCTGCTTTCATATTCTTCTGCTAATTTAATGCAAAAATCGTGCCGCTGCTTATACCACTCCTCAAAATCCTCAATTATTTCCCCATAATGGTCTATTTGGGGCCAACTCCATATAAAAATATCCCACGGAGTCATTTCTATTCGCTCTACAGTTCTTGGAATATCTGGATTCCATTTTTCAACCCATTTGCGAATGTAGTCAAACCTATATGTCTTCGTCATCTTCAGGAATTAATTTCATCATCATCGGTATAGGTTCACTTGCCCAGTCAATATAGGGGAACGACTCTTCATCAAGGGGGATTTCGCCATGTCCAAACCACATGTGTTCCCCTCTAACAGGTTTGCATTGGAATGCATTCAACATCCCATCGTCGTCGCGAGCTACCCACAATTTTATTCTTACTCCTTCCATACTTTATTAATATACAAAAAACGTGCCACAAATGCAAATCAAAGAACTATTTATACAAAAATGGTTTTTACGATATGGAAAAGAAAATAGTCAAGATAAACGAATCTCAAATTAGAGAAATGGTTGCTGAAGCAACAAAAAGAATTCTCAAAGAATATTCAGACATAATGAAGTTTCCTCCGGGCTTTGTTGCCGGCAAAGGAAGCGAATGGAAGGCCGAGAGAATAAGAAAGGAGGCTGAAAAGCATCCCGACCTTGACCCCAATGGTTTTCAATGGGTTGGTGACACGCTAAGACACAACGATAAGAAAAAACCAAAATCTGTGCCGAAGCTTAAAATATCAAAACCAGAAGGAATGTCTGACCAAGAATACGAGGAAAAACTTGTAATCCCGAACAACGAAAAATATCGCGATGAAATATCAAAATATACTGATGAAGAATTTCGCCCAATAATTAATGGTGGAAGGTATTTTGGCGGAGAGGCCGACTATGGGTGTGACTATGAAATCTCAAACAAAGGAAGATTGAAAGTTATTAACCACAACGATGTTCTTCGTTCAAGTATTAACTATCCATATCCAGCAGAAACGCGAAAGGCAATGCAGTTTACAATGATAGGTAACGGGAAGGAAGGAGAAAGATTACGTACTACGCCGAGTGTTTCGTATATGGTAGCAAACGCTTTTCTCGGCGAACATGACCCCGCAGAATGGGTTGTAAAACATAAGGACGGTGATTGGCGGAATAACAATGTAGAAAACCTTGAATGGGTTAAAAGGAAGAAGGCATAGATAAGCATAAAAACGGGTAGGTATTGAACCTACCCGTTTTATTTCTTATTTGTTTCCGTTAACAAAATGAACATTTCCTATTTCATCCATAATCACATAGTATATTGCCGCTTTTACATGGTCGAAGTTATTTGACTTCTTTCCATCTTTTATTAATTGCTCATTTATTTTTATAATAGAGTGCTTTATGGTAGCAAACATGGGGTTTGTAAGAAAGTCTGTTTCATTTAATAACCATTTAACAAAATTTTCTCTAATATTGTCGTCGATTTTTAAATCCTTAACGCTTACTCCGTCTTTTAATGATATAAAACAAATAAAAAGCCTTGGGCCATTACTGTATCGCCTTGATGACTCCATGCCTGGATTTCCACTCTGTTGTCCATATAGTTCTTCAACAAGACGGCTGCTTGTTTCAAGACTAACGGATGCCGATTCTTTATATTCTCTGATTACATCCTCTTGCAACTTATTAAAATAACGGCCACATATTGAAGTACACTTTGTATCAAAATATCTCACATGCCGTCCATCGGGATATTCAATCATTAAATCCCAAGGAAAACAATCCTTATATCCTACTACCTGTCTTTTTTTGTTGTATATAGCATCAAGAAAAGGATAATATTGAGAATAATCTTCTTTGTTATTCTCCATTCTTGGTATCGGGCTAACGCGGGCAACGGGCCAAGAGCCGTTGAATATTCGACTTTGGGCCACTATTTCTTCGTTATAAAATTTCTCGGATTTAAAGTTATACCATCGCCAAACAGCGTAGTCGGTTTGTTCCTCATTTAAAGATTTCTTATTTGTGGCGGCTATTACTTCATCTAAGGTTTCACAACCATAAATAAAATCCGTCATTCTATCCATCGCCTTATTTTGAATACAGTGCGGTTTAACAGATTTTCCTTCTTTTGACATAGATTCTCCTGTATTTTTGCTCCCCGTTTACAACATTATCCTGATTGCCGAGTGGTCCGTAGTGGTCCAATTGAATCAGTTCAAATTGTTTCGGGTTATATTTACCGAAGAAAGATATCGGAACACCCATATAACCGTAGTAGTCCTTGGGAATTTTTTTTACATATTTAACCTCGATGGCATCCTCGTCCAATCCGGATATTTGTCGAAAATGGTCGTACTTCGGATATTCATCATCCTTGGTCGTTCCATCCTCGTTATAATATGTTTCTTTAAGGGTGATAAATGGCTTATTTTCGAAGGCATTGAAACTTGTATACCAAATGACACCCGATACCCTTATCCTACCCTCTTTGTGCTCACCCGCGGTAGCCCTGTCTTCATAATGTGATGGAACCATAAACCATCCTGCAATACCCTTGAATCCGTAATCAAGGTAGGTCTCTTCATTCATAAGATGCTGAAACACGTCCTTACAACTGATGGTATTCTGTGAGCCGATAATGAGATATTCCTTCTTGTGTGTGATGATATTGTTGAGAAAATCCACAAAAAGACTGAACGGAGGGTTGGTCACAACAATGTCGCATTCGTCGAGTTTCTTGAGAAATTCTTCGGAAGTGATGTCAATGGGGCCGCCCGACACAATATCATCCCTGCCGTCATAGTAACGGCAGTCTTCCGTCAGGCTCGTATAGTATAAACCTTTAAGGTCGAGCGTTTCAAAGTTATCCTTAAAAAACTTCGGAAAATTTGATAGATGGCCGTCGCAAGGACAGTATACCACCTTTCCCTTGAAGTGCTCCGAGAATTTATTTATTTCTGACGAGATGTCTTCATATTGAGTATAAAACTCATCATTTTTTTCTTTTCTTGCGTTTATAAGATAATCATTACCTAATGGCATTTTATATATTTTAATTCGGTTATTTCTGTGAATGTACAAAAAATATGGCGGAAATGCAAGTAAAAAAAGATAATAAACGCTCCCCGTTGATGAGGAGCGTGTTTTTTAGGACAAATCCCTCCTGAAGACGAAATCGGCAAGATTGATGAGTGTTTCCCTCGGAAGGAGGATGTTTATCGGTTTTTCAACCAATTTCCTCGAGAAGGAGAACTTGCAGCCGTTTTTCTTAAGGTTACCGAAATTTATCCCAATCCCGTCCTGTTCCCTAATCTGTTGACTTTTCTCCTTCATCTTCTCCTTTGTCCACCCGATGCTTTCGATGTAGTCCATAAGGTTCTTTTTTCTTACGAGAGCAGCCTCGACCTTCTCCCCGTCGCCGTGGTCGTCAATCCAAATGAAGAGATAGGAATCGTTCTCGCACTTATCGCTTACGAACCACCCGTCAACTACGTCTCCCCTCCGGTTGATGAATGAAATTTCCAAGGAAAAGGTGTTAAGGTTCCTCCACCTCACGGACGCTTTCTCGTCGCAGTGATACTTTTCGTCAAACAGGGTAAAAATGGTGTCGATACCTTTTACCTGCCTTTCCTTGTCATATACTCTTTCAAAATCAGTAGTATTCTCCTTGTACATGGTACGGTCAAGGAAGTCACCGATGTTTTCGCTCATCGCCTCGTCAGAAACCCTGAAAATGCTTTCATCACGCATTTTTACTGAATGTTTTTAAAAGTTATTATTTTCGTCTTCTACTTCGCCACCGTTGGTGAAGATGCCGAACTTGTCGTACTCGTCAGGACGAGGCCATTCAAGCACAGAAACCATTCCCTTGAGAGTTTCCATGTCAAGGTCACCGTCCCTTCGCTCAAGGTTCACCTGCAGGCCACCACGGGCCTCAATGTAGGCGTAAACCCAATTAACGGCGTAAAGAGAAAGTTGCTCCTTATAAGCGTCCCTGTATTTTTTCTTGAGGTTTAGGTTATCAAGGACGATGGTCTTACTACCGTCACGGGCCGCATCCGTAAGACGCTGATTGAAAATCGTTGAAACCTTGTCTTCCTTCTGACGGGAAAGGACTGCCTTCCTGCCGGGCTTCACATAGCCAAGTTCCTCACGGATTGCGTCACGGCTGATGACAACCGCATCGGGGTAATTCTCCTTAATCCAAGTGCTCTTTCCCGCACCGCTGATTCCAATTGGAACGACGACTGTGAACGGCTTCCCGCTGTTCTTCGCCTTTAGCGTTTTCTGCCAAGTATATTGGTAGAATTCAGGCACTGACGCCATTCCATAAAGGAAGCCAAGAGAGTGGGCAGTGTCTCTAATGTCCTGCATTTTGATAAGTTCAATCTGCTTTCCTTCCTCGTCAGCCTGAATACTTCCACGAAGGTCGCATTCTTTCAACTTGATAAGCATATCAAGATTCTTAACTGCCTTGGAGATGGATACGAGTTTGGTAAGGAACTTCTCGGATTCGGCAATGAATTCAATTTCCATATGATAACGGACAAGGGAACAGATACGCTCCCTTAGCCACACATCCTCGTTCCAAAGAAGGAGACGGGTCATCTTCTCGCCCTCAAACTCGTGGCCGTAGGAATGCCAATTTCCGTCCTTGCCAATTTTGGTGGTAACACTCTTTCCGATATCGTGGAAGAGAGCGGCGGCAAGGAAGATAAGGCGGTCTTCGTCACTGAAGTATTCGTCTTTGGCCATTTTTATGGCTTCGTTACAGACCGCAACGGTGTGATTCCACGCATTCCCTTCCTTATGCCAACGAGGACTCTGTTCGGCATGCTTTAGCGCGTCGAACTCTTTTATCTTTTCAATTTTCTTCCAGTTGTATTCACACTTTTCGGTGTTTATAAGTTTCCTAAGTCTCATTTCCTTTTTGTTTTAAAAATTTCTCTGCAGCCCACATAGCCACATAACATCCTACAAAATTCGTGCCAGCCTGAACCAATATCGCCGTGAGCATGTCAAATTCGGCAATGAACTTGATTACCACGGCGGAGAAGGTGTAGCATACGCAGTTGAAGAACGATGCAACAAACTTCCCGCTCTTAATCACCAAAATGCTCCTGAAGATATGCAGGAACACATTGATGAACGCAATAATGATGTAAAGTAAAAGACTATTCGTCATCTTCTTCTAACGGGTGTTCGGGAACATCTCTGAAGAGATTGAACACCTTAATCGTTTCCTGTTTTACATAAGGGGTGATGCTCAACTTCGGGTCTTCTCCGGTCTCATAGTCAATGGCGTTGATGCCCACCTCATACGTGTTTCGGTCCGCTTCAGTCACAAATTCGGGTCTGATGCCATAGCCCATCCCATCGTCTGTGAGTAGTCGCGGATACGCCTTGAGAATCGGGTCATTGGCATTGATGCAAACCAAACCGAAGCGTTTCTTGAAACCAAGTCGGTGAAGAATCTCACCGAGGGTCATCGCAGTCACCGGCCATCCCTGAAAATCAGTTCCTATCTGTTTCATTGTTCTCCTAATTTGTTTCTTAATTCTTCTGTAAGGGCCATTGCATACCTTACTGCTATTTCTGCGCATTTTTTATCCGCGTGTACCGCATCATATTTCCTTCCGATAAGCCCAACAAGAATGTCTTTTGCTGCATTGGCGGTGAATTTGTTCCACTCCCAATCATCCTGAGCACGCATTATGGCCTTTGCGTCCTCTACATTCATAAACCAATCTTTTTGTACGCTCATTTTCTTCCGTTCTTTTTCCATTCTTCAAACCGCAGGAGACTGTCAATCGGATTATAATTATCCCCTTCGACGCTCCTATCTTCGACTACTGCATCATAAACCTCCCGCTTTGTCCAAGAGTTCTTTCCCTTTTTGACAGCAGAGAAAACGATGTCGTCCCATCCTTTTCCGTCATTCTCAAGCGAGTTGAGCAGTATTCCCTGCGCTTCTTTTCGTGTCATATTACGCTGCTACCGTAGTGGGCATATAACGCATAGCCACATCCCACAGACGCTGATTGTAGTCAATGTCCTTCTTGATGGAAGTGATGCTACGCTGTTTACGCACCTTGTTATTGTTACCGAGTGCCATGTAGCCACCCTTGATAAGTTTCTCCTGACAGATGTTGAACACTGTCCATAGGTCATTGCCGTTGTCCTCTTCACGGACGGGCATGAGAATTTCCCTGATGGTATCCTCGTCAAGACTGAACTTCTTGTCGTCCTCAATGTTTTTGCGAATCTTGACGACCTCCGTAGCCATTTCACGCTTCTGCTCGTCAGTGACCTCCGTGTTCTTCATCGTATTCATCGTCATCACGATATTAGGAACCTGCTTGATGGCTTCATTGACAACCTTGCGGAGTTCATCAAAGGAGTAGTTGATGTGACGGATGGTCATGTTAATCATTTCACCATCGGCAACGACAAGGCCGTTGCTGCAGATAAGGCGATAAATGCCCATCATAAACTTGAACGAGTTGAACCCATCGTGGCTGTTCGTGAGGATGATGCGAGGGTAAGCATCGGTTGTCTCCGTGCCGTCCGCATTCTGCTTGACGATTTTCACATTCGGATTCTGAAAGGCGAGCATGTGGAAAGACCTGATGCCGGAAGAGTTTTTCTTAGCCCTGCACTGCTTTGCCTGAACGGGCATCCATCCGAGTTTTCCAAGGTCTTCGATAACCGTTGCCGTATTGGCATGAACGTATCTGTCAGACACATCAGGGTTGGTGGGGTTAGACTTGAAGGCCATAGGGCAAGCCTTGCGGAGTTCATCCATTGTCATAAATTCGTTTGCGAGATTGTTGTTGCTGAAAGAAATCATTGTACTCATGTCTAAATTTTCTTTTTAAGTTATATTCTTATCACTATTCAAAAACCGTGCCAAACTATTCTTATTTCAGAATAATCCCATCAAAATCTACTCTTTCTATGCTTTTGATACCTTCTTCGCTACAAATCATGTCTTCAGACAAGTAAGCCATCACTTTATTAACCGCTTCGGCAATAGTGCCGGCAAATACCATGAACGGCAGTTCAAAATCTTCGTGTTTAATAATATAGTAATACATATTTAATCCTTTTTCCAATAACCATACATTGATTTATCCCCGCTATCCCAAATATCGTAATATTTCCCATTTTTTGCACAGACCACATGACTTGCGAGGCTAAGCACATATGTCCCTTCGTTGTTATCTTTTGCAAAATTAGATACGGTTGGCCTTTTTTCTCCGCGCTTTGGAGTGATTGGAACCCATTTGAATCCGTAGACCTTGAGCGTATTCTCTATGTTTTCTCTTGAACCGGGAGCCTCCTTTATCTTCATCGCGGAGTCATAAAGTTTGGTGAGGGCATCCTCCCAAGAGCAGTCAAGAGCCTTTGACACGGCCCTGATTCCGCAGTCTCCCGTTACATGGTCGTTCGGCTGATAGTATTCAAAATTATCAAACCAAACCTGAATCTTCTTTTTTCCTACCTTAACAAATCTAATCGGTGCTTTCATTTCCTTTATTTTAATGAATTAATGTAAATTCGTTGTTGCACCAAACAGTCAATCTTCCCTTCTTGATATTGCTGAGAAGTCTGATTACTCTAAGCATATATACCCGTCCACAAGCAAAACATTGCATGTAAATTTGATATTTTCCTTTTTTAATCATAACACTTTTTTTATTCAAAAACCGTGCCAAACTATTCAAGTTTCTTACATTCTTCTTCACTATACATTGAATGGAGTTTATTGAGCCACCACTTTGTTTTTACTTTTACGCTTGGCCTTCTCTGCCCCTTCATCAGGGTGCTACGCTTGAAAACCACACCCTCCTTAATTGTACCGAGCACATCATTTGACTTGGTCCAATCACATTCTTGAACACATCTGATTATTTCCTCATTGAGCGGGCCTTTGTATATCAATTCGGGCATCTCGATTCCGCTGTTGTTAAACAGGTTATAGTAGTCACCTGGCTCCATATACCCGCGCTTCTTAAGGAATACATCAATAAGGGCGAGATGCATTTCATCGCCCTCCTGATGCTTTCCCGCAAACGAATTCTCTCCGTACCATTCAAAGAAAAATGTCACTTCCTCCACGCCATTGAATATACCTTTCTTTCCGCTGTTTTCTTTCATTATGCCTGAAAGAATTTCACGATACGGAGATGCGTTGAACCACTTTACAACAGGGCCGAATTGTTCGCTGTTCTCATCAACGCTGACCGTCCTTGAACCATAAGGCCCCCAAGTCTTTTTCCTACAATTGTAAGTGACACAGAAGTTTTGGCCGTCGAGTTTGTTAAACCCCCATACGGTCTCTCCTTTCAGTGTTCCATCATCTTGTATTCTTGGTATGCTATCGTAGTGTTTCATTTTCCCACATTAATTTTGCCCTTTTCCAATTCTTTGTCCAGTGTTCATCGGTTTGAATATGGTTTGGGCGAACCCATTTACAAACATGTGTATTGAACTCGTCAATTGGGAACTCGTTAGATACCCTTATAACAACTCCTTCCCGCGTAGGGCCATAAACTGACGGCTCCGAAACGAATCTATCCACAAGAGCCCTGAGTTCTTCTTCGGTGTTGACAATCCCCCTCCAAAGCACGGGAACTGTTGGTTGTTTTAATATTTCGGCGATTGTACAAACATCATCCCATGAATACCAAACATTTCCGTTTGTTACAGCAAATATATGCCAATATGAGGTAAGTTTATCGTAATGGATTGAATGCTCTCCGTATAAATTTTCTCCATAAATCGTTTCGTTTTCTCCGATTTTATCTTTTAATTGCCAAAGTAAACCATCTTTATCCCAAATATTCCTTGACCATGGAGAACGAGTTGGTGCTCCGTGTGAACGGGCAAAGCAATCGTAGTGGTTAATTGCCAAATTTTCTCCGTCGCATTTTTCAGAAATTACAATTTCTTTGCCATGATACGATAAAAACCAATCTCCCGACAACTTCCTGTCATCGGATGTCGTTCCCGGAGACCACGGAAGGTGGTAGGTCCTTGGATATTTGGTGTTAATCGGTTCCATTATGAAAAATAAAAATATACTCTAACTCTCTCGCTGTCAAGCCATCTGTCGCCAACAAATGTCTCCGCTATAGTGGACAACATTTTCGTTTCCTTACGAAGAGCGATGACATCTTCAAGATGTTCATCAAGATGATATTCAAGCGTGTCTTCATAGAACTCTTCGTCATCATCCTTCTTCTTTTTGGCTTTCACTTCCTTTCCTTGAACGAGTTTTTTAAGGTCATCAAGTTTGTCATTTATCTCATCAAGTTGGGTGTCGCGGACGCATTTAAGCAATGAATCTTTCCATTGTTTCATCCTTTCATCGCAAACACCCCACATTTCATTCAGGTAGGTGTAATAGAATCTTGTTTTGTATTCGTATTCACTTTCTGAGCTCCCATAGAGTTCAACGCGGCGTTCTTTTTCTTTTTCCCATCTTTTTTTTATAAGTGCGTCAAGTTCTTCACTGATATCTTTTGGAAGGCCCTCTGTGGATATATCCCTATCAAAATTTCGGCTCCAAGACAATTCGTCGCGCCACTGAAGGCCCGTCCAAATTTCGTGTTTTTCAATGGTCTTCTTTCCATTTATTTCTGCTTCGGTTTCGAATGAATATATTGCGGTATCCTTGTCAAACTCATCAAAGGGTTCGTTTGAATACCATTTTACGAGATGCCATTTTCCGTCAGCACCTTTTACTTCAATTAAAAAATAACAATTCACACTCATGTTCCAAATATACAAAAAAATGCGGAGTAAAACAAATCCCGAGCGTTAAGCCCGGGATTGTTCGTTTAAGCATCCTCTTCCATGTCAACCTCACCCTTGTCGTGCTGCTCGGCCTCCTTTCCGTAATGGCGGAGAGTCTTGAGTTTCCATGCACGAGCGAACTTGTCGCCGTCAATGCGGATGACAATACCCTCACGAGGAACCTTGTTCTTGCAAAGCGGCTCGTCCTCTTCCATAAGGAAGTTCGTCCTGTCGGTCTTCATGCGAGCGAGAACATTAGCATGCCAATGTTGACTCTCGTCGAGGTCAGGATAGAGGTCACCGAAGCGGCCATGATAAAGGATGGTGAGGAACATCGTCTTCTCGGCGAGTTCAGGGTGTGCCACAACAAGGTCGCGGGTCCACTTGTCAACCTGTGCAACATCCCACTCGGTCTTGTTCCCGAGTTCATCGGTCATTGTGATTCGGTAAGGCATGAATTTCCACTGGCCGGGCTTACAGCCATAGTCGTGCTTTGCTTGAATCATGCTTTGAGAACCCTCAACATATCCTGCAATTTCTCCGTAAACGGTCATTCCTTCCTCAAGATACGGCCCGAAATCGCGCTCCACGCAGCCCCAAGGGTCGCCGCCATAGAAGTCGTGCTTGTCGGGATTGATGTAACGGTTCTTGATAACGGAACGGGAAGCATAGATGTTGCTGTACTCCTTGTCCTTCACCTTGAAGCCGAAGAACTTCTTAACCTTCTCCCAAACGGACAACTTTCGGTTGCAAAGGATGTTTGCAATGATGACAGAAGTTCCGTGAACCTTTACGGTAATAGACACATTGTCGTCTGGACTAATCTCGCTGATATGCTCAGCGAGCATTTTGGTGTCATAATGAAAGGCGAACTGCCCGTCAATAAGGCGGTCAAACTTCTTGAGGTGCTTCATCCTCTTCTTCCACTCACGCTCGGAACCGCCGCCACTGCGAACTTCTTTTGTCGCAGGAACATACTTCCAGCAAATCTCTTTCTCGCCAACGAAGTTGAACTGCGTACCGACAAGGGACTCCCAATCGGCATCAGCGAGTTCAGGTGCAAAGTTCACGAGAGCGTCAACGCCTGCGATGAATCCCTGAGAATATTGACCACGGAGTTTGAGGATACGGACACGCCCGTTCTTCCCGAAGAAGCCACACATGGACTTAATCTCGGCAAGAATCTTATCACGCTCTTCAACCTCTTCCTTGGTTAACTCACGGTATGGGTTTTCGCTACCTTTCTCTTCGTCCCAAGACCAAGACTGTTTAAGGCCGATTTTTTCCACCTTTTCAATCATGGCCTTGACCTCTTCGGCATTTGCGTTACGATAGAATTCGCCACGCTCAAACAGGTTGTTGGCAGACAGGAACTCCTGAGAAATCGCACACTCCACAGGGAAATACACAACGATAGTCCCAGGCTTCATATCCTTGGAAATAACAATGTCGTAGCCGTTGATAACGGTCTTTACAAGGCGGTCTGCGCCCTCAATCGGCTGAGTTTCGCCAATCTTGCAAATTGTTGCAAGGTAGTTTGGGTTTGCCCCTTCTTTCAATATAAGTTTCTTCATATCACTTCTTCATTAAAGATAAAATTTCGTTCGCAGTGTCAATCATGCTGTTTAGAGAGTCCGTAAATTCATTAGGCTCAAAACATTCCATGATATCGTTCTTATAAACATCATATGTGTTATTCGCGTTCCTTTCGCGCCACGCCTGATACGATTCGTTGTTTTCATCACAATAATGCTCTCTGCCAACAAATTCGTTCATAACGCCATAAACAGTTCCATCGCTGTCCTTAAATTCACGTTTCTTGTAGATGTCTTTGTAGGCACAGTGCTTGCAGCCCATCATACAGTTTCCTTTCATTTTACTCATTTTTTGGTGTTTGCTTTTTATATAGCAAATATCGTGCCAAACTTATTCTTCTCCGATTTTTGTTGGATTCTGAACTTCGTCGGTTTCATAATCCACAATATTGCCCTCGTCATCGAGATAAAATGCTTTCCTGCAATCAAGGTCTGCAATCGTGTCGAATATTATCGGCTTGTCATCACATTGGGTATGCCCAACGATGTTGAACCCGTATGTATCTTCGGGGGTTGCTTTAACCCAAGACCTTATGTCAGACCAAACAGGCGAGCCATATTGGAACCCGCCCCATCCGCGATATCTGTCATAGTCTCCAAGAGAATCAAGAATGCCATAATGGTCTGTAAGCCAAGCATTGTTGAGTTCATCGACGATATTGAATCCTTCGCGGTTCATATCCTCTTCTCCCCAAACGGCCTTAACCCACCCCTTAAGGATGCCAGCGTGGCTGAATACAAAGTGTTTTCCGTTAATGTCAATCTCTTCCGCAATTTGGAACAAGTCTTTGTCTTCTATGAACAGCCCTTCAATCTCTCTCCTGTTCGCATGGTCCATACGGCAAGAACAAATATCATCGCCTATGGCATAAGACCCGTCATGGTTTCCGAGAAGTAGGGTTATTCTATCGGGATTTGACCGTTTAAGTTCAATGATGTTCTTGAACCTGTCAACTGCAACCATGTTCCAATTTATGTCTTGAGACCAATCGAATTCATAAGGATAGATGTCGAGGTAATCACCCAAGAAACAAATTTTTGCGTCTGTCTCTTCAAGCACCCGGTTAACGGGTTCAATCCAAAAATCACGCCCGTGTACATCAGGTATTACTAACCATTTAATCTTCTTTTCTTCCATCTCTATTTTCGTTTAGTTCTTCTATTGGAGTTTTCATTAATTTTTGCATTTCTTTCCACTCCTTATTCGTCATATTATTGTCATAGAACATCGAAACCATATAGTCAAAACTCTTGCAACGCTTGTCGAAGTCTTCCATGAGTTCTTGGCGATAAGTTTCAACCGCGTCTTCAATGAGTTCTTCCTTGGTGCAGTTATAATCTGTTGGACAATCAACCACTGTGGAAAATCGTCCAAATAAGCCGTTCGGCTGCTTAAAATAAAATGCTGGCATATTCGTTACATTCTAAATCCCTGATTATTCATAAGCCACTCTTGATACTCTTGGAAGGTCTTACACCCAGAAGCATCGCGGATGGATATAAAATAATTGTAAAGTTGTTGAAGAACTTTACAAT